>Ga0153996_1000609_pt1 | contig 16004 bp, 17 predicted proteins | sample TSNC080MetaG_FD_104728 | JGI IMG/M metagenome (GOLD analysis project Ga0153996, IMG submission 104728) | Attine ant fungus gardens microbial communities from North Carolina, USA - TSNC080 MetaG | ecosystem: Host-associated > Fungi > Mycelium > Unclassified | place: USA: North Carolina, Lumber...
CTACACCAATTCCGTCCAGTTTAGCCTTATCCGCGGCACTCATAAGACCATTAGTAGCTGTTGTTACGGGTGTTGTACCTGCCTTAGCATTCCATGCAGCCTTTTCATCTGGGGTTACGTGTATATCGTCATCAGAAACATGGTTAGCCATTTTATCTGCCAAGGCCCCTACATCGGCATCTTTAATCAGCTCATAAATAGCACCTAGCCGCTCTTCGGTTTCTTTTGCTTTTTCAGACGCATCTTCAACATCAGCCAGGATATTATCAATATACTGTTCCAAATCTTCCCTGGTACCAAACTCCTTCACCTCTCCTGGTGTGATGCATACATATAATTTCTTTGTATCCGTTAATAACGCAAACTCACCGGCAACCAGTTTTGCCAGGTTGATATCCGTGCTTAATCCCCGCCGGACTCTTATTTTCTTATATTCTGTTATTGCCATTCTCAATCATCTCCTTACGCTGTAGCCGTATATGACACCACCAAAGATTTCGGATAGGTGCGTGTCATGCTTTGAATGACCCAGGGGCTTACGCTCGTGTTTAAAGTAATCGTTATAAAATTACACCGGGCATATATATCAACTTTTGCGGTGGCTTTAGTTACTGCATAGCTGGTCTCTAAAATAGATAGGCAGTCTGTCAAAGCAGATGGGTTTGGGGGGGTTATGCTTTTTACGGATAAGCTGATGGATACATTCTTCCCCTTAAAAGCATCTGGTAACTGCACGGTTAGCGTCTTTCCTGTGCTGGACATGGATGTAAATTCAACTTCGCCTGCGTAAGTCAGATAATGATAAGACGTACCTACCCCACCATCATAATGCGTTAACCCGGCCGAATTTAACAGCGTGTAAGTTCCATCTGTGTGTTTCGCTATAATATCAATTCCCTCGATCGTTCCCGCTTTAATAATTTCCGCGTTTAACCCAATCGTACTTATCTGGTCAATCAGGAACTTCCCATCAACACTGAGTGCTGTTGTATAGGTTTTCCCACCATTAGTGCTGGCAGCTATGACCTCGCTGGTTATCTTCCAGACATAGACGCTATCTGCCAGTAGCTGCTTGTCATGCAGGTAATACTTAACGCTCCCATCGCTTAACGTTTCAAAAGTTGTAAATAAACCGCCTGAGTTTTCAAGCCTTGTATTCAAGTCCTCGAACATCTTCTCCCGTTCGGTTGCCTCAGCTTCGACCATCTTCTTAACGATGGTCTTAGTTAATGCTGCGTTCCTGTCTGCACTAAGGCGGCTTGGCGTCTCTGCATCACAGGTATATGTCTCATAGTTGCCTATCATATAACTTAGGTTAGTTAAAACGGTCCTGTAGGCATTGCCTTTCCGATCGGATATGACTGCTAAATCTCCCGCTTCAATGGACGGGTCAGACAACGCCGACACTTTCAATGGCCTGAACCTCATACCGACTATTTTCTCACCTAAATACGTGGCCACTGTTTCCCCTTGCCCCTTGCCTATGAATGGGTTGTCGGAGATGCCCAGCACATACCCCTCCACACCATACAGGAACGTTGTGGCGTCGTCTGTATCTTCTGTGACCTTTATGCCAGTAATGACCACATCATCAGTACAGATTTCCTGAGATGCCAATGTATAAATATGATGGTAGGCATCTAACTCACTGAAGCCGCCACCGTCAACCGTAATCTCCTGGTCATAGTCCGTAAAATCACCGCCATCAACCTGCGTTGCCTGGTCATACTTATCAAGGCCACCGCCGTCTAATTCCCCCTCACTATCAAATACAGAGAAATCATACCAGCCAAAAGTTAAATAGCCATTGACGTTAATTTTCGCATAGCACCCGGCTATCTGGGCGGCGTATGATATGACCTGCCGCCATGTCAGGGCATCATCTACATTGGCCACAAGCTTATAATTAGCATTTGTAAAATCGCTTGTGCCCAATATCACACCACACGCCGAGCAGGCGTACATAACGAGCTCCCGGAGTGTTTCGCCCTTGGCTGGTGCCCTATTACACGTCTTATCAAATTTGGCCATGTTATCAAGGGCAGTGATGCTGATTGTCGCCCCTGACATTTTGGCTTCGTCTACGGTGTATATGCCTTTTTTTAGCCATTCCACAGAAGCTGATAGTTGTAAGCCTACACTCGGTATGATAGTAGCGCCGGTGAAATCGTATCCGGAAAATTTATCTTCATAATTATTGAGTACAAATTTGTGCTGATTGATAATAGCGGATCCGATGTCAAATGAGCCATTGCCGGACACCCCATCATCAATGGCAAATGTATCCTTGATGAAATCCCCACATGTCAGTTCCAGTTTTGTCCCGTCTTTAAAAGTCAGGGTTGCTTTCAAATCAAACTCCCGATTCTCAACAATCCTGTCTTTATATTCCCTTGAAGTTTTTATCATCCTACCACCTACCTTTCTATAATATCAAATGACACCGATGTATATAACTTTTTATCCTGCATCCAGGTCTTCACCGGTGCCGACCTGTCACCGCAATAAAACTCCCTTGTCTCCGTCGCGCCGCCCATCGCATCCGGATAAGTCACCTGGAAATACTCTGGGTTGAATGCCTTAAGTATTGCAGACGTCTGGGCCGGAGTCGTTCCGTTCCAGGAAAGAGACAGCTTTCTTTTCTGGCTTGTCCTGTTCTTATACATCTTATCACCCTGCTGTACACGCCCGGCATCGGCTGCAGATATATCCTGCAGCCCCCAGGTGAATGTTGAAGGTGTCCTGATCGGCACCCCGTTGACCTTAATCACGAAGCCTGCCTCCTTCCTATGTTAATTGGGTTGTTACTGTGTATCTTCTTTCGCTTTTCTTCTCACCGGTTTTGACCACCTTATAGAATGTCTCACTGTCAACCATGAAAACAAATTCAAGGATAGGAGCCTCTTGGCTCCCACTTCCCTTGCTGTTCATCATGGCCGCCATGACCGCATCATAGACCCCCCGGCTTACGGATTCGACGATCTGGTTATTATTCATGACACCGGTACGCCCGCCAAAGTTACCGACAAGCTCCGGTCCTGCTTCATTGGCCACAAAGAGCTGCCCACTGCCAACAACACCGCCTGATGCCAGCATGGGGATATAGGGCACGCTAATGCTACCAAGCCAGCCAAAAGGCCTTAACCCCATTATGGACACATTCCTGATGGTCCTTAGCGCCGAATTCAGGCCATTAAACGGCACAGAAATAACCCTGTTGATACCGCTGATGATGCCGTTGACGATGGATTTCAAACCGTTAAGGATTCCATCTTTAATACCGTCAAATATCTGCCCGCCGGCTGAGAATACATTCTTAACCGCTGTCCAGGCATCACTAAACTTATCCCGGAACCAGCCTGACACATTTGAAAAGATGTTCGTGATGCCATTCCAGACACCGGAAAAGAAACTTCCGACACCCGAGAAAGCACTTTTTACACCGTTAAATGCATTCGTAAATTTATCCTTAAACCAACTTCCAATATTACTGAACACATTCGTTACTGCCTTATACTTATCACCAAACCAACTACCTATTGAGCTAAAAGCATCCGTAACGGCTTTATATGCGCCATTGAATTTCTCGCCAAACCAGCTGCTAACATCGGAAAATATAGCCTTTATGCCTCCCCATATATCGGCAAACAACTTAGTGATATTACTCAGAAGTTCTTTAATGCCGTTAATTAATCCTTCAATTAAGAACCGCCCGAGCCCCGCAAATACGGTTGATGGCGAATGAATTCCAAAAAGGCCCTTAAATGCATTGATGATGGGGTCAAATACATATGCCTTCATGAATGATGCTATATCGGATACAACTGATGCAATCCCTTTGAAAAGACCTGTTATAAGGTTCTTCCCAATTTCCACGACACTATCAACAAAGTTACGAAATCCCTCAACATTTTTGTAAAGGGCTACAAACCCCGCGATTAGCGCAACTATGACCGTAATTATAAGATTCATCGGCGTACAGAACGATGCTATTGCAGACACTGCTGAGGTGACAAATTTCACTGCCTTAAAAGCCGTAAAGAACGATACTACCGCTACCGTTATGGCTTCCACTATCCATTCATTTTCGGACAGAAAGTTAAATAAACCACTAAGTCCATCAAGGACTTTTGGCAATGCGGATTCTATCAGCCAACCCACAAAAGGCAAGACAACATTTGTCCATATCCGGGTCAATGTGTCGCCGATTATCTGTAGCACAGGCTTCCATTTTTCAAGATAATTACACACGCTCTCCAGCAGGGGCGTAAAATTTAACGTCTTAGCCCACTCTGCCGTTGCGCCGGTTATTTTTTTGATTGTATCCACCACAACTTGTAAATTATTAAATAAAGCCTGCACAATCCTTGTACCGACTTCGTTCTTTTCCCATGCCTCCCTAAAAGCATTGGCTATATTTCCTATAATATTAAATATATTCTGCAATATCTGATGTATCGTTGTCAGGAGCTTTGTCCCTGTCCCGTTCGTCCAGACTTGTAAGAAACTACTTCCTATGCTTTTGATAAGTCCCCAAACGGAACTTAACGCATACTCAATACTTGCAATCGTATTCTGCCCCTCAGCCGCCCAAGACTCTTTGAACGGCTGAAAAATCTGACTGAATATGCTTTTAACTTTTTCAGCCAAATCACTCAGTTTACTGTTAATCGCTACTTCCTCAAACATGTCACCAACGTTCACACCGCTTGCACCGGTATTACCTGCGCCCGAGCTGGATCCGGAGGACTGGTCACTCATCTTATTCAATTCATCAAAGCCCATGACCTGGTTCTGGTATTCCTTGGCCGCATCTGCGGCGTTACTTGCTGAACTTGCCGCATTATTCAAAGATGCCGCATAATCCTGCTGTACAGCCTTCGCTTTTGTAAATGTTGATTTCCCCGTAAGGGCCGCAAAGAACATACCAACATAGGTGGCTGCCTGGCTCAGCATATTAATCAGCTTGCTAAGGATTGGCGCAACAACGTTCAGGATCGGTGCAAATGCCGCGGCAAAACTGTTCTTAAGCTGGGTCAGCGACGACATCAGCATGGACAGGCTCTGGTTCGTTTCCCCGGAATACTGCGCAAGGTTCTGGAAACCTTCCTTTGCCCCGTTAATAACTGACCTCAATGCCATCCTAATAAGCAGCATCTTAAACATGTTGCCAAGCTTAAATATTCCCCCGCTTAACGAATTGGAGCTTCCATGCAGCCCTTTGAATGCCCCGCTTGACTTACCCGCCTGTGACGCTGTGTTTTTCAGTTTATGAATCAATGACTGGAAGAACCCGCCCGTTTTCTTAACGGCAGACCCGACTGTATTCAAGACAGCCTTAAGGCCTTTAAAGGCACTGGAAGCGACATAAGCGCTTTCCCTGGCCACCCTGCCGACACCAGGTATTTCCTGGATAAACCTCATCAGGCTTTCCCTGGCCGATGATACAGTCTGCCTGATGCCAGACATTGCCTGCTTCATGCCAACGGCCGCTGATTGTATGTAGCTGCCGTTCCCCATGGCATTGCTGGCGTACTGTATATTTCCTCCACTGGCACTAAGTCCAGCCATCTTCTGCTGATAATAATCAACCTCCATGCCTGCCCTGCGGATTGCTGCCTCATTTTTATTCCATTCATCCGTCATCCGTGACATAGTTGTCCCGCCGCTGGCTTCTAATTCTGCCAGTTCGTTCTTGAAATTGTCTACGGATTTTTTTGATTCCTCTATATCAGATATCAGATTTTTATATCGTGTACTTTTTTTACTGCCTCCGCTTTCACTGTACTTACGCTCTTTCTCTTCAAGCTCGCCAAGTTTTTTTGTTGCCAATTCCAGACCTTTTGATAGCTCCGTATATTCTTCGGTATTGACTATTTCCGTATTCCCGAACAGCTTCAGCTGCTCTTTGACTTCCTTCAGCTTTTCAAGCTGTCTGGCAGCTTTCTCATATCCCTGTTCTGCTTCATGGTAATCATCGGTAAAAACAGTAATACCTGCAGCAAGTTTAGCCTCTCGGATATACTCTCTTATACCAGCGGTTAACTCCTTGAACAGGCTGCCGCTCACAACATCTTTACCGGTATTCTTTAGGAACTGACCGGTATTCGTTGAAGCTATCGCTTCTTTGACCTTGCTGGCTGCTGTGACTGTTTTCTGCATGTCCTTTGCCATACCGTCATAGCTTTTGCCAGCCTCCCCGGTCTGTTTATCAATTCTGCCCATTGTATCATCAACGATTTTTTTAACTTTCGCCATCTCATCGCGGCATGGTTTTGCGTAAGCCTCAATCTGTACTTTCAGGGTGTGTAGTGTAGTGCTTCCTCCTGCCATAATTCACCTCCTTCCTGTCAAAATCAAAAAGACACCTACCCTTCGATAAATGCCTTCATTTTCAAGTTGTGCTGTATGGCGTGCAGCCTTCGTCTTTCTTTGTAACCCTCAAATTCTTCCCGCTCTCTTGCAGCTTCATAAATGGCTTGATCTTCTGCAAACAGCTCAGGGAATATGTCCCACTGATGTGATATCTTAATCTTTGGATCCCATACTTTTCCTAAGTATTCCCCTATCAGCCTGGCTTGTAAAAAGCATATATTGATATCTGACTTCTGTTCCCGAAGCTTGATACGCTTATGACTTTTCATCTTGTCCAGGACCTCAGGAATTGCCAGGGCCCAAAATTCATTGATGGAGATTCCGCAATCGAGCGCATCGTGATACAATTCCCATATGAGGTCTGTTACAGTTCGTCTTTCATCTCTTCCAGTTTTGCATCCATCTCCTTGCTCTGGCTCTTCGTAAAAAAACCGGATACCGACATGACGGGCATGATAACATCACTGAAGAATTTCAACTGGCTCCCGCCTTCATCGAGATAAGTGTCATACATTTTTTGAACGTCGCTATAACCAATCCCGTGATGCCACTGTTTCATCGCTTCCTGCGTAATAGTCAGCATGGCCGGAAGGGGCGGCATGCTCCCGGAAGAAACGATATCTATCAGACTTCTGTTCCACTGACTTTCAAGCCTACATATGCCTGCAGTGCTTAGCTTAAGCTTATACTCTTCACCGCCTACTGACCAGTAAGCAAACAGTTTCCTTTTCTTACTGAAATCAACCATTTTGGATTCTCCCACAACTTCATCATCTGTCCCATATTTTAATTCCATGATTCTCTACCTCCTGTATTATGCCGGGTCTACAAATGTAATATTGCTCTGCAGCGACATGGCTGCTTCAAACTCAATGACGCCATTGACTGCGCCGCCGGTTCGCTTCACGGCCACCTGGGCACTGAACCGGCTCTTGGTCCCGTCTTTAAGTGTTTCCTCAAAATCGACCGTCTTACCGTCACCCTGCATCTGCCGCATTACCCTATATGGGCTGTCAGCCGATGTATTGTCAAACTTAAACTTGTATGTCATATCCCCTGCATCGCCAATGCCGTTCTCGTACTGTTTAAGCTCATCTTCAAGCGTCGTGTTCTCTACCTTTTCCGGATCGACCCCCATGTCGGGAATCTCCTTAAGCCCTTTAAGGATTGTGTAAGTACTGCCGGATCCTGCTTTATAACCTAGTGTTGCCCCATTTGCTAACATATCATCATTCCTTTCTCAATCATTATGGTACACTTCCAGTGTGTTAACATCGATAACCATTTCATACCGCATGAGTTTGTGTTTATAACCATTAGGGTCATCTACGTCCATACACTGGATCCTCTTTAGTCCCAATGCGGACATGGCCTTATCCGTCTCAACCACCAAGGTTGCGGTACTTTCATCATTCCATATGTCTATCTTATACCGGCAATATGCCTTCTGCTCTGCATCGTCACAATACTCTGATACTTTGTTTTCCTCTTCATGGTATTGGATTGCCGGCATCTTTGCCCAGTTCTTCGGGTACCCGTCGGTCACATTATCAATAACCTTGCAAAGTGCCCCGTACACCTGGTCTTTCACATTTAACATCATGTCACACTCCTTTTAGCGATTTTCCCCATTCAGTTTCTATTTCTTTGATTATTTCATCTTCATTGTTTTTCAGTGCCGGATACATGAACGGCTGTGCTGCCTGTCCGGAAGACTTATAGAAGATGCCGTCTTTGGTCTCAATAGAAAACATATGGTATTTTTCAACCGTTGCCTTATCTATCTGGCTTTCATGGATCCACCAGGGAGATTGCGTATATACCGGATTAACTGCCGGTGATATGCCGTCATGGTCTGCCTGCCCTTTGGGGCCGGTGCCAAGTTCTACATACGGCCCATGCTTTTTATTGGTGTAGCAGCTCCCTCTCACCATATTGGAATCGGTTTCTACTGTCGCATAGATGCTGTCCCGCAATTCCCCGTCACCTACCGGGCACAGATACTTGGCATTTGCCTGGACTAAGCGTATCCCCTTAGACACTGCCTGGAAAGCAGTATTGCCGGTATTGCTCTCAATCCTGCCAAACTGCCGGACAAACTCCTTCCTGCCATCTACACTCATATCTTCTCCACCTCCATATACAAGGGTTTATATGGCTTGATGGCAATAATCTTATAATCAGGCTTCGAATCTTCGCCGGCATAGATACAGATACCGTCACCCTCCTTAAGGCCGAAACCATTAAACTTATACCGCAATGTGCCATCTTCATCATTTTCTATGGTATAAGCACCGTCAACTTTGCAGTTGCAGATATAGTTTAGCCTCTGGCCGTATATCTCGGCTTGAAGTTTGCCGCCTGCCGGCCATACCACCCCGGAAAAGGCAATAGGCTCCCCATACTCAATATAGGTGCTACCTTCGTTATCCTTCTTCGGTACTGCCGGTTTCAGGTGGTACTGTTTCAGGCGGCCCTGTTTTATCCTCATTCTTTTTCACCCTCTCAAATCTCCGGCCGGCAACCCTGGCAAGCCTATACCTATTTAAGACATCATAAATTGCTTTTGGGGCATCATTGAATGTATAAGATTCCCCACATCCGCTACGCCCGTTTTCGCCCTCTGTGCCCATGCGGTTGTAGGCTATCAGTGCTAAATCCCTAGCTGTTTTTTCAAGCCCAGGTATCATCTGCCGGCGGCCTGTATAGCTCAGTACAAACTGCCAGGAGTCTTCCAGCAAAAGGGAGAGCAATTCAGTATTACTCTCCCCGGTCAGCTTTTTTAACTTGTCTAAATTCTCCATAGGCGGCACCTACGCCTTGGCAGATAATGCAGCAACCAATTCATCTTTCTTCATACCTGAATAACCCGTGATGCCTCTTTCTTTAGCAAGTTCTTTCAAATCGTCTACCTTCAAATCTGCCAGGTCAGCTTCCCCCGTATCAGTCTCCTCACTATCCGGTACCGTATCTGCTTCATCATTGGACACGCCTATCCCTTCTGGATTAATATTGTGATCATCATCCGGATCCGCATCTTCCAAGGGCACATATCCTTGGGCTTTATAAATAGTCTTGTATGCCTTCTCAGAAGCAAGGATTATTTTATCTTCTTTGATATATTCCATATACCCCTCCTTACGGTGTCGGTGCAGCCTTGGCCAGCAACGAGAAAGCCTCGTCTTTGATCGGCAGGTATGCAAGCCTCATAGTTGCCTTGATGGCAATCAGGTCCTGTTCTGCCAATGAGATGGGAAGCCCATCCTCGTCAAGCGTTCCCTGCAACGTTGCTTCTTTCAGGATTTCATACTCAAGGCCGTCGCGGATACCTACGATAGACTTTGTCCAGTCCGCTGCAATCAGCTCCGCTTTGTCTTTATCCCATGCGCCGTTACGGCTGAATTCGATCGGATTAGAATAGAACTCTGTCTGATTGACCCCCTGCACAAATAGCTGATTACCATTAGCATCCCTTAGCTTCCTTAACCGGTTCTTGACACCATAATGTGCGGCAAACCCATTGACATCAAGGCCGGCATCTTCAATCAATGCCATCTGGTCCGACACATCTAAGTCAAGCGCCGGTTCAGTACCGTCAACAATGTAGTTCCCTGCAGCAACAGCCGCATCATAGACATTTCTTGCAAACGGAGAATTTGTGCCAAAAATACAGGCGGCATCAATAGCCGTATAAAATGCTTCAGCAATCGGCTCCTTTAATTCTCCAAAAACATCAATAGTGGTATCCTTCAATTTCTCCTTTGTCACCGGGATAATAACCGCAATCTTCTTGGCATGCATTTCCGGGAAAATCCAGGTTGCCTTGCTGACACCGATTCTTTTACCCTCACCGACCCAGTAAGCACCAGGCCCCTCTGCCATGACCGGAAATTTCTTATTGTCACTCTCCATTGCTTCCACTTTTGAGAGGCGGATAATGGAGGATCCCCTTGCAACATCCTTCATGATTTCTTTTGCCTTGATTTCGGGCACAAACCCGGTCAGCTCATTCATTAATTTTGCCATTATTCATATCTCCTTATCTTATCTTTTTGATTGATTTTCTTTGATGATATCGACAAAGGCAGCTGCCCCAATGCCCCCGTCAGTATGGTTGTTGCTAGATGCCCTCTTTGGCGGCTTTCCACCTTTTAATCTTTCCTCAACTTTTTGGCTGACTGCATCTTCAAAGGCTTTTGCCATTGTCTCAATGGATGCATTACAGCTTTCGGCGTCCGAAAATACAAGCAGCCCTGCCAATTCAACCGGCAAACCCTTGTCAGCCAGCGTCACTTTTGCCTCAGCCATCAGCTCCCGTTTTGTGATTGCCGCTTCTTTATCAGTCAATTCTTTTTCTTTCTTCTGGCGCAAGTAATCAGCTTTTTCCTCTTTGTTCATCTTCGCCAGCTTTTCAGCTTCACTGATTTTATCATCGGCTAATGCCTGCCACTTGCTCCGGGCATTACTTAAGGCCGTATCAATAGCCTTCTGGACCCTGCGGTCAAACTCCGCCTGATGCCCACTGGTTAAAATATCATCAAAACTCGGATTCCCTTCATCGCCTTTACCATCATCTCCACCGCTGCCCCCTTCATCAGCTCCGGCATCGTCTCCCTCTCCCTCTTCAGCAAAGAATTGTAAGTTCACCGGGAACAGTCTTGACTGTCCATAGTGATTGTTCATATACTTCATTATTCATCTTCCTTCCTGCCCCAGCCCATTCATTTAAGCCCAGGCCATTGCATGTGTTATTGGTATGCCATTCTTTAATGCCTATGGCCGAAAGGCAATAAAAAAAGAAAGCCTATGCCTCCTTTGCTTTAGTGGTAACCGTCTTGACTATTTCTACCATGCCCTGCTTAACCAGATAGTCTGCTCTTTCTTTAGATACTTTAAAACTGTTATCCTTTGGGCCAATGACTTTGTTCTGCCGCAGGTCGTTATATGTTTTGACTGCCTTGACCTCTACATCTGCCATGCTTCCTCCCTCCTTCCGTTTTAGGATATAAAAATACCACCGAATCATTACTGGCTGGTGGCACTATTTTATAACTTTGATATCCTTTATATCGCTTTCCCGGAACAGCACAAGACCGCCCGCGTATGGAATCATCAATTCATTTTCCTCGCCTTCATCCTGGCTGTAACTGATTTCTTCAACAATGCCGGCCCATTCTTTTCCTGACATATCAATAATCTTTACCTTTTTCCCGTATAATTCTTCTTTTATCATGCTATTCCTTTCTTGCGGGCACTATATGGACGCCATCTTTTGAATAATGGATAATGAATGAATTAGTTGCATGCGTTTCACCGCCATAAGACTTCCACACACCTATCTCCTGATCGCTTCTAATCCTCTCCCGCTGCATATATTCCCCGGCATTACTTCTGACAATTTCTCCTGTTCCTGCATATCTGCCAACCAATTCCTGAGCTTGCTCCTGAGATATCGTCAAATATCCTCTGCTATCTTTATAGTTATTGTGCCCAAGGATGTGCTTACCCTGTTTCCCCTCATGAATTGTTTTATTGGTGACATCCGAACGGATTTTAATGCGTAGCTTTTCATCTTTGTATTGAAGCCGCATCCGTTCCCATTGCTCACTATCATTATACTTTATTTTCTGGAAATCATCTAGTGTTTTCGGAACTTTATCCGGTAAAATCCCCTTATATTTTTCAAACTGCCGACGGTCTGCGCTGCGGTTTTTAATCATCTTCTCCGCTGCCTCTGCCTCCGGGTTGCCTTTGACATATTTATCGTACCATTCATTGTATGTCATATTTGCCGGTACTTTATAGGCCTTACCTGTTACCGGGTCTCTGGCAATGCGTTGCATCTTAGCGAGGACTTCATCAGATATATCGCATATAATACAGCTTCGGCACCAGGGATGCATCGGCGGGCAGTTCTTTCCCGGTTCCTGCTCGGATACCCTGGACCGCTTTCCGTCTAACTCTCTGCACATAGTTGATGTCCTTAAGTCAAGAGTAGCCACAAAGATATAGGTATCAATGCCGCACTCCTTAAAGGCCTCAATCTCCATCTGATTGGATATATAGCAGCTCTCTGTCCGGATAAGGCGCCTTGCATTGCTGGCTGACTGGGCGAACTTGTTGACAAGTACATTGGCTACTTCCCTTTCTGGCCTGCCGGTGATCAGGCTGATCAGCAGTTCCTCTTTCAAGGTCTGTGCCAGCTTCTGGGTGTTGTCCCAGATGCGCTGCGAGTAATTATCCCCGGACCATTTGGAGTTCAAGGCCCTGTCAATCATTTTCGGGTCGACAACATTAAAATCAAATGCCAATCCAACCCGCTGTTGTGTATCAAATAGGCTTTTATAGTAAGACTCTGTTGCAAGGTCGACATAATGATCTGTTGTAATGGCTTTTTCCTGTTCATAGACGTTTTGCATCACGTTATCTATCTTGCCCTGTAGTTCTTCCAGGCGTTGGAGCCTTGCCTGATATGCCGGTGATTCCAGCCGTGCCAGTACTTCATTTTTATTCTGGTCTAACGAACTGTTTTTGTAGGTGTTCAAAAGCTCATTATAGGAGGTCTTGTCCTGTACCAGGTTTAACAGTCTCCTGGCTTCGGCATCTGACAAGTGGTGCTTTGATTTATATCGGTCAAAGATATCGCTCAATTCAAAATTGATATATTGAGAACTGGCATAATAAATGCGGCTTAGTTCTTCGGCCGCCTTTTCCGCCTCCTCCATGTATTCAAACATACGCTGGGCAGCCCTATTTATCCAGTATTGGTTACTCATCTACCTCACCATCTTCCGGCGGCGAGTTCTGGTTACTCCCGAATACCTGCTTCTGTCTTTCTGTGGCAGCGGCGTTTTCGGCACCTACCGATTCTATTTCATCATCCGGATCCTCAACAAAAGGTATCTGCATCAACAAAGTTTTCTGGCTTACCGTACCTTTAAGGTTCGTCACCATCTGTGCTATCTCTAACAGGTTCTTAGGCAGTGCCCGGCTGAATACAGGCACGATGGATTTCGCCTCTGCCTCCAGTGATAGCAGGCCTAAGTAATGGCAGAATAACTGAATCCTCTTCTTAAGCCCCTTTTTATACTGCCTGGTCTTTATCTTCGTGGTCATCTCCAACCCCAGCAGCTTATACTCCATGGCCACTCCGGAGCTGTTGCCGACAAAGTTCTCATCAGTCAGGTTAGGGACATGGGAAAATGTATAGATATCTTCCTTCAACGCCTTCTTAAGTACCTCAGCCCCGGATTCATCAAGTGACGACACCAGGTATTCAGCTTTTGCGTCTAATGGTAGTTCAAGCAGCTTCTCTTTCCTGAGCATTCTGGCCGCTTTCATCGTTTCATCTTCATCGTCACCCAGCTCAGAGCCATACAAGATTAACAAGGCATCAATAAACTGCTCTTTATCATTGACACGGTCGGACATCAGGGTATTATAAGCATCAATCAGGCTGATCTGCTGTTCAAAGTCTCCGATGCAGTCCTTATTATTCCGGTACTCTATGACGGGGATCCGTCCCATAAAGTGTTCTTCCGGATCCTCCACCGGCTGATCGATAGACGTATTCTTTGTTTCGATGTTCAGCACATACTTAAGGTTCTCTGTCAAAACCGTTGCAACATAGATGCCCTCTTCGGAAACATCATCTTTCCGTAAATAATAATACACTGCGAACAATGGCTTTTGCCCTATCGTATCATCATAGACGATGAATGTATTTTCCGGCTCCAATACCTTGGCGGCCAGCTCTACCTTATCCTCTTTAGCGTAGACATATTCATAAGCCACGCCATAAATGGACATATCCAGGGCATTATCGCTGTCGGTATCGTCTGTATCTGCCCTATCGAAAGCGACCAGCAGCGGCTCCATATCCGCTTCATTTTCGCCTGTATTGTCATACGTGATTGGATTACCCATAAAGTAGCCTGTCGCTGTGTCCGTGATATCTTTCGCATGATTGCAGACAGTTTTGGTATTAGGTGCATCGCCCTCTCTGACCTTTTTCTTAATGGTATGCTCTCCCAGGTAGTAAGCCTTATTCTTTTTTAGCTTTGGCAGGTTATAGGTTTCGTGCTTCTGGATCAGCTTTTTAATCTCTGCCTTATCCAGGTTTTTTTCTTCAAAATCCTTAGCATAAGTTATGGTATACAATATTTCACCTCCTTAACGGAAACCGTATTTTGATTTGCTCTTGACTTTGGCTTTGCTGTTTCGCCGTATATCTTCGATACTATACCGTAGCATCGCCATAGCATCGTCCATAAATTCAACCGGTTCATCAAGATAAAGCCCCGTCTTTTCATCTTTTTTCCACTTCCATTGCTGGATTTCTTTGTAGGTATTGATACAGGATTCGTGTATATGGATTGTGGGTATCTGCTTAAGGTAATCTATTTGGGCCTTAACACTTCCGGGTTCTTTCTTAACGCCTCTCGCCTTTTTGTATCCTGCTTTCTGCCACATCTTAATCCTATCAGGCTCTGCACTGTCACAGTGCATCGGGATATTCTTCCGGAATCCTGTCCTGTTGGCCAGCTCTATGATCTCACCTGTATCCTTTTCAAATACATACGATTCCCTGCAAACATACATCTCACCATCTTTGAAACCTATTTCGCCCAAAGCATTAGCGTGGTTATAGCCAAAATCTTGAGCATTGACCATGTAGCCAAACCGGCTATAGGAAATGTCAAAGCTTTCAACGATATAATTTGTAAGTATAAGGCCTCCTGTTTCGCCCCACTCCCCTAAACCATAAACACGGTAGCCTTCCGGATCCCTCTCTTTACGCATCAGCATTCTGCGATGGTAGGCATCGTCGATGAAGCGGTTATCAAGATAAGTGCTTTGGTGGGTATAGACATCAGGGTGATTGATATCAAAATACTTTGCTTTAATCCAATGGGTAGCAGAAACCGGATTGAATGAAAACGTTATCTGGTAGTAAAGGTTAACATTAACTCCTGATAAGTCACCCCTTAACCTATCATCAAGAATATCAACATCAGATTCGAATAACTCCGTAGCTTCTTCTATCCATATCCAGGTGAGCTTACCCTGCTTAACTGTAATTGACTTAACCTTTTCCCTCTGCCTTGCATCTTGAACGCCCCTGAATATAATCTGGTTCCCTGTAGCCTTGTTTGTTATTTCTAAAGGATTAGTTTTCATATCCCAATATAAATAAGCCAGCTCCCCATAAATCCGGAAGATGGCTCCTGTTAGTTCTGCAAATGTACTATCCTTATTGCTGCCTTCTATCTTTCTGACGACCAGTAGATTGGCGCCTTTATACCTCATATCCCCAAGCCTTAGTATAAAATCCTGTGCTATATTCACTGATTTACCGCTGCCGGCTGACCCCTTGGCCAGTCTGTACCGCTTTGTACACTTGTTAAACTCCTTGAAAATCGGATTGAATTCAGCTTTAACTTGTGTCATCAGCATCACCATAATCCACTATGATATTAAGCCCTAGATCGCCAGTCAACTCGGTTTTGTCCTTAAACATGCCAAGATGCCTTCCTATCAGCTCCAGCGCCTTAACCTTATCATTCGTCTTTATCTCAATGCCGTTAGCACCTTCTTTGATGCCGGCAATAGCTCCTATCTTGTCTTTA
>Ga0153996_1000610_pt1 | contig 15993 bp, 15 predicted proteins | sample TSNC080MetaG_FD_104728 | JGI IMG/M metagenome (GOLD analysis project Ga0153996, IMG submission 104728) | Attine ant fungus gardens microbial communities from North Carolina, USA - TSNC080 MetaG | ecosystem: Host-associated > Fungi > Mycelium > Unclassified | place: USA: North Carolina, Lumber...
TGTAGTAGTTGTATAAGTAGTATACAGAAAATAATAGGAACTTTATCAAGTTCTCCTTGTCAACTGTCATATGACAGAAAATAATGATTTAACAATATAATTTCTTTTATATTTTATATTATTACTAAATTTTGCTCCTGAACTCCTGTTGTTTACTCCTATAGGATCATAATGTAGACTAGTTACTTGTACTCTTTGTAAGAGGATCACTCAGTGGTGACCCTAACCACACTTGATATTAGTGAAGGAGGTGGACTTAAGTAGAAACAGTGAATAGCCCAGGAGTTCCAATCAATGTTGAGGTAAGGTATTCTACCATACATCACTAGCTACTTATACTAGACTAGCCAGTCTGTGTGCCAGTCATCAAAGGAACACAGATCAGGACACTAATAACTACTATACCTAATAAGGCTACATAGTACTAACCATAGCAACGAGAACAAGAGGGAAGGGAACTATGAATAGTGGGCTCCAAGGATCCAAGGGCAAGCTAGATAATACTCACCCATACTAGGTTACCTAAGCTACTCTAGAGCGTCCCCTTATACTCCTCCTATTCCAGACTTAGTATAAGTACTCTATTAATTACATTCTAGTTTCTTAGTTTGTAGATTAACATCTTTTACATCTTTTACATGTTCTATCCTTACTCCTATCAATCTATATACCACTCCACTCCTGAACTCCTGACAACAATTCAGTCCTTCTGAAATGCACAACTACATATGACAGAAGATCGAGGCACAGCACATGAGCTGAGACCAAGGTTGTTCCCATTTTTGTTGTCAACTTCTTTCCACTCCAGAGTAACTCTGCTCCACTCTGGGTTACTCTGTTTATTCTTTGCATATTCCTGACATCAACTCAGATAAAAAGGGTGTTTAAGTCATCTTGGGCTAAGTTACTACAATATTCCTCTATTGCAGGATCTGTAAGAGGACCCCTCACACATGACTCTGGAGCACATATTAGCCCTCCAGAGTAACCCTGCAGCTGATCAAATATTACTACATAATATTTGGTCTTACCCCCATTATTCTAAGTACACTCTGTTGTCTTCTAATGCACTTTCATTGTTTAGACCCTAGTTACCAGAAGCAGGGACGTGAGGACACAGTGATATATATATTGTAGATTATTCTCTCTAGGAGCCTCATCTAATCCTCTGAGAAATCTCCTGGAGGTAGGTTGTAACATATTTCATAGAGTATAATTTATCTGAGGAATCTCCTGGAGTGCTCTGCTCCAGTCACTCTTATAACAGAATTAGATCTCATTACCAGAGCCTTAGAAATTCTCAGTGAATAGCTGCCCTCCACTAACAAGCTCCAACTCTCTGATCACTCTGCTCTGAGAAGATGTCGCTGCCTACAAATACCCCCCAGGCATAGCTGACACTCTAGGCTACCTATAGCATCATCTCCAAGAGCTCACCAAATGCCAGAATGCTTTGGAACATACTATCAACACCACCTTCATGGGCCTAACAGTCCAATTACAACAACTCACTCAACTTATGACCAGTCCCACCCCCGCTCTGTCTGTCACTCCACCTCCAATACCCACACCTCCCCCTCTTGTTAGCTCTCCTCCCATGGTCCCAGCTGCTCCATCTAAACAGTGAGCAAGGTCTAAACTCCCCTCTCCCCTAGACTTCTCTGGTGAACAAAGCTCTGGTCAGGCCTTCTTCAACTCTTGTATCCTATATTTGCACCTGGCCCTAGAGCAGTTCAGCTACGATGAGAAGAAAATCTTCTGGACTCTTGCCTTTTTCAAAGATGGATGGGCTACAAGGTGGTCTAAGAACCTCTTTCACCAAGAGGCAGACACCAGCATCTTTCCTATCCAATCCTGGACTGAGTTTGAACAATAGTTCTGAAGTTAATTCTTTCTGGTCAATGTAGAAGCAGATGCTGTTAATGCCCTGAAAGAGTTTTTGTACTATCAAGGAAACTAGATGGTGGACGATTACTTGGACAGTTTCCAAATCCTGACCTCAGACACCAGATATACAGACCCCTAGACTCTAGTAATAAAATTCTACTGAGGCCTCAAGTTGAACATCCAAAGCCAGATTGCCATAATACCCTTCAGATGACCCATGGACACCAATCCGAAAGCTTGGTATGCAGCTGCCCAGAGGATTAACCAAGCACAGTTGGTGAACAAAGCCTTTCAATTGACATTCTGGTCAATGACCTCGGTCCCTACATACTCTGCCCTTCCTCGACTGACCTTTTTCTTGATACTCCACTCTCCTCCAATAACTTTGCCCCCTGTTCTACCAAGGCCCTCTCTGTCTATACTATCTGAATGGATACCCATAGATGTAAATGCAGTCTGGAAAATGCACTCTTTACCTCCACAAGGATGCTATCAGTGTGGAGAGGCCAACCATCTCATGAGAGACTACTCCTACCACTTAGACATCTGAAGGTTAACTATAGAACAAAGGGAAGAACTGATTGAAGACTTGATGGTCCTGAAGAATACAGTAGAGAAAGAGGAAATTTCCTCCATCCCAGAGGAGGATTTTATCTAGTGCGGCTGGCGAAAAGTGTGCCCTGGTCACCATTAGTAAATAGGTTCACTGTATTGAATATAGAAGAAGTCAATACAGATATCTGTGAGCCTATAGACACACTTCTCCTCTCCACTCCAGATAGAAAGCTCCTATCTCAGAAGCCAAAATAGGAAAGAAGACTATCTAAATGACTCTTCACCAACATCCTCAATGCTTGTGGAACATCTATTATCCTCTCTATAGAAATCAACACTACCAACACTAGCAAGGTACATTCTGTCAAGATACTCTTAGACTCCAGAGCTACAGGCAACTTCATAGATAAAGACTTTGTCCACATAAAGGGTATTAGTACCCAGAGCATCTCTCATCCCATACTGGTGTACAATGTAGACAGTTCCCCCAATAAAACAGGGCAAATCTCTGAGGCAGTAGATATAGTACTCTATTACAAGACTCACTCTGAAAGAATACTCCTTGCTGTTTCCAGCCTTGGAAAGCAGAGCATAATCCTTGGCTATATCTGGCTCAAAGACCACAATCTAGAGGTCAATTAGCAGACTGGAGAAGTACAGATAAACCAATATCCTCTCCTGATATGAAGGATGTCACATGATACAAAAGGAACAAGCGTTATGGAAGAAAATGGAGGTCAGAGCCATTAACATCTGTCAATTGGGACCCCTTCCGGAGTATATGGAAAACTTGGAAAAGAACAAGGCCCCTGTTCAGACAGGTGAATGTGAATACAAGCAAGGGAACAGACTCTTTGTGATAAGAATCCTCCCAGAGTCTGCTACAGAGGACCTACGTGCCACTTCCACAATCTTCCAGAAGCTTGTAGAAGGAGCCTGTTGAGCCTTAAAAATGCAGAAAAAACTTTTCACCCTGCCCAACTGTACCAAAAGTTTTGAATCCATGTTTGCAAAGGAAGACTTTGACATTCTCCCAGAGCACAGGCAGTGGGACCATGCTATCGAGCTTGTTCTGGGCTTAGAGCCTAAGTTGTCCAAGGTTTACCCTCTGTCTCTGGTGAAACAAAAGGAGTTGGACTCCTTCTTGAAGAAAAATCTATGCACCAAATGAATTTGACCTTCCAAATTTCCTATGGCAGCTCCAGTATTCTTTATTAAGAAAAAGGATGGCTTGCTCCAGTTGGTTTAGGATTATCATGCACTTAACTCTATGACAGTCAAGAACAAGTACCCTCTCCCACTGATCTCTAAATTTGTATTCCAACTCTGTGGAGCTAGATACTTTACCAAGCTGGATGTCCATTGGGATTTCAACAATGTCTGCATTAAGCCTAGAGATGAGTGAAAGGCAGCCTTCTGAACCAATTGAGATATGTTTGAGCCTTTAGTAATGTTCTTTGGGATAACCAATAGTTCAGCCACCTTCCAAACCATGATAAATGACATCTTCCAAAACCTCATAGCAGAAGGCATTATGGTAGTCTATCTAGACAATATCTTGATCTTTACTAGGATAGAGGAAGAGCATGCAAAGGCTATCCAACGGGTACTATAGGTCCTACAGGAAAACAAACTCTTCCTTTGCCTGGAGAAGTGTGAGTTCTGCAAGGAGCGAATTGAGTACTTGGGTCTAGTCATCTCAGAGAACAAAGTTTCCATGGATCTGGTCAAGATGGCAGAAGTCTGAGAGTGGTCTACTCCAGAAAACAAGATGAACGTCCAAACTTTCCTAGGCTTCATGAACTTCTACTATAGGTTCATTTGGGACTTCTCTACCAAAGCTCGGCCCTTCTTTGATCTAACATGCTCCAAACAAGTCTGGACATGGAGTGGAAAGGAGCAGGTAGCCCTCAAAGACCTCAAAACAGCAGTGACCACTGCTCCAGTGTTAGTATCTCCTTAGGACTCAGAGCCTTTCCAGATTGAAGTAGACAGCTCAGACTTTGCCACAGAAGCAGTCTTGTCTCAGCAGTCGATGATGGACAGAAAATAGTACTCCGTAGTGTTTTACAGCAAGTTCTTGTCCTCTGTGGAATGAAACTACAAAATCCATGACAAGGAAATGCTGGCCATTATCTGCACATTAAAAGAGTGGAGGCATTTTCTGAAAGGAGTAATCCATCCTATAGAGATCTGGACCAACTACAAGAACCTTGAGTATTTCATGACAGCTAAGAAACTTAACCGTTGTCAAGCCCATTGGTCCTTGTATCTGGCTAGGTTTGATTTCCTGCTTCACTACTATCCCAAACGTACTATAGATAAACCGGACACACTGTCGAGGAGAGCTGATCACAGAAACAGAGACTCAGACAACAAGAACATAATCTTTCTTTGACTGGAATTCCTTGCAGTATATGCCCTAGAAGAGGTGAAACTGACAGGCATAGAACAAAAGATCTTGTCTGACATCCACAAGAGAAACTGGAATGGAGACCAGGAGGAACCCATAGCTAAGGTAGCACAAGAACTCTAGAGCTTTACCAACGGGGCAGTATACTCCTTGGAGTAGTCGAACATAAATAGCCTGCTCCAGTTCCAAGAGAAAATATACGTACTGAGAAGTCTGGACCTATGCAAACAAATTGTAGCCCTTTGTCACGACACCCAGATCGCAGGATACCCTGGACACTGGAAGACACTGGAACTGGTGTCCTGGAACTACTTGTGGCCCCAGATATCTAGGTATATCAGCCAGTATGTAAGTATCTATGATCTCTGCCTCCAGACGAAACCTTGGCAATACTCCTCTGTTGGCGAGCTTCAACTGCTTTCAGTTCTGGACAAACAGTGGGATATACTCAGTGTAGACTTTGTGGTTGAACTTCCAGAGTTCTCCAGACATGACACTGTCATGACTATCATGAATTTTGTCTCCAAAAGAGTGCACTTTGTTCTGATGCACACGATGGTTACAGCAGAAGGAGCAGCTAGACTTTTCCTCCACTATGTCTGAAAACTCTACGGCCTCCCAAAACATGTTGTTTCTGACCATGGACCCCAATTTGTGGCTTTATTCACTAAGGAACTGTATAGACTACTAGGTGTATGACTATTCTCCTTTACAGCTTGGTACCCCCAGACAGATAGACAAATGAAACGTATAAGGGTGACTGGGGCACAAGACTCTAGAAGAATCCTCAGATATATTACAGTCTGTGATTATGATACAAGTTACCTTCAGGAGAATCCTCAGAGATTAGGATGAGGCTCCTAAAGAGATTTTCTATATTATATATACTAGGTTTACATTCTTTAGTATCAGGGTCAGTGTGATCGGAGCTATACTAGTGTGTTTAAGTATTACTAAAGTAATACTTAAACAGGCTTAGGCTGCTCTAGAGTGTCGCTATATGGTTTAGAGATGGAAATAGAGCTGTTCCCTTACAGAACATGTCAACTAGGAGCTTGACCAGTTCTTCCACCTATTTATCAATGAATGACAGAACAACTAGTATGACCTCCTACCCATCACAGAGTTCCAGCACAACAACCATGTTCACTCCACAACGCAACAACCTCTGTTCCTACTGAACACAGGACAAATCTCCTATATGGGCTTTGAGCTGAGACAAGACCTTTCTGGCCTGGAGATGGTTAATGAATTTACAAAAAGAATGAAGTCCACCACCGAGGAAGCCAAGTTTGTAATCCGCAAGGTGTAGGATGACATGATACAGTACTATAATCAAAGAAGGTCTCTGGCCCCTGTGTTCAAACCAGGAGACTAGGTATACCTAGATGCATCAGATATCAAAACAACATGTCCATCTCCAAAGTTGTCACATCGCAGGCTGGGACCTTTTGAAATCAAATACTAAGTGAGACTGTTAGCCTACTAACTCAAGTTGTCCTATGGAATGAGACAGTTGCACCCAGTGTTTAATATAGTAAAGTTGTCTACCACTCTAGATAATCTAATACCAGGAAGGAAACTGCAAGCCCTGCCACCATCCATTGTCATTGACGGAGAAATAGAGTAGAAAGTAGAAGAGATATTAGATAGTCACTGGCACTGGAAGAGATTCTGTAAGGGGGCACTCAGAGACATCCCAGAACACACTCGACTATAGTAGAGAAAACATCTTAAGTAAGAGCATTGAATAGCCTAGGAGCTCTGATCAATGTTGAGGTAAGATATTCTACCATACATCACTAGCTATATATACTAGACTAGTCAGTCTGTGTACTGGTCGCTAAGGGGACACAGATCAGAACACTAATAACTACTATATCTAATAAGGCTATATAGTACTAACGATGGCAACAAGAATAAGAGAGAAGGGAACTATGAATAGCGGACTCCAAGGATCCAAGGGCAAGCTAGATAATATTCACCCATATCAGGTTACCTAAGCTACCCTAGAGCATCCCCTTACAGATTCCAGTTCCTGATTAAGTAGAAAGGTTTTGGTAGAGAACACAACTCTTGGGAGGTAGCCTCCAATGTCAAGATACTAGACCTCATCATAGAGTACTATTAAAAGCATCTAGCCACCCCAAAACACATCCACTGGATGGACTTCGACACTCTCTTCAAGTCCAAAATCATTGCTTCAAGGCACAGCAACCTTGGAGAGGGGGTAAATATAAGGAAACCTCTTACACATGACTCCGGAGCACGTATTAGCCTTCCAGAGTGACTCTGCAGCTGATCAAATATTACTCCTAATGCACTTTATTGTTTAGATCTTGGTTACTAGAAGCAAGGATGCAAGATTGTAGATTATTCTCTCCAGAAGCCTTATCTAATTCTCTGAGGAATCTCCTGGAGGTAGGTTGTAACATATTTCATAAAGTATAATTTATCTGAGAAATCTCCTAGAGTACTCCGCTCCAGTCACCCTTATAGGATCCCACATTATAGACAAAGCACTAGAGCTATTAAGTGTTATCACAGGAAAATCTTCAGTAACTACTTTCCATAATAAGACCCAACTAGATAAGCAAATCCTAGAAACCCTAGCCAAACTAATCAAAAAAGTAGATAAACTAAGTGAACAGGTAAATAAGCCTAGGAAAAGAAGCTCAAAAATCACTAAACCTGAAGAAGGCTTAGAGGCTAGTAGATATGCATCTCAAACACTAACCAAATCCTATGCCCAGGCAATCAGCTTCCCATCCAAGACCCCAACTCCAACAACTAGATTACCAGTCATCTATAATCCTAAAATGTTCAACCTAAACAAGACATATCCAACATGCCTTGTAGTATGCTTTTTACCAGGCATATTGAGAGAAGACAATCTCACAATCATAAATAATATCAACCAACTCCTTAAATTAAATAATGTACTAGATAACCAAGTAGTCATAACAGTCAAATGAAACCTATAGGAAAACTGTATTGTCATCACACACTCAAATACAACAGCAACTGATATTATCCCATTCACAGAGGGTATTACCAATATTATCATACTAGGAGCAATAGGCACAATTAGAGAAGATAAAAAGTGATTCAAGATTAAGGTAAATAATATCAGAATAGATACACGAGATGACAACAGCAAAGATATATACCTCCTAGAGTTCATTCATGAAAACCTTTGCTACTTTAACCCTGAATATATAGCAATCACTCAGTACATAGTACTCAAGCCCAGATAGGTTTGCCCAGTCTCAGAACTAAGCCAACAAGACTACTCATTAGTAGTCTTTACAGTAGACTCATAAGAGATCTATCAAATATTTCTGACAAACCACAAGATTCTCTCAATCTTTGGTGTGATAGCCAAGACCTAAGATTGGTCAGATAGACCTTCACTTATTTAATATAGCAGATGCTGGGAATTCAACCACAGAATATCTAAATGCCAAGCTATTGAACCACAATGCAGAATCTGTAAAGACAACCACCTAGAATCATTATATTCTATTCAGAACTAAACATCTTCAACAGACAATATGGTTACTAACTCAAACAACAAAGATTCTTATTCAAATACTGTTGAAATACAAATAGGGAGGGTTAACAAATGGATGTCGAGTATCAAGTAACTATACTATCTATATACTTGTGTCTCTATCATGTAACATACCTATCAACAACATATTGATCTCATCAGTTGCATTGCATAGGCTTGCATGAGATCCTAATTCCAACATACTCCCTCAAGCCAAGCCATGTATCAAGAAACATCAATCAAATCCAAAAATGCACCCCCTTAATTCTACAACTCTCCAGAAAACTATTATCTATCTGATGGTCTATATCTAAAGAGGCTCTGACAAGCAAATCTTGAGTAAAAGGGAAAACGACTGAGAATGAGGTAATTATAAGGGGACATCTCCATTTCCACCCCTAAATGGCATAATGATACTCCAGAGTGATCTTAGCCTATTTAACTAGTAATACTTAAACACACTAGTTTAGCTTCAATCCCGCTGACCCTGACACTAAGGGATATAAAACTAGTATATAATATAAAAGATCCCTCCAGGAGCCTCATCCTAATCTCTGAGGATTCTCCTGGAGGTGAGTTGTATTATAATTACAATCTGTAATATCAACTAAGGATTCTCCTGGAGTCTTGTGCCCAGTCGCCCTTACAGCAGATTAGGATCTTTAAAAACAGAGCCTTAAACTATCCCAGTGGACAGCCACCCAATAGATTGCTCTCTTCTATTATATCTAGCCCTCCGAAAATTCCACTTTCCAGATGTCGCTGCCCTCGGACATCTCTCAAGGCATAGCCGACACCTTAGGATACCTACAGCACCATCTTCAGGAGCTCATGGAGAGACAACACATCTCTGAAAATAATATCAATACCACCCTGGCAGCCCTGACCATGCAGCTACAACAGCTTACACAGTTAGTAGCTAACCCTCCTCTTCTGGCAGTACCAAACATACCTTCTCTGCCTGTACCATCTCCTCCGATGTCTTTGTCCCCTGCTCCAATGGCATGATAAACACGTTCTAAACTCTCTTCTCCTCTGGACTTCAGCGGAGAATGTTACAATGGCCATGTGTTCTTAAACTCCTGCTCCCTCTACATATGCCTAGCTCTGGAACAGTTCTATGACAAACAGGAAAAAATTCTCTGGGCTCTCATGTTTTTCAAGAGTGGTCATGCCACCAAGTAGTCTGAGAACGTCTTCCATTAGGAAGTGGACACTGGTGTTTTCCCCATGCAAACCTAGGGGGACTTTGAACAGCAATTCTAGATTCACTTCTTCCCTGTGAACGTGGAAGCAGATGTGATCAACACCCTGGAAGGAACCTCCTACCACCAAGGAGGTTAGATGGTAGACAATTATCTGGACAATTTCCAGACCCTGGTCTCTAACACAGGTTACATGGATCCCCAGACACTAGTGGTGAAGTTTTGACAAGGTCTCAAGTTGGGCATCCAGAACCAAATTACCACTATGCCACACAGAAGACCCACTGACACTGACCCTGATGTATGGTATAAAGCAGCACGAAGGATCAACTAAGTGTGCTTCACCAATGAAGCCTTTCAGTCCGTGTCATGCTCTGCCCTCTTCACACTGCTCAAGACTACCTCTGCTCGACCACCACCTTTGTTCGTAGTGAGACTATCCCCTATTCCATCCTTTTCGGTTACTCTGAAACCCCTGCTGCCCACTCCGTCTATGGGAATTCCTATGGACATCAATACAAGTAGGAGAACAAAGTCCTTGCCTCCGCAGGGATGTTACTGATATAGAGATGCAAACCATCTAGTTCGAGACTGTTCCTACCACATGGACGTCTGTCAATTCACCTCAGAGCAATGGAAGGAGCTGATTGAAGATCTGTTGGCATTGAAAAATACAGTTCTAGCAGAAGAAACTTGTTCTCCGGAAGAAGAGGATTTTGTGTAGTGTAGCTGGCGATAAGTGCACCCTGGTCGCCAGTAAATAAGTTTACTGTATTGACTATAGAGGATCCCAATACAATTGATAGTGAACTAATAGACACACTGTCCCTCACTCTCCTAGTCCCAGTTCCACTCTATAGACCCAAGTGGGAGAAAAGGCTACCCAAGTTCCTCTCAATCAGCGTATTAGACGCATGCGAAACTTCCTTACTCCTGCCAGTGGAAATCAGAACTATGGATACAAACAAACTCCACTCCATCAAAGCTCTCTTGAACTGCAGAGCCACTGGAAGCCTTATTGACAGAGATTTTGTCTGTTCAAGAGGGATGAACACTTGGACCCTCTCATACAACATCCTGGTCTTCAATGCTGATGGTTCCCCTAATAAGACAGGACAGATTTCCGAGGTTGTAGATGTAAGGGAATCCCTTATAAATGACTCTGGAGCCCATATCACTTCTCCAGAGTGACCCTGCAGCTGATCAAATATTACTACATAATATTTGGTCTCACTTCTACTATTCCAAGAGCACTCCATTGCCTTCTACTGCACTTTCATTATTCAGACCCTGGTTACCCAATATAGGGACACAAGGACACTGTAGTATATAATGTAGATTATTCCTTCCAGGAGCCTTATCTAATTCTCTGAGGAATCTCCTGGATTGTAACATACTTCATAAACTATAATTAACTGAGGAATCTCCTGGAGTGTTTCTGCTCTGGTTGTCCTTACAGTAGACATAGTTCTCCACTACAAGACTCACTCCGAAAGGATGCTCTTGGCCATCTCTGGACTTGGGAAACAGAGTCTAATACTAGGCTATGACTGGCTCAAGGACCATAACCCCAAGATTGACTAGGAAAAGGAAGAAGTCAAGATAACCTATTGTCTGCTCTAGTGTGAAAAAGGACGTGCCCTACAGAAGGGACAGACCTGCCAGAAGAGGGTTGAACTCCAAGCTCTCTGATTGTGTTGTGACAGACCCACATCCTTGTTCTAAGAAGAGCTAGAGCTTGAGGAAGTATCTTCACAAATGTACCACCCTAGTTGGGAGCCTAGAGACCAATTGTTCCTTACACACCTCCTCTTAGAGCTTGCCCAGGTTGACCTCCAAGCCATGACTATGACCTCCCAGTGTCTTGTGGAAGGAGCTAGATGCAGTGCAAAAACACAGGCTACTACTGCTCAACTACCTGCCTATGTCATGGAGTTTTGATCTATATTCACTAAGGAGGACTTCGACATACTGCCGGAGCACTGCAAATGGGATCACATGATCAAACTAACCCCTGGAGCAGAGCCTAAGTTGTCAAAGGTCTATTCCCTGTCCCCATTGGAGCAAGAGGAGTTGGACACTTTCCTGGAGGAAAACCTCTGTACCAGATGAATCCAACCTTCCAAATCCCCCATCACAGCCCCTGTGTTCTTCATTAAGAAAAAAGATAGTTTGCTCCAGCTGGTCCAAGACTATTGTGTGCTGAACACCATGACTATCAAGAACAGATATTCTTTCTCCCTCATCTCTGAACTCGTCTCTCAACTTCACAGAGCTAAATACTTCACAAAACTCAACATCTGCTGGGGCTTTAATAATGTACATATCAAGCCCAGAGATGAATGGAAAGTAGTCTTTTGCACCAATCACAGCCTCTTCAAACCCCTCATGATGTTCTTTGGAATGACTAACAGCCCTGCTACTTTCCAAACTATAATGAATAAGGTCTTCCAAACTGTCATAGCCGAAGGGATTGTCATAGTGTACTTGGATGACATTTTAATCTTTACAAAGACAAAAGAAGAGCATAAATGAGCAGTCCAGAGGGTTCTGGAAATACTGGTGGAGCACAAGTTATTCCTCTTCCCAGAGAAATGTGAGTTCCATTAGAGGCAGATTGAATACCTTGGACTGGTTATCTCAGAGAACAAAGTTATGATAGACCCTGTGAAAATCACCAGAGTCTGCAATTGGCCTACCCCAGAAAACCGGACTGACATGCAGACTTTCATAGGCTTCATTAATTTCTATTGTCGCTTTATCTAGGATTTCTCAACCATAGCTAGACCCCTCTTTGACCTCACATGTTCCGACAAAACCTGGACCTGGGATACCAAAGAACAGAAAGCTTTTGAATGTCTTAAGATGGTAGTGACCACCACTTTAGTCTTGGTATCACTCCAGGACTCAGAACTCTTTTGCATCAAGGCTGACAGTTCAGACTTCACCTCCGGAGCTGTCCTCTCCTAGCAACTACCTGGAGAAGAGAAGTGGTACCTAGTGGCTTTCTATAGTAAATTCCTGTCTCCAGTGAAACAGAACTATGAGATCCATAACAAAGAGATGCTCGCTATCATCCATATGCTAGAAGAGTGGAGACACTTCCTGGAGAGAGCCTGACACCCAGTGGAAATCTGGACAGACCACAAGAACTTGGAGTACTTCATGATGGCTAAGAAACTCAACTGTTGCCAGCTCGCTGGTCTCTGTACTTAACCTGCTTCAACTTTAAATTGGCCCATTGCCCAGAACAGAACACTCCATGGGCAAGCCAGACATGCTATTGCGAAGACTGGACCATAGCAAAAGAGCCTCTGACAATAAAGACGTGGTTCTCCCATGACCGGAGCTTTTTGTAATCTGAGCTCTTGAAGGAGTTTAGCTAGAAGGACCAGAGCGAGATATCCTTAGAGAAATTTGTCAAGGAAACTAGAAAGGAGACCAGGAAGAGCCAGTGGCAAAGGCAACAAGGGAACTCTAACAAGCATCGAGTAAGACAGTCTGCTCCATAGAGTGGTTGGAAGACAAAGAAGTACTCCAGTTTAGAGGCAAGATCTATGTTCCCCAGAACACAGACTTACAAAGGTAAGTGGTCCTGCTGTGCCACAATATGAAGGTCGCTGGATACCCTGGATGCTGGAAAACACTGGAGTTAGTATCTAGGAACTACTGGTAGTCTTAAATGTCTAGATATATCAGACAATATGTCAGTACCTGTGACCTCTGCCTTAGAATGAAACCAATAAGGCAGGCTCCAGTAGGTGAACTGCACCCTCTCTGGATCCCAGACTCATAATGGGACATGCTTAGTGTGGACTTCATTGTGGAACTCCCCCTCTCTTCTGGACACGATACAGTGGTGACAGTGGTGGACTCAGTATCGAAACGAGTACACTTCATTCTGACACATACAATGGTGACAGTAGAAGGAGTAGCTAGGCTTTTTCTACACCAAGTCTGGAAGCTCCATGGTCTTCCAAAGTGTATAATCTCAGACTGTGGACCTTAGTTCATAGCTCATTTCACCAGAGAACTTTACCATCTACTAGAAATAAAGTTGGCATCTTCTATAGCCTGGCACTCTCAAACAGACAGACAGACGGAGCATGTCAACCAAGAGTTGGACCAGTACCTCCAGCTCTTCATGAATGAGTAGCAAGATGATTGGTATAATCTGTTACCTATGGCGGAGTTCCAGCACAACAATCATGTTTACTCCACCACCCAACAGCCTCTATTCCTGCTCGACACTAGACGACTTCCTCACATGGATTTCAAACCCTGGCAGAACCCTTCTGGTCTAGAGACAGTCAACAAGTTCACAGAAAGGATGAGGATGGCAATTGACGAAGCCAAATCCATGATCCATAAAGCACAGGACGACATGAAGAGATATTATGACCAACACAGAACTCTGGCTCTAGTGTTCAACCCTGGCAACAAAGTCTTTCTCGATACATTAGATATCTGGACCATGTGCCCTTCGCAGAAACTCTCACATTGACGGCTTGGTCCCTTTATAGTGGAATAGAGGATCGAATCTATGGCCTATCGCCTAAAGCTGCCACACTGGATAAAGCAACTTTATCTAGTGTTCAACGTAGTAAAGCTTACTCCAGCTCCAGACAACCCAATCACAGGATAGAAAACAGAAGACCACCCACTGCCCATAGTCATCAATGGAGAAGCAAAGTGGGAAGTAGAGAAGATACTTAACAGTTGTTGGTACTGAAGAAGATTCTAGTATCTCATTAAGTGGAAAGGATACAGCCACGAACACAATTCCTGGGAGTTCATCTCTGAAGTCTCTGCACCAGAACTCACAACAGAGTTCCATTGCAAACACCCCAGAGCTCTGAGACATGTTTGATGCATGGAGTTCAACAATATCTTTCATTCCAAGTCTATTGCTCTAAGATATAGTAATCTTGAAAGGGGGGTGAATGTAAGGGGACACCTCTATTTCCACCCCTGAACAGCATAATGGCACTCCAGAGCAACCTTAGCCTGTTTAACTAGTAATACTTAAATACACTAGTTTAGCTCCAATCCCGCTGACCCTGACACTAAGGGATATAAAACTAGTATATAATATAAAAGATCCCTCCAGGAGCCTCATCCTAATCTCTGAGGATTCTTCTGGAGTCTTGTGCCCAGTCGCTCTTACAGTAATGCAGCAGCAAGTGACTTCAGCCTCATTTAGGGCAATTCAAATCTTTTTGCCTCTGTCCTGGAGGACTTCTATCCACAGATTTATAGGCTGTGCAGCCTTCTTCTGTCTCCACCCTAGAGGACTTCTATCTGCACATTGACGGAATGGGGAATCCAGTCACATTGTGATACTCTGGAGGACCTAATAGCTCAATGGTAGAGCATCTGGTGCAGTTCCAGAAGGGTCTGGGTTCGAGCCCCGGTCCGGTCACTTTTCATGCTGTAATATACATTTATAGACTGTGCAACCTTCTTCTCTCTCTGCAACAAGAGGACTTCATCATGCACTTCGACAAGTGACTTGCAGGTGTCTTGTCAGATCAGTAATTTAGCAGCAGACATACTGGCAACACAATGTAATAGTTGAGTGAAATTCAGTGGCCCTGATTGGTGGGGTCCATCGACTTGGGAATTGGATGACTACCTTCCAAGCTGGGTAGGATCTGTTTGTATTGAAATATAAACAGAAAGGGTTAACAAATGGATGTCGAGTATCAAGCAACTATACTACCTATATACTTGTGTCTCCATCATGTAACATACCTACTAACAATATATTGATCTCATCAGTTGCATTATGTAGGCTTGTATAAGATCCTAATTCCAACAAATGCAACATGTATTCACTATAAAAGAAAAGGTAGGCAAAACACAAACTACCTATCAAATCCAATACCCAGAATAACAACTTCAAGTTGGAATTAACAAAACTTTAGGCCTCTCCTATTCTAAATCATTAGCCAACCAACCAAGAGCTCTACAAAAAAGGACATATGTTTCTAGAAATACATGGAACATATAAAAAGTACTAGTAGATCTCATAACCTTATCTATACTGAACACTGCATTATTCCCCTAAGTTGAAAATATCACTGACTTAGCTGAGACAGCTGGTGCTGATATTACAAACATACCCAAAGCAGAAATTCACCAAGCTCTTACTACTGCCCTTATGAAATACAAATCAAAACCATGAGTAGTACATCTATAAGCAACATGACTGTATTACACACACAGATCAAAGTTCTACAACTCAACTTCAATAAAAAACTAACAGCTACTTATAGTCTCCTAAATGAACAATTGAACAAAGCTGATATTTTACTTCTATAGGAACCCCAATGGGCAAAGATATCACCAGATGGAAAAAAAGATCCTATTGGTCATAA
>Ga0153996_1000611_pt1 | contig 15985 bp, 14 predicted proteins | sample TSNC080MetaG_FD_104728 | JGI IMG/M metagenome (GOLD analysis project Ga0153996, IMG submission 104728) | Attine ant fungus gardens microbial communities from North Carolina, USA - TSNC080 MetaG | ecosystem: Host-associated > Fungi > Mycelium > Unclassified | place: USA: North Carolina, Lumber...
CTTCTGGATGCACATAAATAATGTTAACTCCTATGTCTGCAAATTTTTGAACATAATCACTCGCTTGACTTATCATTAAATGAACGTCACACGGTAGATTACTTGTTTTAACAATAAATTCAACATCTTGAAGTCCCATTCCAAAATTAGGTACAAAACTTCCATCCATCACATCCAGATGAAAAATATCTACTCCACTTTCTTCTAATTCCTTCACTTCCTTCTCTAAATTGCCAAAATTGGCACACATCATCGAAGGACATAATAATATTTTCAACCCAATCACCTCAATACACACTATCGTTTCTTAAATCTTCACCGTTACTGGCAATGACTTTTTTATACCAATAGAAAGATTTTTTTCTTTTTCTTTCAAATGTTTTTCCATTCACATAAACAAAACCATAACGCTTTTCAAAACCCTCATGCGTTGAATACAAATCAGTGGCACTCCATGTGCAATATCCTATTATTTCAACCCCAAATTCAATCGCTTCTTGCATACGTTTTATATGTTCAGATAAATATTCAATACGATAATCATCATTAATCGTCCCATTTGCTTCAACAACATCCGTATGTCCTAAGCCATTTTCTAAAATAAGAATTGGCATCTGATATCTTTCATAAAAATTAACTAAAAACCGTTTGAATCCATAAGCATCAATATTCCAACCCCACTCTGTTTGTTTTGTGTAAGGATTTCCTTGCGTCGTATTTAACAATGTGTCACCAACTCCCTCTGATGCACTCGCAAGCGTAGACATATAATACGTTAAAGATAAAAAGTCTGGTTGTGCATTTGCTATGATATCCAAATCTCCTTCCTCCATTAAAGTATTTATATCAATGTCTTTATATTTATTTAAATAGCTAAGCGAATATTTTCTGCGAGCAAAAATATCAGCATAACCATATCCAAACGCTCTTTCACTTTCATCCGCTTTTTCTATATCTAAAGGATTACATGTTGCCGGATAAATACATGTATTACATACATTACCTCCAACTTTAGCATTCGCATCATTTTGATGAATAAGCTTAGTTGCTTTTGCCCATGCAAGATTTAAATGATGATCAATTAAAAAAACCTCTTCTAAATTATTTGCTTGAACGCCTACACAATACTTAGAAATCATAGCCATTGTGTTTTGCTCGTTGAAAGGAACGTAATACTTTATTCTACCTTTAAAATATTTAGAGACAACATCAACATAATTTAAGAAATCATCGATACACTCTCTTGATAAAAAACCCTTGTATTTTTCAACTAAATGCAATGGCAAATCATATGCGTATAATGTACAGACAGGTTGAATATTGTATTCTTCCAATTTAGTAAGCATTCGATTATAAAAATCTAAACCAGCTTGATTTGGTTTTTCATCATTACCGCAAGGAAAAATCCTTGTCCATGACATTGAAAAACGATAGATTTGAAATCCCATTTCTCCATATAAATCAATATCTTCCTCTAAATGATGATAGTGATCACTTGCAACTTGAAACATATCATAATTAGAATCCTCGTGCGTCATTCCTTTGCCGTCATCAATCCTAACATCTGCGATACTTAATCCTACGGCATCTTTATTTCTTCCACCTTCAAATTGTTGAGCGTTAGTACTACTACCCCATAAAAAACCAGTTGGGAACTTTTTATTCATAAATATCATCTCCTCTCCTTAATTGTACACATTTTGGGTAATCGTTTCCACACAAATTTATGGCTCATTGCATGCCATATATATAATCATCATTATTTTGCTTATAGTGCAAATTCTGTAGTAATATAACTTCCTCATAATGATTGCTTCTTTACTTGATTTAATGGAAGAAAAAACCATTGATAATGAATTAAAAAAATGACATTACCACTAAACTTAATAAGGAAGGATACCACTAAACAATCCAATCAATAATCAGTCTTATAATCAGCCTTTTTTTAATGTTGATAAGCAAAGAAATCTTTTATATACTAGATATATAAGGAGGAGTTTATATGCTTTGTAAAGACTTTTTATGGGGAAGTTCTATTAGTGCAGGACAATGTGAAGGCGGAGTAGAATCCAGAGGGTTGAGTGTCGTTGATATTATGCCACAAGGAAAAAATGAAAGAAGGATATTTCTAGACCATCCGCAAACGTACTTTGATTTACCAGATGATGTTTTTTATCCATCTAGACAAGGGAATGAATTTTACCTCCACTATAAAGAAGATATTGCTTTATTTAAAGAATTAGGATTTAAAGCTTTACGTTTATCTATTATGTGGTCTAGAGTTTTTAAAGATTCAAGTCGTACTCCTAATGAAGAGGGATTAAAGTTCTATGATGATGTCATTGATTCGTTATTAGAAGCTGGAATTCAACCGATTATTACGTTCATTCACTTTGATATGCCTTATTGGATTACGAAAGAGTATGATGGTTTTTATAACAGGAAAACTGTGGATTTGTTTTTAGAATTCGCAGATCTAATTTTCAATCGCTATAAAGAAAAAGTGACATATTGGATTTCCTTCTGTGAAATTAATGTTGTTAATTATTTTGTTTATATGGTTGGGGGAAAACGAATAAGCCCAGCGGAAAACCGTCAGGAAGTCATCTATCAAATTGCTCATCATGAAATTTTAGCAACCTGTAGCCTCGTCAAGTTAGGCCATCAAATAAATCCAAATTTTAAAATTGGATGCCAAGTTGCTGGATCACCAAATTATCCATTAACACCAACACCTGAAGATTATTTTGAAATGATTAAAAAAGATCAAAGTCACTATATGTACAGTGATGCTTTAGTAAGAGGAAGCTATCCTTATTACGTATTACAGGATATAAAAAAGAATCATTATGAGGTAATCATGCAGGAGGAAGATTTAAAAACAATAAAACAAAATCCGATTGATTTCATTGCTGTTTCTTATTATAGAAGTAGTATTGCTTCTATTAATCCAGAAATCGAAATTAATCCCTATTTAGAAAAATCAAAATGGGACTGGACAATTGATCCTATGGGATTACGAATTACTTTAAACCAATTATATGATCGTTACCAACTTCCAATTTTAATTGTAGAAAATGGGTTAGGTGCTATCGATGAAGTTAGTAATGGTCAGATTCACGATGATTACCGTATAGATTATTTACGTAAACACATTATAGAAATGAAAAAAGCAATAGAGGAAGATGGGGTATCTGTTATTGGTTATTTAACTTGGGCAGCAATTGATTTAGTTTCTACGAGTGAAGGACAAATGTCTAAGCGATATGGTTTTATTTATGTCGATCGAAATGATGATGGCAGTGGTAGCTTTACAAGGATAAAAAAGGATTCTTTTGCATGGTATCAAAAAGTAATTTCCTCAAATGGGGAAATTACATAATTATCTATTTCACTATATAAAAAGCAGAATACCATTTTGATAGTTTCTGCTTTTTTATTATGATAACTGATAAGACAAAATGTTAAAAATTTCTTTACTAACTTTTCATAATATGATTAAGGGGTGGAAACCATGAAAAGAAAGACTTGCTTATCACAACATTTTCATCATTCATCAATTACCATAGTTTATTTAATTATTTTTCTTCCAATAACTTTTCTGTAGAATTAAATCCACATCCAACTCGTTTGACACCTAAATCTATAAGATTTAAGAAATGTTGTTGTTCTCGAACATTTCCCGAACCTTTTACTTTCGTATTCCCAGAAACATGCTCCATCATTAATTGACAGACTCTCAGTGAGGCACCTTGCTTGACACCTGGATAAAAACCAGTCGAAGTCTTTACAAAATCAACACCATGTTTTGAAGCAATTTGACATGCCTGTATAATTTGTTGATCATTTAAAGCATCTGTTTCAATAATGATTTTTAAAACAATTCCATAATCATGAACAATTTTTACGATTTCTTTTATTTCTTTCTCGACTGCTTTTAAATCCTGAGATAGTAAGTTACTATAATTGATCACCATATCAATATCACTGATTGGATATTGACATAATTCTAAAGCTTGTGCTTTCTTACTCTCTAAGGAGGAATGGCCATGTGGAAAATCTAAAACAACACCTACTTTTGTTGTTGTATCCTTAGTTAGTTCAATTGCTAATTCAAGATCACATGGTTTAACACAAACACTATAGACCTCTTGTTGGATTCCTTTATTAATTGCTTTAATGACCTCTTCCTTACTCATATCAGGTTGTAAAACTGCATAATCGAGATAGTGTGCCAACTCTTGTTTTGATAAATACTTTGCTCGCATCGCATTTATCCTCCTTTTCTAGTAATCGATATTATTTATTAAATCTTCTCCGTTACTAGCAATGACTTTTTTATACCAATAGAATGATTTTTTTCTAAAACGATTCAAATCAAGTAAGTCATCTTTTTCTCTATTAACATATATAAAACCATATCGTTTTCTTATTTCCTTATGACTTGATAAGAAATCAATAGGACTCCATGCTAAATAACCCATTAAATCAACTCCATCATGAACAACTGCTCGTTTAATACTGGCAATATGGTTATGATAATAATCAATTCGTTGATCATCATAAACTTTACCATCCACTAATTTTTCATCAATTCCTATTCCGCTCTCAACAATAAATAATGGTAGATGATAGCGATCATATAAAAATCTTAATGAATACCGTAATCCTTCAGGATCAATTTGCCAACCCCATTCATTGGCAGGATAATTAGGATTTTTAAGCATTTTAGGATTACTTAATAAAGCATCCTCTAATTCAATGCTATTTTCAATAGAGATTTCTTCAATTGTCGTAGTGACACCTGTTTGGTATTGAGAAAAAGCTAGAAAATCAATTAATTTTGAACTTTCTTTGATAATTTCCTTATCGTTTTCTTCCATGTGAATCCTAATTTCTCTATTTTCCATATATTGAATAAAATAATCTGGTAATTTTCCAGAAGTCATGATATCAAACGGTAATAAATTCCACATCTTATTCACAAAATCAGCAGCAAGCATATCTTCTGAAGTACAATGCAATGGATATCTTGGTTGAAATGCAACCATCCCTGATACTTTCGCAAGCGGATCAATTTCTTTAATTTTATTTGCTGCCACACTATGTGCTAATGCTGTATTATAAGATAATTGACTAAAATATTGGGCATTACTCATTGTGTTATCTTTTTTACTTCCAGAGACTAATCGTGAATAGAAAGGTGCTGTATTAATTTCATTATAAGTGATATAATACTTAACTTTTCCTTTTAAACGTTTGACAACATCTCCTACATGCCTTTCAAAAAATTGAATAACCTCTCTTGACATAAATCCATTATATTTCCTGTACAAATGATCTGGCATATCAAAATGTACTAATGAAACAACTGGCTCAATCCCTGCCTTCAACAGTTCATCGACCATATCTTCATAAAAATCAAGACCAGCAGCATTTGGTTCAACTTCATATCCTAATGGATGAATTCTTGACCATACGACAGAAAATCGGAGAGCTTTAAAGCCCATTTCTTTCATTAAAGCAATGTCTTCTTTATAGCGATGATAATGATCACTGGCAACATCAGTGCTACAAAACATCGGTGGAATCCCTGGTTCTGGAATTACCTTTAATGTATCATAGACATTTAACCCTTTTCCATCTTCCAAGTAACCACCTTCTGCTTGCACATTACTAATGGCAGCACCCCATAAAAAATCGTTTGGAAATCCTTTTTTCATTTTATCACTTCTTTCTTGTGCGTACGTTCTTGCACTCTATATATTTCGTAGAAATTAACCGCTTCTACATTGCGGTATAAAATAAACAACTTACCTCAAGGGAAAATCAAGGGGGACTATAGCTTGCCTATTTCATTATGATTCTTTCGTTGTCATCATGATCGTCATATGACCACTTAAACAAACTTTTTGATTCGTAGGGATTAAGAAATTATCGCCCACTTTTATATCTTCATTATTAACTTTCCCATTTCCTCTAATAATGGTTCCTAATTGATAATTCTTATCTTTAAATAAGTAGTTACCAGTAATGTCGACTTTCATTACTGTAAAACTATCATTCGAAATATAGATTGTTTTTAAACAATCCTTCTCTTTTATCTTATTTGGGGCTATCTTATTCTTCATTGCCTCTTGATTGTAAGATAAACAATCAATTGCTTGTTCTAAATGTAATTCTCGTTCATTTCCTAAATGATCTTTACGATGATAATCAAAAAATCGATAGGTAATATCAGTTGCCTGTTGGATTTCATAGACAATGCTTCCCTTTTTCAAGGCGTGTAACAACCCTGCTGGAAGATAAACAAAATCATCTTTCTTTACCTCTAAATATTTAATTAATTCATACCACTTATCTTCTTTAATATAGCTTAGTAACTCCTCTTTATCTTTCGCACAATGACCATAAACAATATTTGCATTTTCTTCAGCTTCAATAAAATACCATGCTTCATTTTTACCAGAAGAATAACCTATCTTTTTAGCGTATTCATCATCTGGGTGCACCTGGATACTTAAGTCATCCTCAGGGGCTACTAACGAAATAATGACAGGAAATTCACCTTGTTTATTACCAAATAAGTTTTGATGGTTTTCCCATAATTCATATAAAGTCATTCCCTTATAAGGAGAACTTAAACAAATCGTTGATTCCTCTTTTAAACCACTAAATCCCCATACCTGTCCAACTCCCAAAGGGAAATGATGATATCCAAAATATTCGTTTACTAAGGTATTTCCCCATATTGCTTTTTTGGCTATTGGCTCAAAAAATAACACACTCATTTTTTCACTTCCTTACATCATACATATTGAAAAGATCGATATCACTAATGTTATTGCTGATAAAATCCAAGCTGTAGAAACAACCTTTGGTTTCACCTTATAACGATATTGAATATCATATAAACGATTTACTTGCTTCGCCTTTGTACTGTGATAAGCTGATAATAAAGAGATAGCCAATATTAAAATTCGCATCCATAAACTTGTTCCAACCTTCCATGAAGCAGGCCATGGAAAAATAGCTAATGTAAAAGCTATAATAGCCATTGCTAATGCTGGTATGATATAAGGATTTTCTAGTGTTTCTAATTTTTTCTCGCGTTTGCTTTTTTTAGTATCACTATTCTCTCTCTCTTTTGCTTTCGACTGAAATTTTTGTGCATCACTACGTTGTTTTACTAAAACAACCTTCTCACCACAACTTGGGCAAAATTTCGCTTGATTTTCTATTTTACTACCGCATTTTCGACAATACATATGCATTTCTCCCTTACTTTAAAATAATTTGTTGAATATTAACCAACATTACGTAAAGACTCATTGCAATCACTGCTATTGACGCTATCGTATTTCCTGTTGGCTCAAGATTATTCTTTGTTGCCTTACTATCGGTTAATAAGGAAATAGTAGAACAAATAATTGCGAATACATATAAACAGGCACTCAGCATGAATACAATTTTATAACTCCAACCTGCTTCATTAAAAATGATTGCCATAATCCCATCAAATGCAACTAAACCAATAAGGAATAAAAGTATAGCAAATGTCCACCAAAAATTCTTTGGTGCTTTTTCTTTTTTGACTTCCAGACTTTTAATTTGCGTTCTTTCTTTCTTATTTAGTTTCTTCTCTATTTTTTCTGTCTGCTTTTCTATGGGTTTCCCACAGTGCACGCAAAACAAGGCATCTAATGCTACGTCATGATGACAATATGGACATGTTTTCATATTCATTCCTCCTGTTATAACAACATAGGCGACTAGACTCCTGCCTAACCGCCTAACGATTTTTTCCTTATATTAAATTTTTTTTATCAAGCTGCTTGAACTTCTGCAGCTAAAGCTACTTCTTCTTCAATTCTTTTTACTTCTGCTTTTTCATATGACTTCCAGAATGGATAGAAGATTGCTAATCCAATCGCAAAGTTGATGAAGACAATAAGTAATCCTCCAATCGATCCACCACTACCTAGATATCCTAAAATTGGCGAAGGTGTTGCCCAAGGTAAACTTAAATAGAACTTACCAACAAAACCAATCGAAGTTAAGAAATAAGTCAATGCTCCTGTAACCGTATGAGATAATACGAATGGGATTGCCATAAATGGATTTAACACCACTGGTAAACCAAACATAATTGGCTCAATGATACAGAAGATTGCTGGTGGAAAGCTTACCACTGCTAATGGTTTTAAATGAGGTAATTTCTTTGAAGATCTTACCATATAGAATAAGATTGGCCAGCATGAGGAAACCCATTGACTTATTCTACATAAGTTTGGAGTCCAAGTATATGGAAGATCTGCCACTGCCACTCCAGCCATAAAAGCATCATTGTTTTCCACTAACCATGTACTTAAGAAGGTACTTGTAACAGCACCTGTAATGTTATCTCCATGAAGACCACAAATCCATAATATTGCTGATAAGAATTGTTGTAACGTATAGACAAAGATATTATCCGCTGTCGATAAAATAGGTAATAACATTTCTCCAACCAATTCAGGAATATTAATTCCAGCTAATGTACGAACTCCCCAACAAATAATGGTAATAAAGAAATATGGAATGATGGCAGAGAAACTATCAGCAATTGCGGAAGGAACTGAATCAGGTAATTTAATTCTGATATTGTGCTTGTAACAAAATGCTATAACATTCGTTGCTATTGCCCCAGCAATAATCGCCGTGATAACACCCGCACCACCCCAATAATTGGATTCAAAAGCATTAATTCCTTCTGTTGTCTTAGCTACACTTGCATAGTTTAATAAAATGAAGGCAAATAACGAACCAACAGCACCTGTTGTTTTGTTGAAACCTTTAATACCTGCATATTCAGAACCAAAAGCAACAACAATGTAAATTGCCATAATGTTCATTGACAAACTGTTAACGAGAACTAATTGACCAGCATATGGTCTTAGAAATGGTAGTAATGCTGTTTCTGTTAACCCTCCATCAGAACCTAATAAAAAAATAATTAAAAAGATTGAACCAACCATCGTTACTCCAATGGCACCTACCATCCCACGAGTAATCGCTTGAACAAATGGAATTTCTCCAAACTTTGTCATTGGTCCAGAGATTTTGTCCATGATCCCCATAAATGAATCCATGAACGATTTTTTTTCTGTAGACATATTTTTCTCCCTTCAACTTTTTTTGGAAAGAAAACATCACATTAAGCGTAAACGTTTTCCTTTGTAAATTCATTATATGATATGATGATTAAAAACTCCATATAAATTAATGTCATATATAATGACTGTTGATTACGTTTTTTAAAATTTACTTGATATAATCATATATTTTTATATTCAAAAAATATTTATAATAGCGTAAACGTTTACATATTTTTGTAATTTATCTTGTGTTTTAGCAAAATATACGTTATTCTTAAGATAGATTTAGGTAAACGTTTTATTAAAAAGGATGTGATGAAATGAAAACTCATAAAAATGAAACTCAAATAATTAAATTATTATGTTCTTCCTCTTCTTATCTTTCTTCTTACCAAATTTCAGAGCAAACAGGAATCAATAGAAGATTAATCAGAAATGAAATGAATAATATTAAATCGTTACTAAAATCATTAGGTTATTCTTTAATCTCTAAGGCATCCAAAGGATATATAATTGAATGTCCACCACCGAATACTATTCAGGATTTAATTAAAAAGATTGAACAGTTAGAACAAAAAAGTTATATTGCCTTCCCAAATCTCCCCAATGAACGTCATGAGTTTATTATTCGTCGACTCCTTAATACCAATGATTACATTAAAATAGATGATTTAGCAGACGAACTGTTGATTAGCCGTTCTTCCGTTTCCAATGATTTAAAAGAAGTCAAACAAATTATAAAAAAAGACCATCTTAGCATCGTTCAAAGACCGGGATACGGTATTAAAATAATTGGGAATGAACTCGATTGTAGAAAACCTTTAGTAGATATTTTATACACTAATTTTAAGAATGCTGCTTTATTTTACAACTTACTTCGTAATTCTAATCAGGATGGGGATTTAATCGAGACAACCATTATTGATATTCTAGAACGTTACCATATTGAAATTTCAGATATTTCCTTATGTGATTTCCTATTAACAACAAGTATTAGCATTACGCGAAACCGTTTAGGCTTTTATTTAAAAGAAGCTCAAGATATTGAGGACATTAAAGATAAAATTGAATTTAAGTGTGCAAAAGATATTTGTCGTACTTTAGAACGATTACTCAATATCACTCTCAGCATTCCAGAAGAAATTCAAATGGGAATTGAATTATTAAGCAAACGGTCCTATAAAGAAACTGCAAATTATCACGAAAAAGAAGCTAATATAATTGCAAAACAAGCCATTGAGGATATTTATAATTATTCCCTTATTGACTTTAAAAATAACAAGTATCTTTATAATAAATTATTTATTTATACCCAATCTGTGTTATTACGACAACGTTTTGGCACAAAATTAAGAAATCCTTTATATAAAGAGATTGAAAAGAAATATACCTTAAGTTATGAACTTGCAGAAATTATTTCTGAGACATTTAAACGAAATCATTATTTGCCACTCACTCAAAGTGAATTAAGTCATTTTTCTATTATTATTAATACTTCATTAAATGAAGAAATACAAGATAAAAAACGGGTACTTTTAATTTGTGGTATTAGTAATGATTGTAGAGAATTAATTGAATGGCAAATCAAAGAACGTTTTGGCAATGAATTAAAAATTGTTAAATCCACTCAATTTTATAAATTGAGATATGAAGTACTAAGTCATTATGATGTGATTATTTCTACAATCCCTAATTATGAAACTTTTGAAATTCCCTATATTTATATTAATTCAATTATGGAAAATGAAGATTTCAATGTTATTAAAAATTATCTTGCTTATAGTTTTTATAATCATGGAGTGGAAACTTTATTTCATCCTAAATTATTTAAATCTGAAGTAAAAGCAAAGAATTTTCAAGAAGTATCAAAAGAAATGTATCAATTAATTCATAACCAATTGAATCTAAAAAATAAATCATTTGATAAAATATTAATTGATTCTAAATTAACAGATTATAAACATAATCAATCTATCGCTATATTCAAGTACAATCGTGCTTCTTCCCTAAATGAAATGGTTTCTGTTATTATTACAGAAAATCAAATTATGATTAAAGATAAGCCAGCTCAGATTATCATTCTATTATCTTTTAAAGATAGAAATGAGTATTTCGCAAAAGCTTTAACGGATATCCTTATCCATATTGCTGAAAATGAGAAAATCGTTAATCAGATTCTCACAAATCCTACCTATAACAATTTTTTAAGAATCATTAAACAATATAAATAATAAAACTTATTATTGAATGGTGTTATTACCAGAAGGGGTAGTGCTACTTATTATATTAAGAGCTGCACAATCTTATTAAATCTCATTAATAAACAAATAGTGGTTCCTGTGGATTTAATTAAAAGTGGAACAAACAGCAGAATAAAATATAAAACCACCAACTAAGGTGGATGTGATAAAGAAAGTTTGGGATTTTCCCAACCTTCTTTGCGTAGATAATGCTTATTTTATCTGTGCTTCGTGTTTCAATAGATATTCATGTTCTTCTTTGATAAGTTTTCTGATTTCTTCCATATCATCCGCTGTAATATCCGGTATTTCAAGTGCGTATGCACCGCAGTGCGATTTGCTCTCGCCATCTGGAAATATGTATGTATAAATATGCGTATCGGATTTGCCCGCACAATAATTACAGTTATTTTCCATACAGCCGGGGGCTTTACCTGGATATTTGGCAATATTTGCACTGACAATATCGGCGAACCTTTGCGAATACCCATTGCAAGCTGAAAACCTCAGCATAAAGACCGGGGAAGGACTTTTGCTTCTGGTCATTCCCATTTTTGCGATTTGTTTATTATGCTGGTCATGCTTAAAAGATATTCTTTGTCCCTCCTTTTTCGGATTATAACCGAAATCGGACAAAAATATTACAATATCCCGATATACCGGTTTTATTTCATCTTCAAGATTTGATAAAAATGAATTTATTAATTCTTCCTGTTTTTTTGTTTTCATTCTGTAGAGCCCCCTAAAATATAAACACTGTCCGCAACCGATTATATCACATAAACACAAAAAGCACCAACCGAAAAGACAACTTTATGGTTTCAGCTTTCAGCTGGTGTTATGCTGTTGTGGGGTTTTAGGGTACCCTAAACTTGCGGTTGGGCACACAACCACGATGCTTGACGGAATGTGTGTAATTATACTACTTCCTTATGGCAAGCTACCGCTGAGGTGGTTTTATATTTTATTCTACATTTCCAATCACTTGAACAGATTGATCCGTATATTGCATAATTTCAAACTTATTTCCATCTGGATCATGAATCCACATTTGATAAGTTTCAGAAGGCCCTTTTGAAATATCTGTATCAATCTCTATCCCAGCTTGAAGTAATTCTTCCTTTGTTTTAAATATATCCTCTACTAATAAAGCAAAATGAGAATAGCCGACATTTTGATTCCATTCATCATGAGGGCCTTGTCCTTCAACTTTAGGGAAAAACTCAATGAATTGTCCTGGTGCTAATTCAATATAAATAATTGCTATTTTATCAGGATACTTTTCTGCCATTTGACTATAGTAAGCTCTGTTTTCCGAGCCTTTGTACGCTTTAAAATACGTAATTACTTTCGGTTTTAACCCTAATTTATTTTCATAAAAATCTCTTGTTCTCTCCATATCTTCCGTATAAAAAGAAACATGCATTAAAGATTTAAACTCCATAATTCTTCGCTCCTCCTTTTGTCAAGCATATTGATTTTTTTATGCTATCTTCTACTTCCAGCAATCCTTTTCCAAGTCAAACGACGGCCTTTGGTGGTAATTGCCATTTGATAAATATCTTCTGGAACAGACATACCATTTAATCCAGCATCCCCAATCGCATGAATATCTGCTCCTGTCTTCTTTGATTCAAGGGTGCACAGCCTTATCGTTTCTGTGTCTGATCCTTCAATTGAACCATCTAGGAATGATAAAGCTAAGGTTCCTGGTTTATACGTATGAATAAACGTTACTAAATCTCTAATTTCTTCAGTAGAAATCCCAAAACGGGCTCCTGGCATTGCCAAGGTAATACAATCCGCTCCGGCATCAATTAATTCTTTTATAATTCGTTTTGATTCTTCTATACCAAGTTGTGGATCACCTAAAATTGGATAGGTACTTCCGTCTTCCCACTTTCCAGCGAAAACTAATACATCGTCACCTAAGGTTTCCTTCGCTACCCGTGTTGCTTCAATGATATTTTCATAAGTGGTTCCAGTTCCCGGGTTTCCAGCTAACACAACAAAATCAGCACCTTCATCTTTTAGTTTTAAGAAATTTTCTTTAATTGCTCGACGATAATTTGGAATCTCAAACCATCCATAAGTGGTTACTTCTTGATCTTTCATGACTTGGGGATTACCACATTCTAAATATATTCCAATTGGAATATCAATGTATCTTTTAACGTCTTTTAATCTTGCTGGATAGCTTATCCATTTTTGATCTTCATATTTTTGTAATACAAAGCCTGTTTCTACATTTTGATCCATTGGATATACATTCACCATAATCATATCAGCCCCAAATGCCTGAGCCATTTCTGCATTGGTCGCATCATTAATCACGCTCGCCATTGGATTAATTTGTGACATAACCACTCTTCCCTCTGATCCTTTAATTGATGCTTTTAATTGCATCGGGGTCATTTTTTTAATTTCACTTCTTGAAGAACTTATTAATCTCATTACTGCCATATTGTTTTCCTCCTTTATAAATTTATTATATCCGTATTATAGAATTGCGAATTTTATAAAACTAGCTTTACTTAGCAAATAGTTTATTTTTTTTATTTTTTCTCTTTTTTTATAAGCAAGATGGAAATTTTTTTTCATTAACTTTTATTAAAAAGAGAAATTATTCGAGACTTTTTCAGCAGTCTCGCGAAGAAACATCTTATTTCTTCGCCATCTTTAACCATGTATACTGTTTTCCTTTCATCGTTACCGACATCTGATAAATATTTTCAGGCCATGAGCTTCCACCAAAACCACCATCACCTATTGCATGAATATCTGCTCCAGTTTGTTTCATCATTAAAGAAATTTCTCGAATAGTATCGATATCCGCCATTTCTACACTACTATTTAAGAAACACATTGCTAACGTACCTGGTTTATAACGATGCGTAAATTCAACTAATTCTCGAATCATTTCCACCGTAATGCCATGTCGACTTCCAGGAGCTGGTAAATCAATTACATCGGCACCAGCATCAATTAATTGTTTAATGATTTCTTTTGAATCATAGTCTGCAAGCGGATCGCCTAATACTTTTTCAACAATTCCATCTTCCCATTTCCCTGAGAACAGTAAAATATCATCACCAAGTAGTTCTTTCGCTTCTTTTGTCGCTGCAATAACATCCTTAATCGATGTGCCACTTCCTGGATTACCTCCTAGAATAATGAAATCTGCTCCTAATTCTTTTGCTTTAAGTAAATGTTCCTTAGAATAAAGCATTCCTTGCATTCGATAAAGTTTTTCACTATCCTTAATATCAACATCCTTCGCAGGACATCCCATATAAATCCCAATTGGTTTATATCCTACTTTTTCTTTTAACTCCATTAATGTCATTCCCTGTAATCCTAGATTTTTCTCATTATGATCTAAATCGAAGGTATTCAACATCACCATATCCGCACCAAAGGCAAACATTAATTCAGGACCAGTTACTTGATGTGAGATTCCTGGATGGAATAATAATTCCTGACCCATTATAACTCTTCCTTCTGATTTCAATATCGATTCTTTCAATTCCATTGGTGTATATTTTGCTGCCTGTGCTGGACTAGCGGTAATCAGTCTTACAACTTCTGGATTCAATTTCATTTCATTTAAGCTCCTTTATAATTAATTTTTTCTAATTCACAGTTGTCGGAAAATGAAGTCTCAAAGTGATCCTCATTGTTTCAACCAACAAATTCATTTTTTTCATATAAATCAAGTAAATAATAAATGAAGAAATATAAACCAAATTGCGACACAATAAAATCCTCTTGAGCAGGTAGATGGATAACTTCATCAAACCATTCTTCTTTTTTCGATTCATTACGTTGTGTTATTAAATAGCTTTTATACTTTTTATCTTTAAAAACTAAGGGAAGGGTCTCAAATGAGTGAAGTAATCTTCCCTTCATAGAGAAAATAAGTAATAAAGCTTTTTCTTCTAATGATTTCTTTTTTTCCATTTCTTTTATATCATTTACTAAATAAGTCATTTTTCCTAGTTTAATCAATATTAATTGAAGATGTTGGAGAATAAAGCTCGTTGAACCAAAAGCAAAAATATAAATTATATTTGCTTTCTTTATATCATTAATAACATTCAATATTTCTCTATTATCCACTTCTTTTGAAATCCTATTTAATTGTTGACTAATTAAGTCAACTTTATTATTCGTTTCATTTACATTAAACAAAGGTGTTCGTTCGATCATTTGAAAATGCTTTGTACATTCTTCTTTAAAATGAGTATAACTTGTGTATCCAATTGCTACACAAAATCGGCTGATGGAAGATTGTGAAACATAACATGCTTTAGCCATCTCCACAATGTTCATATCGACAACAGCATTAATATGTTGCAATGTATAAACTGCAATTCGATAATTTGTATCTAATACATGATTATTATTAACATATAATACTAATCGCTCCATTACGCAATGCATCTTTCCACCTCTAGTAAACAACGATAATTATTTTTGTCTTCTTTCAATTTTTGATATCATATCGATTCTCTCTTGATGACGTTCACCAATAAACTCAGCTAAAAGCCATTCATTTACAATCATTTTAGCCAATTCACTTCCGACAACTCTTGCTCCAAAACATAA
>Ga0153996_1000613_pt1 | contig 15956 bp, 16 predicted proteins | sample TSNC080MetaG_FD_104728 | JGI IMG/M metagenome (GOLD analysis project Ga0153996, IMG submission 104728) | Attine ant fungus gardens microbial communities from North Carolina, USA - TSNC080 MetaG | ecosystem: Host-associated > Fungi > Mycelium > Unclassified | place: USA: North Carolina, Lumber...
AAGCCTTTGCCTGCGCAGCAAATTTGTAAAGCTCCTTGCCTGGCGGATCACAACCTACCTATTGGAATATTATGGTTCACGATGATTTGAAAAAAATTTGTCTTGACAAAGGGGACAGTTTAAACGCCAAAGGCCAGCACCGCGAAAAGTGCTGGCCTTTAACCTTTCCCAAGGGTGAACAAGCCCTTCCTAGTTGCTAATTCTAACCTCAAATCGCACCTTTAGCTTAAGTTGTTGACATTGCTCCTTGCGGCGGGGAAAAGTTATTTCGCAGTCATTGGCCGATCGAAAATCGTCTGCATTGGATGCTGGATGTGGTTTTTGGCGAAGATGCCGTTGCCCTGTTGACAAAGCAGATAGCGGAGGGTAAACTGAGGTGAAACATATTTACATGGTGGCGGTGCAAGCCGCTAATGTGGGCAGAGGGAGCAAATATGCAAAAGGTATTGGGATATATGCGGAAAGCCATATTGGATTATGGGATGATTGCCGACGGGGATCGGGTAGCGGTTGGGGTGAGCGGAGGCAAGGACTCTGTGGCTATGCTGGTGGGGCTTTGCCGGCTGCGTACCTTTATTGGGATTTCATATACTGTGACAGCGGTTACTGTTGATCCGGTTTTTTTTGGAGCCCCTACAGATTACAGTGCTATTACCAGGCTATGTAAAGACTGGGGAGTAGAACACGTCATCCGCCGGAGTGATTTGGGGGATATCATATTTCGGCAGCGAAAGGAATCTAATCCCTGCAGCCTTTGCGCGCGAATGCGCCGGGGAATGCTTCACGATATGACCAACGCGGTGGGGTGTAACAAGCTGGCATTGGGCCACCATTACAACGATGCTGTGGAAACCTTTGTCATGAATCTGTTTTATGAGGGCAGAATTGGTTGCTTTCAGCCGGTGACCTATCTTTCCCGAAAGGATCTGACTATGTTCAGGCCGCTTATTTTCGCTCCGGATCGGGATATTGCCAGCAGTGTGCGACGGCAAGGACTGCCGGTAGTTAAGAGCGCATGCCCGGTGGACGGGGCCACCGCCCGGGAGGAAGCCAAGCAGTGGCTGGTATCCATGGAAAAAAACGGCTATCCGGGCCTCACCAAGAAAATTTTTGGAGCTATATGCCGGGGGCATATCAACGGCTGGTAAAAATACTGGAGCATCCTGCATTTATTCCATGATTCAGCGCATACTAATCCTTCAGAAAGGGACGTGGAAGGAATGGGAGAGGCGCTGATTGCGCTCCAGGATGTTTATAAAATATATGTGCCCGGAGAAAATGAGGTTCATGCGCTGGATGGGGTATCCCTGAAGATTGGGCGGGGAGAATTTGTGGCAATTGTCGGGAATTCAGGTTCCGGAAAATCCACCCTCATGAATATGCTGGGATGCCTGGATATGCCCAGTCAGGGGAGTTATCACCTGGAGGGCCAGATGGTTTCCCGCCTGTCCGATGACGCTTTATCCCAGATTCGCAACCGGGAGATTGGGTTTGTGTTCCAGGGCTTTAATCTTATTCCCAGCATGAATTCCCTGGAAAATGTGGAGCTGCCCCTCCTCTATCGGGGAATGCCCCAAAAACAGCGGCGGATTTTAGCCTTGGAGGCTCTTGGCAAGGTGGGACTGCTTACCCGGCAACACCATCGGCCCAATCAGATGTCCGGCGGGCAACAGCAAAGGGTGGCCATTGCCCGCGCTATTGCCGCCAAGCCCCCGATCATCCTGGCGGACGAACCCACCGGCAACCTGGATTCCTCATCCGGGAAGGACGTTATCCAGATTTTGGTGGATCTATGGAGGGACGGTAAAACTATAATCCTCATTACCCACGACCATAAGGTGGCCCGGCAAGCGGCCCGGATTATTCACATTCAGGACGGCAAAATTATGAAGGACAGTTGAATATTTCACCTGCGTTGAGGCTTTCCCGAAGTGCCATAGCTTCGATTATAGCAAACACGTCAATCTAATTTACATCGGAACCACCCCGCCGTCTGCGGACGGCACCCCTCCAAGGAGGGGAATAGAGCATAAAGCGACCCTAAATTCCCCTCCTTGGAGGGGTGGCGCGGAGCGCCGGGGTGGTTTTTTGCTAACATTCTCTGCCAAAAGTTATAGCAAAGTGCAGAATTTTCCTCAGGGTTTTAGAATATGCGAAGCCGGAGGCCATCCGATGCATGATGGCCTCCGGCTTGGTTTCCCTATAAATTAATTTTCGAGAGCACCGCCAAGTCTATCTCCAGAGTTGTCCGCGTATACTGTAGCAGGACAAGGGGGAGAGGTAATGCATATTCTGTTATTTATACTGGTGCTGGCGGTGGTGTTTGTCAACGGGTGGACCGATGCGCCCAATGCGATCACCTGTATTGTATCCACCGGCACGCTGTCCTTCCATAAGGCGGTGCGCATGGCTGCCGCCTGCAACTTGCTGGGCATATTGGTTATGGGTTACATAAACGCGTCGGTGGCGGATACCGTCACGGGGATTGTCCGCCTGGACTACAACCGTCCGGAGGAGTCGGTGGCCGTGCTTTGCGGGGCGATGACGGCCATTGTACTATTTGGGGTGGCGGCCTGGTATTTTGGCATCCCCACCAGCGAGAGCCATGCGCTTATCGCCGCGTTAACCGGCGCCGCCGTGGCCCAGGGGCGGTGGGAGGCGGTTAATCCGGCGGCGTGGGGAAAGGTGCTGTATGGGCTGGGCCTCTCCCTGGTGCTGGGGCTTTCCTTCGGCTGGATGTTTACCAAGCTGTTGGGCGGGCTTCTCCGCCGGGGGGGAGGGCGCGCGGCGGACACGGCGCAGATAGTATCCGGCGCGGGTATGGCTTTTATGCACGGGGCGCAGGACGGGCAGAAGTTTGTAGCGGTGTTTGTCTTGGCTGATTTTTTGGCGAAAGGAAAGCCCCCGGAGGCTGCGGTGACGCTCAGGGGGCATATTCCGGAGATGGTGCTTTGCGGTGTGGTGATGGCCTTGGGTACAATCGTGGGAGGGAAACGGATCATCGCCCATGTGGGCGGCCGGATGGTGGAGCTGCAAAAGCATCAGGGCGCCTGTGCCGATCTGGGAGGCTCCCTCTGCCTGCTGCTGGCAAGCCTGTGGGGTATTCCCATGAGCACTACCCACGCAAAGACCACGGCCATTATGGGCGCGGGACTGGCGGGGGGGACGTCCGCGGACTTTAAGGTGATGGGCGGCATATTTGCCACCTGGCTGTTTACATTTCCCGTTTGCGGCATGATAGGCTACCTTGCCGCCGGATTTTTTGCCCGTTAGAATCCGTTTGGTATTCAGGCTTATGAGAAAATTTACAGGCGCTTATACATATCCCAGCAGGCCCCGGACAGAGGCTTCCCCGGCGTTCACAGGGAAGCGCCCGCCATCGGGCAGCTTGCAGATCAGGCTGCCGTCGGGGCCGATATCCTCGGCAACCGCCAGAGTCTCCCGGTTTCCCCGGAGCACGCGTACCTCCCGGCCCAGGGTGACGCACAGGCTTTTATACTGATCCAGAATCGCGGAGAAGCCTGTGGCGCAAAAAAGATCCCACAGGGGCTCCATGGCGTTCAGAATGGCTGTGGCCGCCTCCCCGGCGGCATATTTTTTTCCTGTAGCAATATACAGGGAGGTTGCATATACTAGATCAAGCCTTGCAAAATCCTCACGCTGCTGCGTCAGATTAACCCCCATGCCCACCACTGCGAAGGGGTTGGGCGCCGAGGGGGTGATTCTGCTTTCACAGAGGATGCCGCAAATCTTCTCACTGCCATAAAGGACGTCATTGCTCCACTTAAGGGTAAAGGCCTTACCGCACAAATCCTGAAGTCCAAGGCATACCGCAACCCCCGCAAGGAGGGGCAGCCGGGGCATATCCTCCAGGCGGACACCCTCGTTCAGGAGAAGCGAAAAGGCCAGTGCGGCTTCCTTATCATGTTGCCAGGCCCGGCCGACGCGGCCCTTGCCCGCATATTGATGCGCCGCCATAACAGCGGTTCCATGGGGCAGGCTAACCGCGTGTTCCTTGCAGTAGTTGTTGGTGGAGTCCACCTCATCCAGAAAAACAAAGCTGCGCCCCAGGCGCAGCGTGTTAAGCCGGGGCAATGTATTTTGCATGGCGCGCCCTCCTTAGAGCTCTACGATATTCAAGACTATACCAGCCTCAGTGATGTCGATAACTCCGTAGGTAGGCCGTCCGGATTTAGGCAGCGAGACACTGCCGGGATTCATGATGTACAAACCGTCGTCATATCCCGTATAAGGCATATGGGTATGGCCATAAAGCAGGATGTCGGCGCCGATTCCAACCGCGTGCTCTTTTAGTTCCTCCACCCCGAATTTAACGCGGAACAGGTGGCCGTGGGTCAAAAATATCTGTTTGCCGCAGCAGGTCATCATTTCGGCAAAGGGTGTCAGCGAGCCTCCGTCGCAGTTGCCGCGGACGCAGTGCATCTCCTTTTCGGGATAATGATGCATCAGCTCCTGGAAATCCAGCTCGCCGTCTCCAAGATACACGAAAATATCAGCCGACTTCTGTATATTGACAATTTCTTTAAGAACAGGAAAGTTAAAGTGACTGTCGGACATAACAACAATACGCAAAATGAATTAGGCCCCCTCGGTTACCTGGTCTGCCGGTGCCAAAACAGATTGTCCCGTTTCATGGCGCAGGCAGGAATATTACCCTTACACTGTATCATAAAATTATACTAAATTAAATAGGTGGTGCTAGATTTTGAACAATTTTAATATTTCCCCGGATAAACAAAATGCCTTACTTAAAATGGCCGCCCAAAAGCTGGGCAAGGATCCCGAGGAGCTGAAAAGCCAGCTGGAGTCGGGGAAATTGGATAGCCTCACGCAAAATATGGACGCCAAATCATTGGGGCAGCTCAACAGCCTGCTTCAAAACCCGAAGGCCGTTGAAGCGCTGCTGGGGAACGATAAAATCCGCGCCATGCTGGGGAATCTGGGCAATAAATAGCAGTGCCGCGCGCCGGGCCGGAGCTACCCATCGAAAGGAGGCGCATACACTTGGAAGATATATCGGCACTCATTAACCAAATCTTAAGCGACCCCAACAGTGTGCAACAGCTGCAACAAGCGGCTGCTTCATTGGGGCTGCTGGATCAGCAGGCGCCTTCGGCGGATGCCGGGCCTCAAAATGGGTCGCAGCAGGCCGGAACGGGCGGCAGGCAGAACAGTCAGTCCCGCCAGAACCACCCGGGGGGCGCTAATAATCAGCATAGCGGCGCTCGTCAGAACCGCGCCCACCCGGATCAGGACAGGAACCGCCAGCCGTTACCTGAGCAGCAGACAACCGCCCTTGTTCCCCAGTCAGGCAATGTGCCCAATGTGGATTTATCCGCGCTTTCCAGGATATTGGAGGGAATTACCCGCAAACCGGCTCCGGCGGCCGCCGCCGCGCCGGATTTGTCAGCCTTGGCAAGTCTATTGGGCGGCGGGAACAGCGGCAGCCAGAACAATAACGGCCCCGACCTGTCGGCTCTGGCAGGACTATTGGGCGGCGGGAACAGCGGCAACCAGAACAATAGCAGTCCCGACCTGTCGGCCCTGGCTGGTCTATTGGGGGGAGGGGACAGCGGCAGCCAGAACAATAGCGGCCCCGACCTGTCGGCTCTGGCTGACCTATTGGGAGGCGGAAACAACGGCAACCAAAACAATAGCGGCCCCGACCTGTCGGCTCTGGCAGGACTATTGGGCGGCGGGAACGGCGGCAACCAGAACAATAGCGGCCCCGACCTGTCGGTTCTGGCTGGCCTATTGGGTGGCGGGGGCAGCGGCAACCAGAACAATAGCGGCCCCGACCTGTCGGCCCTGGCCGGCCTATTGGGTGGCGGGGGCAGCGGCAGTCAAAACAATAGCGGCCCCGACCTGTCGGCCCTGGCTGGCCTATTGGGAGGCGGAAACAGCGGCAACCAAAGCAATAGCGGCCCCGACCTGTCGGCTCTGGCGAGCCTGTTGGGCGGTTTGAGCCGACAAGGGGGAACAGAAAACTCCTCCGCCAACTCCAGCGTGACTGCCCTGGCCAATATGCTGGGAGGACAAAATAATGGCGGCAGCGGTGGCGGAGGAATACTGGGCGGAATCGACATGAATATGCTGCTAAAGGCGCAGAAGGCCATGTCCGCCCTGAGTTCCAACCAAGATAATGCGCGTTTGCTCCTGGGATTAAAATCCCACTTAAAAACGGATCGGGCCAAAAAGGTGGACGACGCCGTGCGTGTGATGCAGCTGATTCAGTTTCTGCCCCTGATTAAGGAAACGGGTCTCTTTGGAGGCTTGGAAGATGTGTTGGGGAACTTTGGACTGGACGGCGTGGGCGGTATGCTGGGCGATATCGTATCCGGAAAGGGCCTGGGCGGGCTTTTGAGCGGACTGAATTTAACGGGAGGAAGGTGAGGATATGGCGTCAAGACATGGATACAGCGAAAAAGAGATGGCGCATATGCAGCAGGATGCCATAAACCGTGCGCGCGAGATGCAAAGCCGTACCCGCACCTCCGGGGAGGGGCAGGGCGGATATATACCTCCCCCCAATTACAGCGGCCACAACTTCCGTAACTGGAGCACGAACCCCAACGTCCAGCGGCCCAGGTCTCAAAACGGTAAGGGGAAAAAGGAACAGCCGCCTCCGCCGCCTCCGCCGCCATCCCCGCCGCCTCCGCCGCCCCGGGAGCCTGAGCAACCGGAGCCGCCGATACCGGACGCCCCAACCCCGCCCAAGGACACGACCTTGATCCAGGATATTCTGGAGGCTGTGGGTATTGATGACGACAGGCTGCTGATTTTAGGAGTGCTGTTTTTGCTCATCAACGCAAAGGCGGATACCACATTGATTTTGGCGTTAATTTACCTGTTGATTTAATTTGAAAGAGAGATGGCGGTATCCCCCTGAAAATCTCTCCCCGGTTCTTCCTTTTTTGTGCCGGAAATGTTACAATAGTCTTAATTCGTGTTTATGGAGTGGGGACATAAGGCGTTAAACGGGAGGATTATGTGGTTACTTTTGCACAGATAAAGGAAGATAAAGATATCAGGGCCTATATCGGGAAGGCCGACCAAAGCCTGGGTACGTTGGGGTATACGGAGCATGCCCTGGCTCATGTGACCAAGACCTCCCAGTTGGCGGGGGATTTGCTGTGTGAGCTGGGATATAGCGGGCGCACGGTGGAGCTGACGCGTATTGCCGGGTATATGCATGATATAGGAAATGTGGTGAACCGGGTTGACCACGCGCAAAGCGGGGCGGTGATGGCCTTCCGCCTGTTGGACAAGCTTGGGATGGAAGCGGAGGAGGTTGCCACCATTGTTTCCGCCATCGGCAATCACGACGAAAGCACCGGATTCCCCGTCAACGAGGTGGCCGCCGCCTTGATTCTGGCGGATAAAAGTGATGTGCGCCGTTCGCGGGTGCGCAACCAGGACATGGGTACCTTTGACATCCATGACCGGGTAAATTACGCGGTGGAGGAGTCGGTGCTGTCCCTGGATGCTGCCGGCCGCACAGTGACCTTGATCCTCAAGATTGATAATTCCATCTCGGCGGTCATGGATTACTTTGAAATATTTTTAGGCAGAATGCTGATGTGCCGCAGGGCGGCCAATCATCTTGGCCTCAAGTTTCAGCTTCGCATCAACGGCGTGGAGCTGCTGTAGCCGTCAACAGCAACAATACCGTAAAAATGAAGGGAGTATATGCCATGTCTATCTTAGTTACAGGGGGCGCGGGCTATATTGGCAGCCACACCTGTGTGGAGCTTTTAAACGCCGGTGAGGATATTGTGGTTCTCGACAACTTTTCCAACTCCAAGCCCGACGTTATCCGGCGGATTCAGGAGCTTACCGGCAAGCGCTTTCCCGTTTATGCCGTGGATATTTTGCATGAACCGGGGGTTAAAAAGGTATTTGCCAATGAGAAAATTGACGCTGTCATCCATTTTGCCGGACTAAAAGCGGTGGGGGAGTCGGTTCAGATCCCGCTGACCTATTATCACAACAATATTACAGGCACCATTAACCTTTGCGCCGCCATGGCCGAGGCCGGCTGCAAGCGAATTGTTTTTTCCTCCTCCGCCACTGTGTACGGCACCAATACCAATGTGCCCTTTAAGGAGGACTATCCGCTTTCCACCACAAATCCCTATGGCAGCACCAAGCTGATGATCGAGAACATCCTGCGGGATATCTGGGTGTCGGACAACAGCTGGAGCGTGGCGCTTCTAAGGTATTTTAACCCCATCGGCGCCCACAAGAGCGGCCTGTTGGGCGAGGATCCCAACGGAATCCCCAATAACCTGCTGCCCTATGTGGCCCAGGTGGCGGTGGGAAAGCTGCCCCAGCTCAACGTTTATGGCAGTGATTACGACACCCCCGACGGCACCGGCGTGCGGGATTACCTGCATGTGGTGGATCTGGCGCTGGGCCACCTTGACGCTGTCCGGCATGTGCGGAAGGGGGCGGGCGTGGAGGCCATTAACCTGGGAACCGGCAAGGGATACAGCGTGCTGGAGGTTGTAGCCGCTTTTGAAAGGGCCAGCGGAAGGGCGGTGCCCTACAAAATTGCGCCCCGCCGGGCCGGTGATATTGCCACCTGTTACGCCGACGCCTCCAAGGCCAAGGCGCTCCTTGGCTGGCAGGCTGTCCGCCAGCTGGATGAAATGTGCGCCGACTCCTGGAGCTTTACCCGGGAAAATCCCGACGGAATTTAGGACGGACTAAACAAAACCACCAGTGAACTGGTGGTTTTGTTTACAATCAGTATTATTCCGCCGAAGATGAATCCGGGGACTCACCGGATTCATCCTCCGTATCGGATTCAGGCTCCGAGCTGGACTCAGGCTCTGAACTGGATTCGGGCGCCAAATTGGGTGCAGGCTCCGGACTGGGCTCCGCCGGACTAACACCGCTTTGCTGTTGGGCGGCCTCGGAGGATTTCTGAACGCCCTGGGCCACCTCTATGGCTTTTTGCAGTTGCAGATCCTCGGACTGCGCCAAATCGGTCCAGGGTGTTTCGGGGGAAAGAACCACCTCAAAGTCCGGCTTGAGGCCGGTGAGGTTGAAGCTTTCGCCTGTGGGGCCCAGCAGCTCGGCTACCACCAGGGAGATGGCGGAACCGTCACTAAGCTGGATGGTTTCCTGTACCACACCCTTCCCCATGGTGGTGGTACCCACCAGGCTGGCCATATCATGCGCCTTCAGGGTATGGGCAAACAGCTCTGCCGAGCTGGCGGTGGCACCGTTTACCAGCACCACCACCGGCTGGCTCACCGACTTGGCGGTGGTGTCGATAAAATTCTCATACGTACCGTCCCGCTTGGTGTAGCTGGCAATGGGGCTGCCGCCGGGCAGAAGCCGCTCCAGCATGCGGACAGCGGTGCGCAGGGCACCGCCCCTATTGTCGCGCAGGTCAATAATCAGCGACTTGGCTCCCGAGTCAATTACCCGTTGCAGCTCGGTGTTAAACTGGTTGGAGCTGTTGTCGTTAAAGGCGGTAATGCGCAGGTACCCAATCTCGGTATCGGCAATCATGCTGGAAAATACAGTGGGAACCACAACAGGGCGGCGCACCATCTCCATGGGAACGTCCTCGGTGCCCTTTCGGACTAAAAGGGAAATTTTAGTGCCGGATTCCCCCTGAATGGATTCCTGTAATTGGGCTGAATTTTCAGGGGTAAGGTCGGTTTCGCCAATGCGGACAATTAAATCGTTTACCTCCAGGCCGTTTGACTCCGCGGGGGATTCGGGATAAACCTGGGTCACCAGCAGGTAGCCGCTGCTGTTGGCCTCCAGCACGGCTCCGATTCCGGCCAGGCTGCCGCCTTGGCTGCGGAGGATGCGGTCATAGGTTCTGGCGTCAATATAGGCGGAATAGGGATCGCCCAGCCCGGACAGATACCCTTTTGCAACGCTGTCCATCAACGCGGTTTCGTCAATGGTGCCCATATACTTCTGACGCACCTGCTGGTCAATTTCGCTGAATTTGGCAAACTCCGCTTCCCGCTCCTTCAGAGCTACCACCTTCAGGTTAAACTGGTTGGTGGCAAACACCATCGTCATAGAGAAGGTTGCGGTGGCCACAATGAGGATAAAGGCGATGGCGGCGCCTAGCGATATCTTTTTATTCATCTATCCCTTTCCTTTTCCTGTCGCGGGGGACATAGTCGCGGCCCAACACATCAACCGCCGGTTACATAGGGATAGGGGTTGGTGTGGGTTCCGTTGAGGCGCACCTCAAAGTGGAGATGCGGCCCGGTGGACCAGCCGGTGGAGCCTACCTGGGCAATGGCCTGGCCCTTGGCCACCTGGTCGCCGACGCTTACCAGGATATTGCTGCAATGGCCGTACAGGGTAGTAGTTCCGCCGCCATGGTCAACAATCAGATAGATGCCATAGCCCCGGCCGGGGCTATAGGACCAGTTGACAAACTTGACGGTTCCGGCATTGGCGGCCACAATATTCTTGCCGTAAATGCCCGTACCCGCAATATCCATGCCGGTGTGGAAATCCTTGCCTCCAAAGCGGGAGCCGTAGGGGGAGGAAATTTTGGTGAAGCCGGGAACCGGCCAAGCCATAGCGCCGCCGATATAGGGGTTTTTATCCCACTCTATCTGCTTGTAGATGCTGTCCAGCTCCGACTCCATGGCCTTGGTCTGCGCCTGATTCTTTTGCAGGTCGGCCAGATATTCCTTTTCCATTTTTTCAAAGTTATAGGCCGCCACCGCCGCCGCGTTCAGCTGCACATTCAGGGTTTGCTTACGCTGCTCGGTTTGATCCTTGTCGCTCAATATCTTGGCCTTGTCCTGTTCCAGGGACTCCTTGTCCTTTTCCAGGCTGAGGCGCTGGGCGGTGAGCTCCCGCATGAGGGCGCGGTCATGCTCGGCGATACTGGTCACCGTTTCTGTTTTAGACAGGAAATCCGCGAAATCGCTGGCGCCTAAGATCAGTCCCAGAGTGGTTGCGTCGTCACTGAGCTGAAGCGCTCTGAGGCGCTTTTTAAATTGTTCGTATTTCAGGTCGATATCCGCCTGCTTGGTGACAATATCCTCTTCCTTTTGGACAATGTTCTCCTCCAGCAGGGCGATGCGCTCCTGCAACAGGCCTATTTCCCCTTGGGTGACGGTAATCTGCTGGTCGATGTAATTCTTGGTAGCCAGCTCCTTTTCCTTGGCGGTTTTCGCTTCATTAATGGATTTTTCGATTTCCTTTTTCTCCTCGCTTAAATCCTCCAGCTTATCGTTGATTTTATCAATCTGCGCCTGATATTTATCCTGAGGGTTTGTATTTTTCACCTCAGTGGCCGGTTTTGCCGCAGCGGAGGAAGCCGTGGAGGAAGCTGTGGAGGAAGCGTCGTCGTCAAACAGCGCGGGATCCAGATTGGCGTAAACATGGAGAGGTTCAATAGGGCCGCTCAACAGGAAGGCGGCGCAAAGCAACAGGGCGATTACTTTTCCGTAACGTTTTTTTCCTTGAATCATGATGACCCCTTTCTAAACCTTGAGATACTTGCGGACAAACACACCGCTGCCCACCACTCCGATAAAGACGCCCAAGCCGGCAAAACCGGCGAGGAGCTGGGGAGCAAACTCCCAAAAATCAATGGCGTTGTCGATCACAATGGGAAGCTGGACGGCGTAGTTTTTCCCAATCCATTCCAGCAGATATGTATAGCCGTAGCCGAGCATTAAAAACGCGAGGGTAGCGGCAAGCAGGCCGATGAGCATCCCCTCAACCAAAAAGGGCATACGGATAAACAAATCCGTTGCTCCCACATATTTCATGATATTAATTTCCTTACGGCGGCTGAACACAGTGAGCTTGATGGTGTTGGTGATAATCACGACGGACACCACAACCAAAATCGCCACGATTGTCATTCCCGCTACTGCGACCGCCCGTTTGAGCCCCGCCAGAATGTAGGAAACCTCGGTAGCCGCGTTCACCTTCAAAATGCCGTCGGTAGCCCTAAGGGCAGCCACCGTATTCTCAATGCGGGAGGGATCCCCGACACGAAGGATAAATCTGTCCAGCAGGGGGTTGTCATCCTCCAGGCCGTCCAGAAGCCCCTCAAATTCAGGGCCGATATCCGCCTTTTGCTGCTCCAGCGCGGCATCCTTGGAAATATAGGTGGTTTCCAGGATATTGTCCATCTGCCCCAGGGTCAGCTCCAGAACCTGGACATCCTCCCTGGTTAAATCCTCCTCTAAAAAGGCGACCACCTCATTCTGCTGCTCCACATACCTGACAATGCTGTTTACATTCAGTGAAAACAGGGTGGCGCTGCCTATAAGCAACAAACAAGCCATCAGTACGCCGATGGACGCCAGGGACATCAGCTTATTGGAAACAACATTGCGCGCGCCTTCCTTGAGAAGGTAAGTAAAATTATGAAGCCTCATGCCTTTCCTCCAGCCATGCCCTCTTGAGAATTGCGGATAAAGCGGGAGTCCGCCTCCGGATTCTGCCCGTATTCCCGCATCAGCCCCGCGGCGGTAGCGTCGGAAAAATCAATAGCCTTCTGCTTGTTGGACATATTCTTGCTGTAGATATCCACCAAATCCCCTGTAAACAGCTCGCTGGCGGCGCCGTCCTTGGTATCGGACAGCACGATGCCCTCCTCAATGGTGATGACCCGCCGGTTAAAATAGGAAACCAGCTCGTGCTCATGGGTTACCATGAGGATGGTGGTTCCTGCCTGCGCGTTGATCTCGCTGAGGAGGTCAATGATTTCAAAGGACAGCTCCGGGTCGATATTGCCGGTGGGCTCGTCCGCTATTATGATAGCCGGATTGTTTACCAGAGCCCTGGCCAGCGCAACCCGCTGCTGCTCGCCCCCTGATATTTGATGGGGGTAACATTTGGCTTTTCCGGCAAGGCCCAGCAGGCTGAGAACATAAGGAACCCGCTTGCGGATTTCCTTGCCCACCACATTGGTGACCCGCAGAGCAAAAGCCACATTATCATATACAGTCATGCCGTCAATCAGCCGGAAATCCTGAAACACAACCCCCAGGGAACGGCGGAACTTGGGGATATGGCGGCGGCGCATACGCCCCAGATTATACCCGTTTACAAATACGGTACCCGAGGTGGTCTTTTCCTCCCGTAAAAGGGTTTTAATCAGAGTGCTTTTGCCAGCGCCGGACGAACCCACAACAAAGACGAATTCGCCTTTCTCCACCTTTAAGCTTACATTTTTCAGCGCCTGGGTGCCGTTGGGATATACTTTGGAAACATTGGAAAATTCAATCATAGCAATGTGCCTCTTAATATTACATTGTACGTCCCGGCGCGGCTAATATTTTACCGGCTCGGACGTAAGGTATCGTTTCACCATCAGTGCCACTTTAAAAATAATGGCGTGATCAAACTCCCGCAAATCCAGGCCGGTAAGCTTTCGGATTTTCTCCAAACGGTAGACCAGCGTGTTGCGGTGTACGAACAGCTTGCGGGACGTCTCGGACACGTTGAGATTGTTCTCAAAGAACTTCTGGATGGTAAACAGCGTTTCCTGATCCAGGCTTTCGATGGAGCCCTTTTTGAAAACCTCGCGGAGGAACATGTCGCACAGGGTGGTGGGCAGCTGGTAAATGAGCCGGGCAATGCCTAAGTTGTCATAGCTGACAATGGATTTATCCGTGTCAAACACCTTGCCGACCTCCAGGGATACCTGGGACTCCTTAAAGGAACGCGCCAGATCCTTGACCCCCGACACCGCGGTGCCGATGCCGATAACCACCTTTGTGTAAAACTCGCTGCCAAGGGTATCCACGATGGAGCGGGCCAGCTTTTCCAAATCCTTGGAATCAATGCCCACCTTGATTTCCTTCACCAGAACAATGTCGTTTTCGTTTATGTTGAATACGAAATCCTTTTGCTTGTCGGGGAACAGGTTCTGGATGACGTCAAAAGCGGAGATGTCGTTGGCGGATATGATGCGTATGAGGAGCACTACCCGGCTGACGTCGGTGTTAAAATGAAGCTCCCGGGCTTTGACATAGATATCCCCGGGCAGGATGTTGTCCAAAATAACATTTTTAATAAAATTGCTGCGGTCATACTTTTCGTCGTAATACTGCTTGATGCTGGAAAAAGAAATTGCCAAAATATTGCAAAATTTTGTGGCGACATCATCGCTGCCCTCTACAAAAATGGCATACTCCGGCTTGTTCGGCGTGCCGAACGGTTTATAGGTGTAATTATCGCGCACAAATATATCGGATGTATCATTAGTGCCTAGCATCAAATACTCCAGCGTTTCGCCAATTTTTGTCAAGTCGCTGCAGGAAATGACGGTGGCCGTTTCGTCTATCACACCAATAACCCTGTCCATAGAGTCCCGCATTTGGTGAACGATGCCTTGAAAAAGCCTATTCGACATGATATTTCCCCTCTTCAACAATTAAATTTTTCGGTACAATATACAGTTCCTGGCGGCATACTTCTACGCCTACTTCATTTTACACAAAAAGCATAGGGATTGCAATATATATTGTACAAAAAACAAACAAATAGTGAAATTTGTTTTTTACAGTATTCGTTAGCTGTAAATTCATGTCGGATTATTTGAAAAGAGGCATTTTTCATCATACACCAAGTTTTGCCGAAAGTTGTTAACAAAAGTTTAAAACTCGGGAAAATCCACAAAGCATATTCTGGAATAACGACGCAATTACCAAAAAATTAACACACTCCATGTCGGGGGGACACCTGATCCCGTATAATTATATTGTGTCATTTTTTCCCGGATTTCTTGCATAGGGCATCTAATTATTTAAAATAAACGAATCAAGTTGCGAATCGGGGAAATACCGGGAAGATTGCGAGCAGGATAACACGTCAATCTAGTATGACAATTTGGCAGAAAATGTTAGCAAAAAACCACCCCGGCGCTCCGTGCCACCCATCCAAGGAGGGGAATTTAGGGTCGCTTTTAGCTCTATTCCCCTCCTTGGATGGGTGCCGCCCGCAGACGGCGGGGTGGTTCCGATGTAAATTAGATTGACGTGGCAGGGATAACGTCGGCCTAGCTTGCCATTACTCCCAGTTGCCGCCTGTCTCCAGAAGCTTCTCCAGCACATCCTCCACGGCGTCACAGGTGTTGCCGCACATCTCCCTTAAAACCGGGTCGGCGGTGGCCATGGCAAAGGGGTGACCGACGGCACGGAACATTTCCTCGTCGTTGAAATTGTCTCCGAAGGCCATGGCCTCGTCCTTTCGGATACCCATATCGTCCATAAGGCGGCGGATGGCCGTGCCCTTACCGCAAAGGCCGAAATCAATCCACCGGGAGCCGGACATGGAGGCCAGGAGGCGGTCTGACCAGGTTTGCGTAAAATGATCCAACAAGGGTAATGTATATTCCGTTTGCGCAAAGGCGGAAACCTTAGTAAAATTATCCGTAACGGTGGATAAGTCCTCCGTCCGGGTGATGTCGCTGCACAAGGCTCCCAGCATTATTTCGGCCAGTTCCTGGCTTTGGGATTCCACATAACTGGTGAAGGGGGTGGAGGCAACCACCTCGCAGTCCGGCCGGGATCTTATATCCAAAATAAGGTCATGAGCTAAATCGTCAGGCAGATTCAGCCGGTGGATCACCTTGTCTCCCCGCATTATTACAGCGCCATTATCGGCAACAAAAATCAGGTGGCGCCAAATGGGTTCAAATACGCGCTTGAGGCTGGGATACTGCCGCCCGCTGGAAACCACAAACACAATGCCTTCCCGAAGGCAGCGCTGGATTAATCCCAGCGCCCGGGGCTCCAATTCCTGGGCGCCGCCTCGCAGCAAGGTACCATCCACATCACTGGCGATTAGTTTAATCATACAAAACTCCATTCCGCCGCCAAAGTCGGCGGCACAAATAGTAATGAAAACGGGGCGGGAGCCCCGCGCTGTGGTAAAATTGGCTTGAAGGGAAGGCAACTACAAAGCACGGTGGGAGG
>Ga0153996_1000614_pt1 | contig 15936 bp, 15 predicted proteins | sample TSNC080MetaG_FD_104728 | JGI IMG/M metagenome (GOLD analysis project Ga0153996, IMG submission 104728) | Attine ant fungus gardens microbial communities from North Carolina, USA - TSNC080 MetaG | ecosystem: Host-associated > Fungi > Mycelium > Unclassified | place: USA: North Carolina, Lumber...
CCTTTTATTGCTCATTGTAAGGAAAGCGTTTGGAAATATAAGGGAATGTGGGAAGATTTCTCCAGTACGGTTGGCTTCTGGGCCGACATCGATGATCCTTATGTTACCTATCATAATAGCTTTATCGAATCAGAGTGGTGGGCGTTAAAGCAGATCTGGGACAAAGGTCTGCTATATAAGGGGTTTAAGATCGTCCCTTACTGCCCGCGCTGCGGGACACCGCTGTCCAGCCATGAGGTGGCTCAGGGTTATAAAAATGTCAAAGAGCGCTCCGCCATTGTCCGGTTTAAGGCCAAAGGTGAGGATGCGTATATCCTGACCTGGACAACCACACCGTGGACGCTGCCGTCGAATGTGGGTCTGTGTGTAAACCCAAATGAAACCTATGCAAAGGTAAAGAATGGTGAGTACACCTATTATCTGGCAGAGGCTCTTTGTGATACCGTTCTGGAAGGTGAATATACTATAATGGAACGTTATCAGGGAAAAGAGCTGGAGTATAAGGAATATGAACCGCTGTTTCCCTTTACCGAGGAAATCTGTAAGCGGCAAAATAAAAAATCGCATTATGTAATTTGTGATAATTACGTTACGCTGACAGAAGGCACCGGTGTGGTACATACCGCGCCGGCCTTTGGTGAAGATGATGCCCGGGTGTGCGGCAGGTATGACATGCCGTTTGTCCAGCTGGTCGATGCCAAAGGTGAGATGACAAAAGAGACCGACTGGGAAGGCGTCTTCGTAAAGAAGGCAGACCCGTTGATTTTGAAAGCACTGGAAGAGAAAGGGCTGTTGTTTCAGGCGCCTGTTTTTGAGCATAGCTATCCTCATTGCTGGCGCTGCGATACGCCGCTGATCTACTATGCCCGTGAGTCCTGGTTCATTAAGATGACAGCGGTAAAAGAAGATCTGATCCGCAACAATAATACGATCAACTGGATTCCGGAGAACATTGGCAAAGGCCGTTTCGGCGACTGGCTGGAGAATGTCCAGGATTGGAGTATCAGCCGGAACCGTTATTGGGGAACGCCGTTAAATATCTGGGAATGTGAATGCGGACATCAGCACTCCATTGGCAGTATTGAGGAACTGAAGTCCATGTCGGACAACTGTCCGGCGGAGATTGAACTGCACCGCCCATTTATCGATGGGGTGACCATTGCCTGTCCGCAGTGCGGCAAGCAGATGAAACGGGTGCCGGAGGTTATCGACTGCTGGTTTGACTCCGGGGCGATGCCATTTGCCCAGCACCACTATCCGTTTGAAAATCAGGAATTGTTTGAACAGCAGTTTCCGGCTGATTTTATCTCGGAGGCAGTGGATCAGACCCGTGGCTGGTTCTATTCCCTGCTGGCGATTTCGACCCTGATCTTCAATCAGGCCCCTTATAAGAACGTAATTGTGCTGGGACATGTTCAGGATGAGAACGGACAGAAGATGAGTAAGTCCAAGGGCAATGCGGTAGATCCGTTTGATGCGCTGGAGACCTACGGTGCGGATGCCATCCGCTGGTATTTCTATGCCAACAGTGCGCCGTGGCTGCCCAACCGCTTCCATGGCAAAGCGGTCCAGGAAGGTCAGCGCAAGTTCATGGGAACGTTGTGGAATACGTACGCGTTCTTTGTCCTGTATGCCAACATTGATCATTTTGATGCGACCAGGTACCGGCTGGAATATGATAAGCTGCCGGTTATGGATAAATGGCTGCTGTCGAAGCTTAATTCGGTGGTACTGGAAGTTGATGACAGTCTGGAGCATTACCGGATTCCGGAAGCGGCCAGAGCCCTGCAGGAATTTGTTGATGAGATGAGCAACTGGTATGTCAGAAGAAGCCGGGAACGTTTCTGGGCGAAGGGCATGGCGCAGGATAAGATCAATGCTTATATGACGTTGTATACGGCCTTGGTGACGGTCAGTAAAGCCGCCGCACCGATGATTCCGTTTATGACCGAGGATATTTACCGGAATCTGGTCAGAAGCATTGATAAAAATGCACCGGAAAGTGTTCACCTGTGTGATTTCCCGACGGTGGAACAAAACTGGATCGATAAAGCGCTGGAAGCGGATATGGATGAGGTTTTAAAAATCGTCGTACTTGGCCGGGCGGCCAGAAATACGGCGAATATCAAGAACCGTCAGCCGATTGGCAAGATGTATGTAAAGGCCGGTCATGAATTATCTGCGTTCTACGTGGAGATTATCGAAGACGAGTTGAATGTGAAGTCTGTAGAATTTACCGAGGATGTGCGTAGTTTTACCTCCTACAGCTTTAAACCGCAGCTTAAGACGGTAGGTCCGAAATACGGCCGGCAGCTGAACAATATCCGTCAGGCTTTGGCGGAGGTGGATGGCAATGCCGCGATGGATACCTTACAGGCAGAGGGTGTGCTGAAATTTAACTTTGGCGGGGAAGAAGTCGTTCTGGCCGAAGAAGATTTGTTGATCGACATGGCGCAGACCCCGGGCTATGTGTCTGAGAGTAATTATAATATTACCGTGGCTCTGGATACCAATCTGACGCCGGAATTGCGGGAAGAAGGATTTGTCCGCGAATTGATCAGTAAGATTCAGACGATGCGGAAAGAAGCCGGGTTTGAGGTCATGGATCATATCAATTTGTATCAGGACACCAATGATAAAATTGCAGAGATTCTTAAAGTATATGCCGACACGATTAAGGAAGAGGTCCTGGCCGACTATATTTTCCTGGGCGAGATGAAAGGCTTCACCAAAGAGTGGAACATTAATGGCGAGACGGTAATGTTGGGCGTAGAAAAAAAATAGAAGGCGGTCGTGCGTCTGCAAAGAGGAGGAAAAGCGAAGCATGAACTATGGATTTGACAAGGAAATATTTAAAAAAAGCATTATATACAATGTAAAGAGCCTGTTCCGTAAGACAATTAATGAGGCATCCCCGAACCAGGTGTTTCAGGCAGTTGCCTATGCGGCAAAGGATATTATCATTGACGAATGGATTGCAACTCACAAAATTTATGAAGAGGGGGATGTAAAGACTCTTTACTATCTGTCCATGGAGTTTTTGATGGGCCGTGCCCTGGGCAACAATATTATCAATATCATGGCCCAGCAGGAAGTAAAGGAAGCGTTGGTGGAGATGGGCTTTGACTTAAATGCCATTGAAGACCAGGAACCGGATGCCGCTCTTGGCAACGGTGGTCTGGGCCGTCTGGCCGCCTGTTTCCTGGATTCTCTGGCGACTTTGGGGTATCCGGCTTATGGCTGCGGTATTCGTTACCGTTATGGTATGTTCAAGCAGAAAATTGAGAATGGCTATCAGATTGAGGTTCCTGATGAGTGGTTAAAGGATGGCAATCCTTTTGAGGTCCGCCGTTCGGAATATGCGACCGAGGTGAAATTTGGCGGTTATGTCAAGACCGTCAGGGAAGATGGACGGGAACGGTTTGTCCAGGAAGATTATCAGTCGGTTATGGCCATCCCTTACGACCTGCCGATTGTCGGCTATGGCAATAATGTTGTCAATACCTTGCGGATCTGGGACGCCCAGCCGATCAATACCTTCAGTCTGGATTCCTTTGACCGGGGCGATTACCAGAAAGCCGTGGAGCAGGAAAACCTGGCCAGGAATATCTGTGAAGTACTGTATCCCAACGACAACCACTATGCCGGTAAGGAGCTGCGGCTGAAGCAGCAGTATTTCTTTATTTCGGCCAGTGTACAGCGGGCGGTGCTCAAGTATATGGAGAAGCATGATGATATTCGCAAATTCCATGAGAAGAATGTCTTTCAGCTGAACGATACGCACCCAACCGTAGCAGTTGCAGAGTTAATGCGGCTTTTGCTGGATGAGTATGGGCTTACCTGGGATGAAGCCTGGGAAGTGACCACGAAAACCTGCGCTTACACCAATCATACCATTATGTCGGAAGCGCTGGAAAAATGGCCGATTGAGCTGTTTTCCCGTCTGCTTCCGCGGGTTTATCAGATCGTGGAAGAGATTAACCGCCGTTTCATTGAGAAGATCAGAACAACTTATCCAGGTGATGAGTCCAGAGTGGCGAAGATGGCAATTATCTTCAACGGACAGGTTAAAATGGCCCATATGGCGATTGCCGCCAGCTTTTCCGTGAATGGAGTGGCCAGACTGCATACCGAGATCTTAAAGAATCAGGAATTGAAGGACTTCTATCAGATGATGCCGGAGAAATTCAACAACAAGACCAACGGTATTACCCAGCGAAGATTCCTGCTTCACGGGAATCCGCTGCTGGCTGAGTGGGTGACGGATAAGACCGGCAATGACTGGATCACCGATTTGCCTGCGATCAGCAAACTGAAGCAGTATGCCGATGATAAGAATGCGCAGCAGGAGTTTATGAATATCAAATACCAGAATAAACTGCGCCTGGCGGCGTATGTCAAAGAGCATAACGGTATTGAAATAGACCCGCGCTCGATCTTTGACGTACAGGTAAAACGTCTCCATGAGTATAAGCGCCAGCTGATGAATATTCTGCATGTAATGTACCTTTATAACCAGCTGAAGGATAATCCGGATACGGATATGGTACCGCGCACCTTTATCTTTGGTGCGAAGGCGGCCGCCGGTTACCGCCGGGCAAAACTGACGATTAAGCTGATCAATTCCGTGGCTGATGTGATCAACAATGATAAATCCATTCATAACAAGATCAAAGTGGTATTCATTGAAGATTACCGGGTTTCCAATGCGGAGATTATCTTTGCCGCCGCTGATGTCAGCGAACAGATTTCCACCGCCAGTAAGGAGGCTTCCGGTACCGGCAACATGAAATTCATGCTGAACGGTGCGCTGACCATCGGTACGATGGATGGTGCCAATGTGGAGATTGTCGAAGAAGTAGGTGAAGAGTATGCCTTTATCTTTGGAACCTCTTCCGACGAAATCATTTCCCTGGAGAAATCCGGCTACTATGATCCGATGCAGATATTCAACAGCGATCTGGATATCAGACGGGTGCTGATGCAGCTGATCAATGGTTACTATGCGCCGAACAATCCGGAGATGTTCCGGGAAATCTACAATTCCCTGCTGAATACTCATAGCAGCAGCCGGGCCGATACCTATTTTATCTTAAAGGACTTCCGGATGTATATGGATGCCCAGAAGCGGATCGACAAAGCTTACCGCGATGAAACCTGGTGGGCGAAGGCGGCAATGCTGAATGTGGCCAGCAGCGGTAAATTTACTTCTGACCGAACCATTGAAGAGTATGTAAGAGATATCTGGCATTTGGAGAAAGTAAAGGTTGAGCTGTAAAGGTAACAAAAAAGAATAGAATGAAAAATCCCTTCATAGACTGGTTAATAGTCAGGAGGGATTTTTTCGTGAAAAAATGGTTGGGGATGGTGGCCGCAATTCTCATGTTCCCATGGCTGGTAAGCCTGGTGTGGATGGGGCAGGCCGGTGAAAGCCGGGCGGCAGCTGCGGATGTGATCGAAGAGACAGCAGCGGCGGGCGATGATGCCGGGGAAGAATTGAGTGAAGTGTCGGCAAATGTCAGGAAGCAGCCGAAGATCCTGGTGGTGCGGGATGATATCCGGACTCATATTTTGCTGGAGGATTATCTGGCCGGAGTAATTGCCTGCCAGATTGATCCGGAGTATGAGATGGAGGCCTTAAAATGCCAGGCAATCATTGCCCGGACCTATCTGTACCGGCTGCTGGATGGCCGGACGGAGATCCAGGAAGAGGAACTGGATCTGGATTATCTGGAAGAAGGCAAACGGACCCGTAATTGGGATATGGAAAAAGTGAGCGGTTACCTGCGACGCTGCCAGGAGGCGGTTAATGCAACAGAGTCTGTGGTGATGATCTATGAGGAGCGCCCGATTCTGCCAATGTTTCATGGCATGAACAGTGGCCGGACAAGACAGGGAGATGAGGCATATCCTTATCTGCAGCCGGTGGAAAGCCGGTGGGATACGAAGTGTGAAGGCTATCGTCAGACATTTACCTGGGAACCGGGGGCATTTGCCGAAAAGCTGAATGGGATGGCAGAAGGAGCCGAATTGCGTGGGGAGCATGTACCTGGTGAAATTCAGATTGTCAAAAAGGATGATGCCGGCTATATCAGGCAATTACAAATCAAAGCCCGGACCTATCAGGGGGAAACGGTGCAGCATGCTTTGGAGCTGCCGTCCTGCTGCTTTACTTTGTCGTCACAGGATGGAAAAATCACTGCGGTGGTAAAGGGTCAGGGTCATGGTTATGGACTTAGTCAGGCCGGCGCAGATGCCATGGCGAAAGAGGGCTGGGGTTATGAAGACATTTTAAATTATTATTATAAAAATATCTCTTTTATTTCTGAATAAGTTCCGGTGCTTTGGTAAGAATATTATCGAGGTGATAAAACGGTGAAAGAAAAACTTAATCAGATGTTCAAGGATAAATTATTCCTTGTAATGTTGGTGCTTGGCCTGCTGACTATAGTAGCTGCAGCAGGGGTAGTAACTATGCAAAAAGGGAACAGTCAGGAGCAGAATCCGTACATGGATATGCAAGGCGCGCAGCAATTTTTAGCTGAAGAATCCGCCGGTGATTCCCAGACTATGGTAGCAGGCGATTCTAATGCCGCTAACCAGACAGAAGAAAAACTTGCTGCAGGAAATTCTGACAGTGAGGCAAACAGCAATACGCCTGAAACAAACTGGCAGGTGGCGGACAACAGTCTGAACAACGATATGGATGTCGAGCCGGTTGACAGTGGTCTGGATGCGGCAACTGCATTGGTGCTCAACTTCAGCGACAGCAGTAAGATGGGTTGGCCGATTCAGGGCAATGTTGTTCTGGATTACAGTATGGAATCCACGATTTATTTCCCGACACTGAACCAGTATCAGTGCAATCCGGCGCTCATTATTCAGGGCGAAGCAGATACCCCTGTCTATGCTCCGGCCAATGCCAGAGTATTAGAGGTAGGTTCTAATGAAGAAATTGGCAATTATCTCAAGTTAGACCTGGGAAATGAGTACACCTCTATCTGCGGCCAGTTGAAAGACGTGGCGGTGGCAGCCGGCGAGTATCTGGAACAGGGCCAGCTGCTGGGGTATATAGAAGTGCCCACAAAATATTATTCTATCGAAGGCACCAATCTGTTCCTGAAATTGATGCATCAGGAAAAACCGGTAGATCCGCTGGACTATCTGGAATAGGAAATGGAAGAAGGGGGGAGACGCTGAATGTCTGTCTCCTCTTTTTTTGAAAAATGTTTTAATAATTTAAGAAATTGTTTCTGTATATTATACGGTGATTGTGGTATAATGTGAATACTGTGGTCTTTTACTTGGCGGACACGGTATAGAAAACAGGAGAATTGCGGTCAATGAACATTTTATTTTTTCTTACCACTAAAAGCGAAATAGCTTACATATATGAAGATGATTCCTTGCGACAAGCCCTGGAAAAGGCGGAATATCACCGTTATACAGTAATACCGCTGATTAACCGGGAAGGACTTTATATCGGGACCATTACCGAAGGGGATCTGCTGTGGGGAATTAAAAACCAGTATCAGTTGAATTTGCGTGAGGCGGAGCACATCCCAATTACCAGCATTGCCAGACGGATGGATTACCTTCCAGTTAAGGCGGATGCCAAGATGGAAGATATGGTTGATAAGGCGTTGAATCAGAATTTTGTTCCGGTGGTAGATGACCGGGGCTCTTTTATTGGGATCATTACCCGGAAAGACATTATTAAATATTTTGCTGACCAACACATCCAGGAAAATTAGGGCAGCAAGCAAAAAAAATAAGGAAGGTTTCCACTTGTCGGATACCTTCCTTATTTTGGTTGCGGGAATTTATGGATCAATCATTCCAGTCACAATCACAATCACGGCGGCGATTACGTCTGCAGCATCGGCGGCCTTCTTCACAGCCTTCTTCAAAGCCTTCTTCGAAACCAGCTTCAAAACCTTCTTCAAAAGCCCAGCGGCAGCGATCCCGCCCATTGTTTGGTCTGTTATTATTACGATTATTATTGCAGCCGAAGCCGAAATTACAGAAACACATGTTCATATCTCCTTTTTAAGTAGTTGTACTGTATCATATGTGGACGCCCAGACAAGTGTTACCGGCGAACGTGGACAGCAGACGTTTCATAGTATGTTATTAGAGATTCCGAAAAGGAAAGGAGCTATTTACGTATGGATTATAATAATCAACGTAATGTATTCTACAGCCGGCCGCAGATGCCGCAGCCGCCGCAGCCGCCTTACATGAATACAAATGGCCGGTTCAGCTATAATACGCTGCCGGTGATGAACCCGATGTTCGATCATCAGATGATGTCAGATCAGATGATGGCCGACCGGGTATCTATGTCCAGCTGTGGCCGGGGTGAGGTGGCCGGAAGAAATGAAATGTGTATGTGGGAACCCAAAAGAGAAGCGAGAAAAGAAGTATGTGGCGAAGTAAAAAGCGAAATGAAATGTCCACCCAGATGTATGCCAAGGTGCGAACCGAAGTGTGAGCCAAAATGTATGCCAAAGTGCGAGCCGAAGTGTGAGCCGAAATGTATGCCAAAGTGCGAGCCGAAACGTGAGCCGAAATGTGAGCCGAAATGTGAAGTCAAGAGCGATGTGAAAAGTGAGATTGAAATCGCACCTGTGTGTGAAACCAAATGCGAGACCAAATGTAAAACCAAATGCGAGACCAAATGTGATAAGGAAGCTACAATGGGAAGTAATATATCTCCGGCAACGATGATGGGTTGTGATGATATGCCAATTGCTATGGCTTATGTTCCGTGGCAAAAATGGGGACCGACGTATCCCATCGATCTGGGTCTAAAACGGGGAACGATCTTCCCGAACCTGGATCTGCCGTTTGAAATGGGGAGGTGCCGCTGATGATGTATGATTGTGAAGGTGTAAGCATGAATATGACCGAAGAGGCAATGCGAAAGCAGGTATATGAGACCGGATTTGCGCTGGATGATATTATTCTTTATCTGGATACCCATCCTATGGATATGAACGCAATGAACTATTATCGGTTCATGCGGCAGGCAAATGAAGAGGCGGTCAGGGCTTATGAGCAGATGTTCGGCCCGCTGATGGCTGATCGTGTGATGGGTGATACGTGGAGCTGGCTTGATAATCCATGGCCCTGGGAAGGGGGAAAACGATAATGTGGAGATATGAAAAACGATTACAGTATCCGGTAAAGATTACCAATCCTGATCCGCAGATGGCGATGTTTATAATGAGTCAATATGGCGGCCCCGACGGCGAGGCAGGAGCCGCCATGCGCTATTTATCCCAGCGCTATGCAATGCCATATAAAGAAGGCAAAGGCATTTTGACGGACATCGGCACTGAAGAACTGGGGCATATGGAGATTGTTGCAGCAATCATCCAACAGCTGACCAGAAACTTAACACCGCAGGAAATCGAAGATTCCGGTTTTGGTCCTTACTACATTGACCATACCACGGGAATCTGGCCGCAGTCAGCGGGTGGGGTACCTTTTAGCGCATGTGCCTTCCAATCCAAGGGTGATGTCATTACCGACCTGATCGAGGATATGGCAGCAGAACAGAAAGCACGCACGACTTATGACAATATATTGCGTCTGGCCAAGGATCCTGATGTCTGTGATCCGATCCGCTGGCTGCGGGAGCGGGAAGTCGTGCATTTCCAGCGGTTCGGTGAAGCGTTGCGAATCACCCAGGATAACCTGAACAGCCGTAATTTCTATGCCTTTAATCCAGCCTTTGACCGGATGCAGGGTCAATAAAACTTGTGATAATTATTTACCGGTATTTGTGAACAGCAAATACCGGATTTTTTCTTTTTCCCGCTCTTTACTATTATATTATGTCCAAAAAGGAAAATGTGATTTTGTTGAAATTGACTATTGCTATTCTGGTAAAAATATGGTATTGTATACATGACAAATAGATTGTATACAATTGTATAGTTTTGTATACGAGTAAAAAGAAGAAAAGGAGAATTTGATTATGGACTACATGAAGAATTATTCCCTGGAAGGCAAAGTTGCCCTGATCACCGGTGCATCTTACGGAATCGGTTTTGCAATGGCAAAAGCCATGGCTGGCGCAGGCGCCACCATCGTGTTCAACGACATCAAGCAGGAACTGGTAGATAAAGGAATCGAGAATTATGCAGCAGAGGGAATTAAGGCATACGGTTATGTTTGTGACGTAACCGACGAGGACGCTGTCAATGCCACCGTTGCCAAGATTGAAGCAGAAGTAGGAGTTATCGACATTTTGGTAAATAATGCCGGCATCATTAAACGTATTCCGATGATCGAGATGTCCGCAAAAGATTTCCGTCAGGTAATCGACGTAGACTTAAATGCTCCTTTCATCGTAGCAAAAGCAGTGATCCCCAGCATGATCAAGAAAGGCCACGGCAAGATCATCAACATCTGCTCGATGATGTCAGAGTTTGGCCGTGAGACCGTATCGGCATATGCAGCAGCAAAGGGCGGCTTGAAGATGCTGACCAGAAACATTGCTTCTGAATATGGCGAGTGCAACATTCAGTGTAATGGTATCGGACCTGGCTACATTGCAACGCCACAAACCGCACCGCTGCGTGAGAAGCAGGCTGATGGTTCCAGGCACCCGTTTGACCAGTTTATCATAGCCAAAACACCGGCCGGCCGTTGGGGCGAGGCAGAGGATCTGGGCGGACCGGCAGTGTTCCTGGCTTCGGATGCTTCCAACTTTGTCAATGGCCAGATTCTGTATGTTGATGGCGGTATTCAGGCTTATATTGGCAAGCAGCCATCCTAATACGAAGTCGGGGGACGTATGGACGAAAAAAGCATGAAGAACCGGGGAGATTTCGTCTTTAACATTTTAAAGCAGGAAATCCTCGATCTGGAATTAAAACCGGGTCAGCCTATCAGTGAAAATGAAATCTGCACCCGCTTTGATGTTTCCCGCACACCGGTGCGGGAAGCTCTCCGCCGCTTGCAGGAGCATGGGTTTGTCCACACGGTACCGTATTCCGGAACTTATGTGACACTTTTAAATCTCAAGGATATCAAGCAGAAGATCTATATGCGGGTGGCCGTGGAACTGATGGTAATGCGGGATTATAGGAAGATTGCAACACCTCTCGGGTTGGAGGAAATCCGTCATCAGATCCGGTGCCAGGAACTGCTGCTGCAGGAACCGGGGTTCACTCCGGAGCAGTTTTACCGGATGGATGCCCAGATGCATGCCTTATGGTTTATTGCTACCGACAAGGAAAAGCTGTGGGAATTCATTCAGGCACAGCAGCTGCATTATACCAGATTCCGGATGCTGGACTTTGTTACGGAGACGGATTTTTCCAGAATTATCCGGGAGCATAAGGGGTTGCTGGAGCATTTGGAGAATCAGGACGAGGTGCAGCTGGAGGAAGCTTTGAAGCGGCATCTTTATATCAGCATGACCCGGATGAAACATGCCATCGAGGTGGAATATAAGGATTATTTTGAACAAGTTTAATGAAAAAGCTTTATTCCGAACATGAACCTTCGGGATAAAGCTTTTTTCGGTTAGCTGGTTGGTTCTAGTTTCCGCCAGGTCCGTCCTGACGCGGCCTTGTGGATTCCGGCAGTGGATCGACATTCTGGTAGTAAGGATTTACATCAACCTCCGGAATATCGCCGTCACCGTAATCATCCTGGTCATAGCCGTTATAGCTATTGACATAATCATTTTTGTAATTCATGAGATCTCACCTTCCTTCTTCTTCTTCTTCTGAGACAATTTCTTCCAGCACATGAATCAAGTCATGGATGGAGTTAAGCTGTACCCCGCGGTCCAGGATCCGATTTTTCAAATCAATGGACATGGATTCGAATTTCTCCCGAAGCTCCGGTGCAATGTTGGATGCCATAATTATCACCTCGGAATTATAGTGTCCGGATGTTGCAAAAATATACTTTATGCGGACAGGTACAAAAATGCACCGGTATATTTGGCCGGTGCATTTTTCATAAAAAATATGTAATTAACAATTAGTATGTGAATTCCTGTACCCAGTAATTAACACCATTCGTCTGGTAATAACCAACACCGATATACTTGAAGTTGGGATTCATAATATTGGCGCGGTGACCTGAGCTGTTCATCCAGGCATTCATAACTGCTTCCGGAGATTTCTGACCGTAAGCAATGTTTTCGCCACAGGCATTGTAGCTGACACCGGCTGCTTTTATAGCAGTGCCAAAGGAGCTGCCGTTAGGTCTGGTGTGAGAAAAGGAAGTTACGATTTCCTGTGCTCTGGTCTGAGCGGCATTTTCCAATTTGGTATTTACAGAAACAGGGCTTAAGCCTTCTTTGGCGCGCTCGGCGTTAACCAGATCTACTACCTTCTGTGCATACTGGCTGCTGCTGGTCGTTGTCGAACCGGAGTTTGTCGAACCGGAGTTTGTCGAACCGGAATTTGAATTGCCGGAATTACCGGGGTTGGTTGGGGTCACTGGAGTCGTGTTGGTGTCACTGGTTCTTCCGTTCAGATAATCGATGATGCTCTGCGTATTGTTGGTGCAGCTGGAGTTGTAGCTGGAGTTGTTGCTGGTTCTTCCGTTCAGATAATTGATGATGCTTTGAGTGTCGTTATTATAGCTGTAATAGGCATTGCCGCAGTTGCCGGATCCATTACCGGAAAAGGTTATGCCATAGTTTTTCAGAGCATCGGCGGTGTTGCAGGAACTGGCTGCCATCGATGTGAATGGAGCACCCAGCAGAGTTACGGTAGTTGCGGCTGTTAGTGCGATTAATTTTAAGTTTTTCATGCGTTGTTCCTCCTTTAAGTTGTTACATAAATTTTACATTTCTGTTACGTAACCATAATAGCATATAAAATTTGCCAATCCTACTGGGAACAACTGGTTGCCAAACCAGTGCCGTCCAAAAGAGGCCGCAAAGCATAGTATTTGCGTGGGAGATAGGTGGAAGTTAAGGAAATAATAAGAAAAAGTTAACGTTGTCACTATCCCTTGACGCCAAAACCGGTTTTCTTTCAATTGAAAATCGGGTGGGGATTCTTATATAATCAAAGTATCAAGAAGCGTCGATTAGAGAATAGGAGGGACGGATATGAAAGAGAAGGTACAGGTTTTTGGACGTTTTTTAAGCGGTATGGTAATGCCGAACATTGGGGCTTTTATTGCCTGGGGGGTTATTACAGCATTATTTATTCCGACCGGGTGGATGCCGAATGAGGCATTAAGCGCATTGGTATCACCGATGCTTTCCTATCTGCTGCCATTGCTGATTGCATACACCGGCGGCAGTGTGGTAGCGGGACAAAGGGGTGGTGTTATCGGCACCATTGCCGCAATGGGTGTGATTGTAGGGGCGGATATTCCGATGTTTTTAGGGGCAATGATTATGGGGCCGGTATCCGGCTGGGTCATCAAGCAGTTTGACCGACTGATCGAGGGCAAAGTCAAAGCCGGTTTTGAAATGCTGGTGAATAACTTTTCGTTAGGCATTATCGGAGCGATTCTGGCCATGATTGCATTAAAAGGTGTTTCGCCGCTGGTTACATTTTTGACTAAGGCGATGGAGCAGGGGGTAGGGTTTTTCGTAGATCACAATTTGCTGCCGCTGGCCAGTGTATTTATTGAACCGGCCAAGGTTTTGTTCTTAAACAACGCAATTAACCACGGTATCTTATCGCCGATGGGAATCCAGCAGGTGGAGCAGGTTGGCAAGTCGATCTTCTTCTTATTGGAAGCAAATCCGGGTCCGGGCCTGGGCATTCTGCTGGCATATTGTGTGGCCGGCAAGGGATCCGCTAAAAGTTCGGCACCGGGTGCAATCGTGATTCACTTCCTGGGTGGTATCCATGAGATTTATTTTCCGTACATATTGATGAATCCGCAGTTGCTGCTGGCAATTATTGGCGGTGGTGCCAGTGGAATCTTTACCTTGAATCTGTTTCATGCCGGACTGGTGGCACCGGCTTCTCCGGGAAGTATCGTAGCAGTTCTGGCAATGACACCAAGGGGCGGTTATCTGGGCGTTCTGGCCGGTATTTTAGTGGCAACAGTGGTGTCCTTTGTGATTGCGGTTCCATTGTTGAAGCTGAGTGGCAAAGACAATGACCTGGAGGTCTCCAGGCAGCAGGTCAGTGCCATGAAGAGTGCTTCGAAAGGGATTGTGACAGAGGCTGCTGCCGGTGTTATAAACATGATCGTCTTCGCCTGCGATGCCGGAATGGGCTCCAGTGCGATGGGGGCCACAGTTCTGCGTAAGAAGCTGGAAGCTGCCGGTCTTGGCCACATCAAGGTGGTTCATTCTTCGGTTTCCAGTATTCCGGCGGAGGCCCAGGTCGTTGTCACCCATCAGGAATTAAGCGAGCGGGCCGCCCATAGTAATCCGCGGGCGGAGTTGGTACTGATTACCAATTTTATGGCAGCACCGGAGTATGACTTGCTGGTAGAACGGCTGAAGAATTGAGAAAAGAACATATCGGGATGCGAGAGGGGAAAATCTTGCATCCCGCGTCGTGTTTATCATGCTTCAACAAGCTTAGGGGATATGGTATAATACAAAAAGAGGGTATGGGAGGGCAACGATGGGCCGGGATTTTACCAAAACAGTAAAAAGCTATGGAAGCATTATCAGCAAAAATATCTCACTGTTTCTGGCAGTGGGTGTACTTCATATATTGTTTTCCGAATATGGCTGGTTCCCCAATGCAGCGGCCAATCAGCTGGCAGATGTGATCTATCAGTGGATGATTCCTTTGATGATCAGCTACGCTGCCGGGCGGAAGCAAGATGAGGAAAGCGGTGGTATGGCCGCTGCTTTAGCGGCTTCCGGCATTGTGGTGGCGAATAGTCATGTGGCCATCCTAAGCGCCATTTTGATCGGCAGTCTGGCCGGTTATACCGTTCATTTGATATGGCGGATGCTTGAGGACCGGATCAGGCCGGGGTTTGAGATGATCAGCAAAAATCTGCTGATTGTCTTTTGCGGTGTGCTATATGCAGCAATTTCGTATTATGGTGTAATTCCGGTTCTGGCCGAACTCAACCGGGGCCTGGGAAATGTGGTAAATCTGCTGTTGCAGTATCACTTGCTTTTTCTGGCCAATGTTTTGATAGAACCTTTAAAGATTTTCTTTTTTAATAACTGGGTCAATCACGGTATTTTGATTCCGCTGGGAATGGAGCAATTGCAGGAGACCGGCAAGTCTGTCTTTTTCTTGCTGGAAACCAATCCGGGACCGGGAGCCGGAATTTTGCTGGCCCTGTATCTGCGGCAGCGGCGGGAGAAGAAGGATTTGTTGTCAGCCCTTACGATTCAGCTGTTTGGCGGGATTCATGAAGTGTATTTTCCTTATGTCCTGGCCGATATGAAGCTACTGGCAGCGGTGTGCGCCGGCGGGATGGCCGGAACCGTTTATTTTTCTGCTTTTCAGGCAGGACTGGTAGGACCGGCTTCCCCGGGAAGTATTCTGACGATTCTGATGTTATGCCGTCCGGTTGATATGATCAGTGTGTTGTTGGGAGTGATATTATCGGCAGCGGTTTCCTGCTCGCTGGCATTGGTTTTATGGAAGCCGAGGGAAAGTGAAGTCCGGGAGGATAAGGTGGAAGGGAAAAAATCACCAATTCATGTGATCTATGTGGTTTGTGATGCCGGACTGGGCTCCAGTGCAATGGGCGCTGCCTTGCTTCGCCGCAGGCTGAAAGAAGCAGGGATGACTTCGGTAACTGTGAAAGCAGCATCATTGGATCATATTCCGCCGGACTGGGATTTGATTGTGTGTCAGCAAGATTTTTATGAACAATTTTTAGAAGACCGGACGGATATGGTGATTCATACCGTAGGGAAATTGACCGATATCAGTGAATATGACCGTTTGGTACAAGTGTTAAAGGAAGGGGGACAGATTTCCTGAGCATGGACTTTACATTAAGAATGCAGCA
>Ga0153996_1000615_pt1 | contig 15920 bp, 9 predicted proteins | sample TSNC080MetaG_FD_104728 | JGI IMG/M metagenome (GOLD analysis project Ga0153996, IMG submission 104728) | Attine ant fungus gardens microbial communities from North Carolina, USA - TSNC080 MetaG | ecosystem: Host-associated > Fungi > Mycelium > Unclassified | place: USA: North Carolina, Lumber...
ACGGCGAATATAGAATGTGTTGTCGAAATTTGCCGAAAATGGATGACAAATGTGGAATAAACGTGAGGCGCATTATTAAATATATAGGGATATATAGGAGTTAAACTATGAATCTTAAGAGCCGGATACCAGAAGGTTTTTATAAGTTATTTAGCAGCAAGTATGTGGATGATTATATGGCATTTTTAGTAGAACTCTATAAGGAGAATAGGAATACATATTCGACTCTTGGGCTTACGGAGGATGAATGTCAGAATATTATCAACGAAAGAGTCCCTTATCAGCGGGTCGAATGGCGAACCGAGGATACTGGTGAAGGCCCGTTGTTAGAGATGGAAAGTGTGGCATCAGTCTGCCTGTTGCGTTTTATCGATTGGGGCTGGCTTAAGAAGGAATTTGATGAGGTCCTGAACTGTTATGTGGTGTTCTTTCCGGAGTATAGTCAATTATATATCGAATTATTTGAGAAGCTTTTAGCAGAGGAAAAAGAACAGGAGCGTGAAAGTATTTTGGCTATCTATAGTTATATTTTTACCTATAGCAGTGATCAAGAGAAGAACATTGAAATTCTAAACAGTGCCCTGTCTGCATCGCAACGTCTAGTGCAACTTCTGGCGAATATGCAAGAAGGGATGCGATCGTATTTCGATGATTTATCAAATCAAAGCGGATTTCGCGGAATCCAAGAAGTTCTAATTCGTGAAATCAATAATACAGATAGTAAAAAATATGCGATACTCACAACAACCGATAGCTTTTACCGTTACAAAGAAGCTGTGAAGGAACTAATTATCGATGGTCTTAGTGAAAATGATCAGTGCAAGGAAGAACTGAGAAAAGTTTATTTGAACTTACCAGCAGGGAGTCTTGACCGGATACGGGCTGAGAATGCGTTTATTAACTGTGAAAAAGCGATTGATCTACTGTACCAAATTGAACGTCAATTCGACCTAATCGAGAAGCGATATAATATGCTGATTAACCAAAAGACTATCTTTGCCAGCAGAGCAGCAGCACGTTTGCGCTATGTTATGCAAGAGGGCGTAATGGATGAAGAAAGAACGATTACACTGGTTAATCTGTTGGCGAAGAGTAAGCAAAGAGCAGCAATTCTTGCAGATTTTGAAAAAGGTCTTAATCTGACAATGAACTATCGTGTGATCAAGGAACAGAGTCTCTTCAGTAAGCGGGAACGTGAGAAGATTGAGTTCAACCCGGAGCCATTGAAGCCACAAGTGGATATACAGGAAGCTCAGATTGATGATTTTATCCTGAAGCCTTTATATACGAAGAAGCAATTGCGAGAATTTAGAAAGAGAAATATGGTGGATGGTAAGTTTGTCGTTACGGAAGAGACGGTTCAGAGCATCGATGATCTGGAAAAGTTAATATTTGTATGGCAAGAAGCGACAGAACTAAATGATGGGAAGCAGAAGGTTTTGTTAAAGGAAGAGATTAAGACTGTGCAAGGTTTTACATTTTCGAGGCTGGTTATTGAGGAGGAATAAGATGTTAGATTACATGGAGCAGTTATCGGTTACAGAAGTGGAGGCGTTGAAGCAGGCAATTCTTGTACTGTTTCGTCAGACCTGTGTGATTCAGATAAAGTATAATGCGGCGACATTGGTACCAAAGGATAACCCCCTCTATGGTGTAATCCAATATCACTATAATTTTATTCGGGATTACTTAGAAGTCATCGGTTGTGAGCTTAATTATGATATTCAAGAGAAGCTTTACTGGATATCTGGTGAGGGTGTGACCCATGAACGCCTTTCCGAGACAGCTACATTGTTAATTCTATTGCTGAAGTTGATTTATCGAGACAAGATTATGGGGGCGGGGCTAAAAGCAACTCAGACGACTTGGCGGGAGATTCGTGAATATGGAAAGAATACGAATCTAATTAGTCACAAGCTCACCAGAGGAGATTGGCGGGAGGCATTCGGGGTCTTAAAGACTCATCAGGTGGTTGAGATTCCATGTGCTGTAAATAATATCGAAGATGAGACACCAATATACATATATGGAACGATTAACATATATTGCAGAACAAGCCAGATCAGCTCACTGATTGAGATGTATCGGGAAGAGGCGGATATTTTACTCGAGAAAAAGAAGGATAATGAGGATGAAGCAAGCAAAGAAGATATTTACCAAGATACTGCTGAATAATTGGGGCGGAGTTGACCATCGGGTGTTGGAATTAAATGAATACGTGAACTTATTTTCAGGCAAAAGCGGTTCCGGAAAATCAACGGTTATGGACGCAATTCAGGTAATTCTATATGGCAGTCTCAAACCAACATTTCTCAATAAAGCGGCTGACGATGCGAAGAATCGCAGAAGTGTCCTCAGCTATCTGCGTGGTGATCAGAAGGATGGCAGCGTCAATAGAGCCAATCAGGACTTTTGTTCCCAGATCGTTCTGGAAATTAAAGATATCGGAAATAATCTGTATACCTGTATTGGTGCAACTTTTGAGGTTGGACGGCATGATCAAGATGTTAAGAAAGAATTTTTCTTCAGTCATGTGGGCGAAATTCCTGAGGATAAGTACTTTATGGATAATGGCAGCCCTTATACGATTGAATATCTGCGTGCATTTATCAACGCCAAAAACGGATCTAAAGAGCGTCGTATCAAAGGCGATATTAATCGTGTCTACCCCACTCATGATTCTTATAAGAGTATGCTTTACAATGTGATTCTGGGTTATATTGATGGGGCAAGATTTAAGACCATGGAAAAGAGTGCGATTGCTCTTAAAATGACCAATGGAACAGGACAATTTATCCGTGATTATATGTTTCCTAAAAGCAGTGAGGATACAGTAGAGAAGATTAGTGAACAATTAGGAGCGTACCGCGACATCCGTGCCGAGATTGAGGATCTGGAGAAGCGGATATATCTCCTCACAGAGGTGCGGGAAAAGCATCGGAAGATGACGGCGTCAGAGAGCGATATCCTGAAAAATAAGAAGCTATTGACATGTCTCGACGTAGAAATTGTAAATCGCAAATTAGAGTTTTATCAGCAAGAGTTTGATTTATTAAGTGATGGTATTGATGACTTGGATGTTCAGCTAGTTGATTTAACTAATCAGCGAAAGAAGAAATTAGATGAGCTGACTGAAATTATGGCCGAGCTTAAGGGCGGCGATTATGGCAAGACCAAGGAAATGCTTGAGGCAACTGGGGAAAATCTAAAAATATATAGCAATAGCAGTACTGAGTGGAGAAGAATTGTAGCGGATATCAGGAAATGGGAGCAGGCTGAATATATCACGGATTACATCAGTAATTCGACGCTACAGTTAATGGAGACATTTCGTAAAGGGAAGCTGACCAAGGAGCGGCACCTTGACTTAAAGGCCAGGCTTGAGGATAGTGCACGGGAGATTGATAATCGGCTGGATGATGAGTTGGTACCGGAGAGCAAGCGGATTGGTAATGAGCTGAAGGAAAAGCAAGAAAATTTAACAGAACTAAAGCAAAACAGGAAACCCTATAACCTTAAGGGATTGAAAGATGCCAGAGGGCAATTGGAGAAACGCCTCCAAAGTCGTTATGGAAGACGTATTAAGGTTCATATCTTTGCGGATTTGTTTGATATTAAGGATGAGATGTGGAAGAATGCCATCGAAGGGCGCTTAGGTCGCATTAAATATCATTTGATTACTGAGCCGCAGTATGCCCATGAAGCTGCGGTGGCATTTAGGCAGATGAAGGGGTTCGAAGAGGTGCAGCTGATTAACTCGAAGGCGATAGAGCAGGATCAACCAAGAGCTGAAAAGAATTCTTTGTATGATGCAATAGCGGTACCCGAAGAATTTGTCTTTGCCGAGGTGGTACTAAAACGCTATCTGGGGCGAATCATTAAATGCTACTCAATTGAGGATTTGGAGCAAGCTCGTGATGGCGTTACAGCGGATTGTTATTCTTATAGTAACTATATCTATCGTCATTTGCGTAAGCGGGATTATCTTGACAATGCTTGTATTGGAACAACCATTTCAAAGAAGCAGATTCAGAGTTTAGAGGAAGAGGTGGAGCAGCTCCGAATTCGGCATGGTTCACTTATATGTGAATGTAATGCTCTGAAAGCTCATCACAATATGGAGAAGTTAAACCAAGAATCAGAGCAGTTGATTACTCTGTCTGAATCAGAACATAATTTAAAGATTCAAATGCGTAAGAAGGATAAGCTGGAGCGGGAGCTGCAAGAGTTGGAATCGGGCGAGCGAGTTATGATTCTGAAAGAACAAGAGGCTCAAACACATGAGGCAGTTGACCGGTTGGATACAGATATACAAGATAAAGATAGAAAGAAAAGCGGTATGGTTGCCAAACGAGGTGGATTGGATACTGACATCAAGAGAAACCGAGAATACCAGTCACAACTGCTTGATGGTTATATTACCAATGAGGAGCTGGAGCGAGAAGTGAGAGAGGGGCTGGATAAGCAGTCGGAATCCGCCTATAAAAATGCCATCAACGTTCGCTTAGCGGCTCTTCAGGGGCAATTAAATCGAGAAGTAGAAGCACGTTATTTGGCACGGAAGAAGCTGAATGATGAATATAAGTCCCTGGATTTAAATGAACTTGATTCAAGCAATGATGCTTACGATATGTTATTAGATAAGTACCAAAATGACTACGAGCCAAGGTATAAGCAGGAGTTTCAGGAGAAGTACAATCAAGTGTACTTAAGCCTACGGGATAATGTCATTGCAACAATTCATGCCAATTTAAAGGAAGCCAAGCGTCATCAACGTGATATTAACCGGATGCTGGCGGGGGTTCATTTCTCCGATAGTGTTTACCAGATCGAGTTAGTACCGGCGGAGAATGAAAATGGGCAATTTTACGAGATGTTGATGGCGAGGGAACTAGATAATAAAACGGTAAATACCAGTGGATATGAGGGACAGATTAGCTTTGGTGATGATGAATTTATGATTAAGTATCAGGATAAGATTAAACTGTTAACTGAAAAGTTTATGCCGCCTCGCAGCGAAGACCAGCAAGCGAAGTTATTGAAACGGCAGGAAATGGAGCAATATGCGGATTACCGCAATTATCTTACCTTTAATATGTATGAGCGAGTGATCGATGAACATGGAAATGAGAAACGCAATGCCGTCGATGAAATGGCTGGCCGTGATTCTGGTGGTGAGGGACAAAATCCAAAGTACGTAGCTTTACTAGCGGGATTCGCAATGCTGTACATGCAGCAGAGTAATCGTGACTCACGGATTAAGCTAGTTCTATTGGATGAGGCATTTTCTAAAATGGATAAAGAACGCAGTGAAGTATGTCTCAGGTATGCACGGGACTTACAACTGCAGTTAATTGTTTGTGTTCCGGACGAGCGGTTGGCTTCCTTAGTTCGTAATGTGGATTGTGTGTATGGGTTTAGAAGGCATCAGAATAAAATCTCAATGATGCATATTGATAAGGGCAATTATTTACAGATGCTGGAAGGCAGTGATGAGCCGGAAGATGCTACTAAGTTATAGGCAGTTAAGAAGGAGATGACAAGAATGCTTAAAAAGGATATCGGGCCAGAGTTGACGTTAAGACGCTTTATTATCAGTAAAATAGATTCGGACACTTGGCGCCGCGGTGACTTGACCGGTATGAAGCATCCTAAGATTACCCAGAAAGAAATAAGTCTGATTGGTAAGCAACGACTTTTAGAAGAGGCTGGTGAACTAGAAGCGCAAGGGTTGATTCAAGTGGATTGGCGCGACTTTCGAACTGATGTTAAGATGATTCATTTTTCCGTAGATATTATGGATGTGCTTTGCCAGCAAGAAGGTATTGAGAATCCGCAATTGCGATTGAAACGGATGGAGGAAGAGCTTCTATACTGGAAGGGAAAGAATAAGCGGTATTGGATGGAGCCGTATTATAATAAATTACTTCACCGGGTCCGTTGCGGCGAGTTGATAAAGGAGGCTGAGGAGCCTGGATTTTTAGGATGTCTGCATGCAGTGACGCATGTGCAGGAGCTGGTTTGGAAGCGGGTTCTTAGTGCAGCAGTTCTCAATAATTCAAAAGCTTTTGAAAGACAATATGAAAAGCGGGTAATCACAATTCTGCGTAAATTTTCACCTTTCGTTCAAGAGGACATGTCAAAAGAAGAAGTCTTGCGTGAGCATGGGATACTGAGCTATACTCAACAGTTAGAATTTAAAGGTGTGCTTACATATCGGCTGAATGTGGAAGATACGGTAAATTCAATAGCCAATAAGTACATAGTTAATACTGAGAAGAACCAATATGGAACCATCCTAAACGCCCAGACTCTTGCAAATGCAAAAATTGTAGACATTAGAGGTATTAGGCGAATTATTGTAATCGAAAACAAGGCAAACTATGAGAATATGAAATTTCGAAAGGATACGCTTTACATCTATTGCCATGGCTTCTTTTCGCCCAAGGAAAGATATTTTCTAAAGCAGTTAGCTGTATTGGGGGGAGAAGCGAGTGATGAGGTGGAATTTTGGCACTGGGGAGATCTTGATTATGGAGGGATTCAGATTTATCAGTTCATCAAACAGGAGCTATTTACAAATCTGAGACCATACTGTATGGATCGCCAGACTTATGAACAAGCCTTACGTTATGGAGCGGGTTATCCAATCGAGCAGGAAAAATCAGATAAGCTTAAGCAGCTAAAGGTTGCAGATTTAGCTGAGCTTAAGGAGTGCATTTTGGAGTATCAGATGGAAGTGGAGCAGGAAATGGTGCTTGCATTTCAAATGCAAGAAATAAATGGAGGTGGAAGCAATGACTGAAAATTACAACGCATTTACTCCTTATGAAACAAGCGAAATTAGCAGAGTTATTTGATGTACAGAAAGCAGCAATTTCCAAACATTTGAAGAATATCTTTGAAAGCAATGAGTTACAGGAAACAACTGGGGAGTGAGCAGTACCTCTTGATAACTATAGAATAGCTGAATGTACTGTGGGACGGTAGATGGAACCAGAGTTACAGCACTGGTTTGACTGTGGAGACTTGGTAGACTCGTTTGAAAAAAAGAAACATAGTTAACGGCGTAAGAACGGTTGTAAAATCAATTATTCGCAGCTGACGCCCGTTTAACAATAAAAAAGTACGAGAGAGGAATCAGCATGAATACACAGAATATAAATGAATTAATATCCTTATATAATCAACAGGTGGGTTATATAAAAGAACACCTGACAAATCTTCTTGTTGTTGTTTCAGATGGCAGGATACCTTCGAAAGAGGAGTTGACCGCATTTGATACTGATATGGAAAAATTGTGTGAAAAGTATGACGGAATCTACGCATACACAAGAGGCATGGTATCAGAAGAGGAGCTTCCGCCAGTTGGGAGTAGTGTAATCAAATATGCGGATGCATTTATGAATAGTAAAGCAAGATTCTTTAGGGAGCAGATGGATGATGTCCGGAGAATACTCATAAAATTTATCAGCATAAAATCCATGCTCCCAGAATATACTGCTGTATTGCAACCTTATCAGGACTCCGCTACGGAACTTCTCAACCAAATAAATGAGACAACGATTGATGCAATTATTCCTAAGACAGAAGCATCGAAGGTGTTTTTAGCCATTATGGAAGTTGAGAATATAAACAGCGCAGAAGGCATTAAATTGTTAGAGCAGGTAAGTAAGCATTACCCCATGCAGGTTCAGTGGGGCTTAGCTGGTAAGCAGTATTATTTCGAGCAATCCGAAAATAATATTAATATTGAAGCCATATTACCGAACAGTGAAACAGCAATAACAGAAGATGCATTAATAAATGAACAAAGCTTAGACGAGACTACTGTAGAAAAAACTGAATTAATGGAAGGTCAAGCTGTGCTGAGAAGTGATATGCTCAAGGCGGTTAATAAGGTTAAACGAGGAACTCCCAGTGCAACTTCTTTTAGGAAGGAGATAATTAAGCTTTCAAAATCATATAAAGAAGTGCGTGCAATACTGCCCTTGCTCACTAATTTAGGTTCCCTTACTAAGGAACAGTTCTATTTATTTGGTGTGTGTATGGACTGTTTTGCTGAGTCAGATAAGGCCAAGAATTCCGTTGATAAGACAGTGGAAGCTCTGGTATCAAAGGGCTACCTTGCATGCTTTGAATATGAAGATGAAAGTGTGCCTACTGTAGCATATTGTCTTTCAAAGTACTGCTATAGTTGTATGTATAAGGATAGTATTGCCTTGCAGATGAAAGGCTTTTGGGATCTTTCCTATGGAGCATATAAATGTTACTGTGAGTCGGAAGTGGAGAAAATCTACATCCATGAGATAGTTAGAAACAATTCCTTGCTTCTTAAATATGTGTATGCTATGAAGGGGACACTGGGCAAGGAGGATTATCAGACTCTGAAACAATCCATAAAATGGAAAGGGAATCATTATCAAATTATGGTATTTAATGATAATATGCAGTTTGACGGTTATCTGGTAAATATAAATACACTTATTGATATTGAAGCTATTGAAGAGCCTAATCTTCTATTCTGCGATGAAAGCGGTTCATTACCATCAGCATTCAACATAAAATGCGAAAGAGTTTTTGTTCTTCAGGACGGAAATATTCGCAAATATGACGTGAATGAGGGATTAGTGACAGCCCAGAATATTGGAATAATCGAGGAATCAGAAGAAACTACAGGAACTGAGTCTGTCTCAAAAGAAGCGGAAAAAGTTATTCCGGAAGAATGTGTTCAAGGAGAGGAGCCTGAAGAACAGGAGGAACAGACAGATTCGGAAGAGGTGTCAGAAGATAACAGTGCGGAGAATGCAACTCCTGCTAGTTTATTACAAAAAAGTGCAACCCCTTCAGATGATGAATTCTGCCAGACTATTTCAAATATTTTACATAGAAAAGCTTCAACAAAAGAGCAGTTGACATCCGTGATTGTTCAGGCAGTATTATTGGCCAAGAGCGCGGGTTGGGAAAAAAACAGACCTAACACAAAAAAGCTTTCCGCACAGTTGCAGTTGGCTACCGGCTTAATGCTTGATGAAGCTGCATATACATCAGAAAATTTGGCTGCCTCTTTCATGAATCCCACGGGTGATGATAAGCCAATGATGCTGGCAGCATATTTATTTGCCATGCTTGCCCCTGCAACAGCATTTGATTACGGATTAAAGAATCAGACCGAAAGGTTTTTTTCTGATTATGAAATGTATTTTGGAGAACTCTCGGTATTCAAACCGCTGTTCAATAAAATTATGCAAGTTCGGGGAGTGTCTGCTACAGGTTTTTCCCCAGCTACAATCGCATTACTCGGAAGTGATGCGGAAAGCGAAAAATTCATTAATGAGGTGCGGAGAGAGGCAAAGGCTTGCCTTGCTGTTCAAACCCCCAAAACCAGAATGAAGGCTCTTCCGATAATGTATAATGCCTGCTTTGGCGTCAACAGCGATTTGTATGAATGCCTTTCCATTATAACTGACAATAAAAAGGATAAGGATGACTTGGAATTGGTTTCGGCTATCCTTTCTGAATATTGTGATGCCCAGAATGACACATTCATAATTAGTGAAGCTAAAATAGAGAATCAACTGAATAAAGAGTGGGATAATGCTAATCTGAAGAACAAGTTTAAGCTTGAGTATGATGCCAGAGATCAGGCAATCAGACAGTTTCGAGTAAGGATTGATGTAATGCTGCAATGGGTAGAACACATAAGCAGCTTGAATAATAAAAAACAGGATCTTTCTCGATTGATGAATTTGAAGAGAGAAATAATTGATTTAATTCAGAGCATTCAGAAAGAGAATACATGGAAGAAAATTGAAAATGTCAATGTACTTTCGTGGATGTTACAGCATATGCAGACCTATCTTAGCGGTCAGAATTCCAGATTGGAAACATACTCGGAATTGCTGTTTACCGGAATTATTGGCATGAATAACGATGGCTCACCGAATATGGATGTCACTATGACAGATATAAGATTTTATGAGCCGTGGAGAAACGCAGTAAAGCATTTAGTTGCAAAGAAGTGCTCAGCAGCAGATGTAAGGGCAGAAATATTAGGAGATAATCTGGATGCTATAGATGATGAGTCCGGATTAAAGGACAATTTGCATCAGTTAGAAATGCTCGGAAGGCTTCTTGGCAGTACTGATGAAGATTATGTTATCTCTGAAGCACAAATGAAGGAGGCGATTGAGTCAGCTGATGAGCGAACAACTCGCTTTAGAGAGACGCTTGAACTTGCTTATACATATAATCAGATCAACGAAACAGAAAAGGAAACTCTCGCTGGAATAATGGTGAAGTATAAGGGCAATTTCTATGGCTCAAAGGATTTTGCCTGTTGGAGACATTTCCTTGGAGCATTGGAAGAGCAGATTAAGGAATTTGCTGCTGGTCGTAAAGAAGGGTTAAGAGCAAAACTGGATTCTAGATTGAAAAAAAATACGGATTCCACGCTTCTTAAAGAAGCTGACCGACTTCTTGAGAAAGATATGAATTTTGCAGTTACAGAAGAGTATATTAACCGCTTTGATTCTGGAGAAACTGAACTTGACGATGAACTTGAGTTGGTTTTGCATGAGCAAGATTATTTTGGAGATTTTTTGAGTAAGAGTAATTTTGAGCGACTGCTGCTGGAATGCAGGAAATGGAATGGATATGCGCTTAAGACTTTCGGATGGAATTTCCTTGAAAAAAATCTGCCGAAGGAATGGACATCCCGCTTAAGAGATGACAGCAAGTTAATGGTGACAAGCTGGCCTTCTGCCAAGGATACTGCAACGCCTGCACAGATCCAGACATTGTTTACATGTTTGGGATTCGATGTGATGCAAGCGTTTAAGATCATGAGAAGAAAAGAGGAAATGTTTCAGGTTGTTGTTGAACCCACAGCAAAAAGTATGGCTAATTATCGTCATCCTATCACAGCATTTGGAACACAGATAAAAACTCCTATTAACGTCATTATTTTGTATGGGAATCATACCGAGAGACAGTTGGTGGATACAATATCCTCGCTTGATCTTAGGGGAATTTCAGTGGTTCTAATTGATCGTCCAATTGATGCGGCAGGTAGAAGATTGGTTGGTGAAATCTTTCATACTCAAACGTCAGGCCAGAATCCATTCCTACTTATAGATCAGGTGCTGTTTCTTTACTTAGCAATGCACCAGGTAACTGAGCGTTTGCCCGCATTGTTGAAGTGTACATTACCTTATACAACATATCAGCCGTTTGTCAGAGATGGTGGGTCTACAGCTGACGAGATGTTCTGCGGAAGAACACAGGAATTGGCAACAATTATTGATCCTAATGGAGCATGTGTTGTTTATGGCGGAAGGCAGTTGGGAAAGACCGCTCTTTTAGAGAGAGCTGAGAGCCGCTGCTCAAAGCCTGAAAATAAGGTGTATGCTGTCTATTCTACAATTATCCGGCTTAACACTGAGGCCGAAGTGGTCGGTACACTGACTTCAGATATAGAAAAGAAAACTGATGGTCGGGTTAAGATTTCTTCCTGCAAGACGTTAAGGGATATGTGTGAGCAGCTCAGCAAGATGTTTAGAAGTGGGCAGATTGCATCTATGCATTTGCTTATCGATGAGGTGGATGATTTTCTTACCGCGATTGCAGAAGAGGCATACAGACCGATTCAACCCTTGGTTGACTTGAAGCGCGAAACAAAGAATAATTTTAAGTTCGTTATAGCGGGACTGCATAATGTCTGCCGAGCGAAAAATGCAACAAGAGAAAATGGGATTTTTGGTCAATTGGGAACACCGCTTTGTATAAAACCTCTTTCACCAACAGATGCACTTAAGTTATTGTCGAGGCCATTGAATTATCTTGGTTTCCAAATTGACAGATATCCGCATTTGGAGACCATCCTGACAAATACAAATTACTATCCGGGAATATTACAGTTCTTTGGATATATGCTTGTGGAGACACTGATCGGTCAATATTCCAAATACTACCATGCAGCTGACGGGAATCCGCCCTTTACTCTTCAAGATGAACAACTTGGAGCGGTCATGAACTCGTCAGATTTGAATAAGAGTATCAAGGACAAGTTCCGTTGGTCTCTTGAACTGGATCCCCGCTACTTTATGATTGCCCGGTGTATAACGATGCTATACCATTTCTTCGAGGAGGATAGAACCTCGGGAAGCTGGCTGGGATTTAAGGTGGATGAAATTATTGACATGGCAACAACCTACGAGGTTCATTGTCTCGAAAATGAATCCAAGAATGGATTTATTAACTTGCTGGATGAAATGGTTGAAATGGGAATTCTTAGTCAGCCTATGCAAGGGCTTTACAGACTTAGAAGGGGATCATTTGTGGATATAATCGGTGAGACCATAGATACTCTGGAAGCAGACATCATCAACAATAATGAGGAGGTGTAAGAAAAATGGAAACACCGTGGGAGGAATTTTGGTGGAACAATATTACCGGTCCACATGTTGTTGTCACTAATGTAGCGACTGCTTTGCTGGAAAACAAAATGGTTGTGTTGAAGGTGCCGTCAGACCTTCCGTGGCGTCATTCTATGAGAGGAGCTATACATACGGCATTTCAAGAAAGAACCGATTCTAGCGAGATAGTAATTGAGCCGATAGATATTATAGATGACAATCCTGAAAATATTGAGCCTGGCAGGTTTATTTTAAATAGATTTGCTTCGTCATTGGTAAGCAGAGGCTATAGAGAAAAATCAAAGGTTTCCATTCAGGATTATATATCTATTAAAGGTGTTATTAAGAATCGCATAATATGGGTCAAGGGCCTGGCAGGAAAAACAGCAGAGCAGTGGATTAAATTTGTTCGTAAATTTTCTCGGAGGTCAGTGGCAGAGGGACTTTTTGTTCTGGAGATTCATGGTGATGCAAACACCTCTGAAACCATATTTTTAAAATTCATTGATTTTAGCGAATATGTAAGTAATTACGATGTTCAATTGTTCAATAGCTTTGTTTTGGATAGACAGAAAAGGTATTCTGATATTTGGAAAAAGTATATCTCTACAACTGCAGCGATGCTATGCGATATAGATGCAGAGATATCAGAAATGCTTCTCCGAATAGTAGATTTTAAAAATAAATCTGCTCTAGATGGTATAAAGGAAATTTCTGAAATGCCAGAATTCTCACGGCGAGGTGGAGAAAGGAGTTCGAAGCATGTCCTGTGGTATTTTAGAAATCAAGAGTTTGATGAATTACAGCACCGAATTTGGGCTTCGCAGGTACAGGTTTTATTTCCAATTATTGAATTGGAACGAGTTCAATTGGTAAAAAAATGGAGACAGCCCATACAGGAAACGTTGGAGTCAAATTCAATTACACAGTATGGAGTACTGTTGCATGAAGCTATTGATGCCGAACTTGGAACACTTTGCTATATGATGTCGTGTAGAGTTAGTGGTGATTTGTATATGCTGTATATTCCGAATGAGGAAGATCGCCAGAGGTTTAGGTTTCTTCACGATTGTAGAAATCTTTTGGCTCATGCGTCGTGCTGTACACCTGCTCAAGTGGCAGAATTATTGAATTACTGTTTTAGCAAATAAAAAGTTTACTTTCGTATAGAAACAGGATATAATTTCGATATGAAAGTGAACTGTGATATGAGGGAATATAAATGCATATTAATGACAAGATTTATAATGAATTAAATAAAAACAATCATATAATTACCACATCCCAAGTTGTTAGCTTGGGATTTTCTAAAACCCTGAGTTAGCTTGGGATTTTCTAAAACCCCTGTTGACAAAATATGTAAAGGAGGGGTTGCTGGAACGGGTTGCATCAGGCCTGTATATGATGCCGGATCAAGCTATAGATGATATGTACACTTTATCATTGCGTTCTGAAAAGATCATTTTTTCGCATGAGACAGCATTATTTTTAAATCAATTATCAGAACGAACACCGTTTGAACATTCCATTACAATACCCAGTAATACCTCTCTTTCAAAAGGGGTATTGGAAGCGTGCATTTGTTATTATGTCAAACCGGATCTTCACATGCTGGGAATGATAGAAAAAATAACAACTTTTGGAAATAAGGTAAGGTGCTATAACTTAGAGCGAACGGTTTGTGATGTTTTGAGAAGTAGAAATCGCTTAAATGAAGAGACTGTTCTTAGTGCGGTTAAGCAATATGCGGCTTCCAATGAGAAAGATTTAAATATGCTGGCAGAATATGCAGGGCAGTTTCGGGTAAGTAAAGTCTTAAAGCAATATTTGGAGGTACTATTATGAGTTCAAAATTAATGAGCTTGAAAGCCAGGATTAATAATTACGCAAAGCAAAATAATATAGCAGCACAGGTCGTTCTGCAAAACTATATGTTTGAAAGACTGTTGGAGCGACTGTCATTATCAGATTATCAACAACAATTTGTCATTAAAGGTGGGTTGCTGATTGCAGCAATTGTCGGATTGGACACTCGTTTCACAATGGATTTGGATTTGACATTGTAAAAGATGTTTCCGCTATTATCTCACGCAAAATTTATTTGCAATGTTGAGAGCGTGAGTTTTCCTCAGAATATTATGCACCTTGCAAAGAAAAGGCAAGGAAATAAAGGAGTCTAAAAGATGAGCAATTCCATAAAAGTTGAATTTACACACAGTGAAATGCTGCCCATACAATATGCAGTTATTGTCGCACGGAACAATAATAAATGGATTCTCGTGCGGCACAAAAACCGCAATACATATGAAATCCCCGGCGGGCATATTGAAAACAGCGAAGATGCTGTTACTGCCGCAAAGCGAGAGCTATATGAAGAAACAGGAACGGAAAAGTTTCATTTAAATTTTGTGTCCGAATATTACGTCACAAAGAATGGAAAAACCACAGCAGGTTCTTTGTTTTATGCGGATATCTTTGAGTTTTCCGATTTACCCGATTATGAAATGGCAGAAGTTTTGTCGTTTGATAAGTTGCCGGACAATTTGACATATCCGGAGATACAACCAATTTTATTTAACAAGGTGCAATGCTGGCTGAATTTTCAAAATAGCAAAGATGAAATTTGGGATATATATGATAAATATAGAAATCTGACAAGACGTACACACAAAAGAGGCATGCCGTTAACGGAGGGTGATTATCACTTGGTAGTTCATATTTGGATTATGAACAGCTATGGAGAATTTCTGATAACCAAACGCACTCCTAACAAGGGGTTTCCGAATATGTGGGAAAGCACCGGTGGTTCTGCACTTTCCGGAGATACCGGTCTTGATGCGGCAATCCGTGAAGTAAATGAGGAAACGGGATTGACTCTTTTGCCCCAAAATGGTCAGATTCAGTTTACTATTCAGAGAGAAAATGATTTTGCGGATATTTGGCTGTTTAGGCAAGATTTTGACATTGCCGAGGTTGTGTTGCAAGAGAACGAAACCTGCGATGTCAAATGGGCAACGAGAGATGAAATTTACAAAATGATGGAAGGCGGGAGTTTTATACCCTTTTATTATATTGATAGATTATTTGAAATGATTGATTCGGAAATGGAACTTCGCCGAGCAGCTAAATCAGATTCAGAAGAATTGCTGACATTGCAAAAGCAAGTTTTCGCGGCTATCTACGATAAATATCAAGACCACGAAACCAGTCCTGTGAATCAGGCAATGGATCGCTTTATTAAGCGCTTTGATGTTGGCGATTATTATAAGATTTTATATAAAGGGAATTTGGCAGGGGCGGTATTTGTATATAAAACTACAAACGGCAAGATGCGGTTTCATATTATAAACATAAAAAGCGAATACGAGAACAAAGGCATCGCACAGGAGGTAATGAAACGATTGGAAGCCTTATATCCTGAAGCCGACATATGGGAATTAGATACTATTATGCAAGAGGAAAAGAATTGTTATCTATATGAAAAAATGGGATATGCACAAATTG
>Ga0153996_1000617_pt1 | contig 15873 bp, 14 predicted proteins | sample TSNC080MetaG_FD_104728 | JGI IMG/M metagenome (GOLD analysis project Ga0153996, IMG submission 104728) | Attine ant fungus gardens microbial communities from North Carolina, USA - TSNC080 MetaG | ecosystem: Host-associated > Fungi > Mycelium > Unclassified | place: USA: North Carolina, Lumber...
AGTGGAAGTGCCCTCTACTAAGAAGTACAGGACGATCCTTTTCAATTGTCAAGGATAGACAGACGGAGTGTGAAGGAACGGAGTAATAATAGAGTTATACTCCGGAATGAGGTACTAAGCTATCTCAGAGAATAGGTATTACTTAACAGTGATCACAATACCAGAAGGAAAACTCCAGTGGACTGTCAAGGATGGCAGAGTGAATAATGACTTGTAGAACGACCTTGGCTTCAACTTATGTGTTGCGCCCTGGTCTCTAGTTGTGAGGTTGGTTGCGTATTTCGGAGTGGTAGAAGTCATCGAGACAGAGGTCCTAAGCGGTAAGTTGGGGAGTCGGAGAGGATGAACTACGATTAGGACTAATTGACGTTAATTTACAGACTGAGGAATTACACTGTAACTACCCAGTACTTATAGTAAGTCCGGAATAGGAGGAGAGTAGTCTACTACACTATCCTACTATATTTAATTTTAGGAGAATTATTAGAAGAAAGAATTACATAATTATCATATTTCCAGAATATGACATCAATGCGAATTTTTATCTCTCTATATTGTGTTAATGCCATGAAGAAACCTGATCAATAAGAATTAACTTACTCTTTCTCCTCCTTGGTCAAAAATTTTGCTTCTTCAGGAGTTGATGGAATAAGAAAAAAACCAAAAAACCCAATGATAAATGTTGAAAGACCCTCCTATGTGCAAGGAAAAATGTGTTGGAAATAATGCACAAAGCAAAAAGGCTTACCAAGATAAAAATCCATTGCCATCCCCGCCTTTCTCCAATACCATCCATTCTTGAAATGGCAGCTGCCAGTAGACCAGAAAAGCACCAGCAAGCTGTGATGTGTTTAGTCTCTTCAACATACCATCTACAATGTCCTTAAGCTCACCGAAATCGCTATGAAGAATGTTGCAATCCTATGTGAATATATAAGAATCACATTGAGATGTTGTGATTGCAGTCAACAAACTTTATGCTGAGCTCCTGACGAGTGTAGAATGCAGAAAGATAAAGAACAATACTGGGTAGCATGGGTCCTTTAGCCATTCCAATGAAAAAACAAGCAGTGAGGAGTCCTGCAAAATTGGTAACAGTGCTTGTGGACATTAAGCATGAATAAATTTCTTATATAAACCTTGATTCTACCTTGAAGACAAGTGATAATACCCCATACTGTGAAAATAGTTGGTAAGAGCCAGCAAGGACCAACATATTTGAGAATAAGATTTGAAGGCATCTCAGAGAAGATAAATGGTACATATAGTGTTGTGACACATATTTGATATTGCTTATCCATTAGACCCAAGTCACATTCGAGTCCTGCCACATGGGCATTACCTGTCAATTGAACATCAGTCATAATTCAGAAGTCGGCTTAATTATTGTTTACTAATATTGGTTCGGTCCTGAGAAGTCAGTTGAGGATTTTTTCAGAGTGAAAAAGAGATATATGTACCAGAAAATTAAGAAAAAAGAAAACCATAAGGACAGGAAGAATGTTCCTGTTCAGTTTCCTGACTACCCGTCTCTCCATCTCTTTTTCTACCCGGCTAGTGTTAGGAACGTCTATTGTGGATGAAGAGGATGAAAGGAGTCAATCGCCTCGGCTTTAAGCACAGTCGCTCAGGAAAAAGTCGATGAACCAAAGCAAAGGAACAAAGCATTTGGACACATGTTTATAGCTTGACCGATCTCGACCTAGTGCAATAAGCCAAGAGATAGATCCACTGAAGGTGCTGAAAAAGCATAGTTGGTTAGTTTGGAATAGCAAACCCGCCTCATGTCACTTCTATTTTAATCTTGAGTTTCATTTGAAATGACTACTAGCCAAAACCATATTTAAGTTTAGTAGTATCATGTAAACTTCAGTTCTCATGCCGTTTTCGAGACTGTTTCTTACAGCAGGTCGAATATGTGATCACAAGTGTAGATTCTAATATAATGGATGACTTCCCATAGGAATCTAGGAGAATCTAGGAGTGTGACATAAATATTCTACTTGCAAGCTATACAATACTTGCCATTATATCATAACATTTAGGCATGTGGTGCTTAATGCTGAAAAATGAACCAGACTGCTACTGTCTTTGATCTGCATTATCTTGGGGAATAGCTTCATCATATGGCTATCGGTAAGTTCATGATAAAGGAGTAAACTAAATTGTAAACTTGTATTTATCTCCATTCCACAGTAGATGCCATCAGGAGAAATCCTGGATATGGTATGTATCTTTGATCCAACTATCCATAAAAGGCTAGAGATATGGTGATCTGGGGTCTAGACTTCCCATGAGCAGTCTGAGAAAATCTCCAGTCACAGATTTTCTCCATGCCGAGCATGACTTTCAGGGCATCTAGGTACTGTGATCTGAGAAAGACACCAGACCCTCTCTTAGGTACCAATTTCCTTTCTTAGTTAGAGCTATCAAATATCTTACCATATATAGATATTCTCTCTATTACAGATCAAGGTCATACTATATACAGGTGTTGTCTCTGATACAGAATGAAGCTAGATTAAACATATTAATTTTTAAAGGACTGTAGATATTCAGTTGGATCTTTTGAATTTAAATGACAAGACTAAAGAAAAGTTGTTGAAAATGCAAAGGGCAAAAGGATGCAGGTTTGGTAACCCTTCATGAGTCAGAAGAGAGCTAAAGCCTTCCAAGGGCTGCTGTGAATTTGCTATTTGTAGTTGAGCCTTTGTGAAAACATATAGATTTTAGCCAAGGGTATTCAATTAAACTATTACAACATGTGTGCAGTGTTAAAACCAGAAATATTAGACAAAACTTATCAACCCAATAACATTGTTTTTTCTTTGCTTCTTTTACAAATCTGAGACGCCATTACTAGTATAAACTAGTATAAATGCTTAATGTATTGTAGGCTCTCACTCAGTTATCTATCACACCAGGTGATGTCTGAGGCAAGCTATAATTTTCTCACATACATATTGCATCTTACCATGTATCATAGATTATATTTTATTCTAGTTAATAAGTGGAGATTATGTCAATAGTGTTCTACATGTAGAATATTATAGCTTTTAAAGATCATCATGTTGAAACATGAAATAAGGGAATAGCACCCAAGGAGAACAACACCCCAAGCAAAGCAACTTGACAAGAGAGTATCCTAGACAGGAATTGAACCTGTAATCTAAGGTAACTAGCCCATAGACTCTACTACTGATCTACTGGACCATTATTGGCCCATGACATGCTCCAGGGTAAGCCCCAACCTATAAGACTTATCAAGATGACTTAAGCATCTGAGTTAACAAGGAAAACTCAATAGAGTCCTTATTTATTTTTTATACACTACTTATACAACTATTACACTATTTTCCCATACTCATCATGTGACCTCATTCATGTGACATGACCTGTGATGTCCTGGTGTGTGACCATGATATATGACATTGTTATGCAACACTTTCCTGTACTTCTTCCTTGTATAGTAAGTCCAAAAGAAAAGAAAAGAAAAAAAATATAAATAATGACTTTTAGCCATTTTTCCAAGTCATAATACTACCCCTCTCTTAAGTTTCCTCATCCTGAGGATTTTTACAACTCATAGTATGGGTCAACTATATTGCCCATTTTGTCCTCATCTTCTTCTATCTACTCTCTGATTTCCAATCCTTTTTTCTCAATTTCTTCTTCTTTCTTGATTATCTCCAGTGTTTGTCTTTTTCTTGCTTGTCTATCTTTTTATTGCCTCCAATTTTGTTTTAATCTTTCCCAATATTTTTTGTTATACCTTTTATCCAACTACCCAAATAGTTTCTTTACTGTAAACCTTCCTGGCAATTCTCCTCTCTTAAACATTTCTTCTTCTTGTTCCTATCTTCTAATGTCCTTTATGTTCTATCAATATTCCTTTTCAAATTCTTCAACTACCTCCTTTGCATTTCCCAAGTTCTCTTTTCTTTCTCAAGTATTTGATTCTGCTGTGAATCCTTTCTATCTTACTAAGTATTTGTCCTTTTCCCTTATTTGCCACTTGTTCAAGATTTTTTTGATCTTCTACTCCTCTTCTCTTTCTATTATAACTGGAGCTAGTTGCTCCTTCCTTTGTTCTTCCACCTGCCTTACATATTTTCATATTCTACTAATATTTACTACTAGATGTATTCTTACTATACTAGGTAATTCCAGTTCTATTGTATTAACATTACTATTTTCTTTATTTTGTAAGAGCTAACAAACCTCTCTGTCAACTTTTTTGTTCTTCTTCTAACTATCTAATATTTCAGATCCTTTGTAAGGCTTAGCAATGAATGCTTAACCCTACTCCTTATCTAAGTTGACAAGGAAAACTCAATAGAGTTTCCATTAGATTTTGTACACCATATATATACATAAGAAGTAACCCTAACCCAACTATATTGTCCTGCACTTCCTTATGAGTCACTTTACTCTCATGCATCTATTGATAAGAAAAAAAAAAGATGTTATGAGAGTCCCAAAAGAGAAATAGTTTCCTATGCATTTGAACACTTAATCAAAAACCTCAAATTGTACAATGGGGTCAAGATATAAATAGCATGAGAACTTAGTTAATCAGATCATGTGACAAGGTTAGGTGATCATAGAACATTCTAGAAGGACATGTGATTGTGAACTAGTAGAAGTACAGCCACTGTAAAATAGTATAAGTAGTAGTCAAGAACTCTATTGAGTTCTTCTTGAACATCTACCTAGGGTGATCACTAAGAACTATCACAGTCCTTTGATAACAAAAGAAATATAAATAATGACTTAGCTGTTTTTAATACTACTCCCCTCTTAAGTTTTCTTATCCTGAGGAATTTCTTATAGCTCATAATATGGGTCAACCATATTGCCTATTTTGTCATTATCTTCTTTGTTTACTCTTTAACTTCTGATTCTTGCTTGATTTCCTTCTCTTCTTTGATTGTCTCCAAAGTTCTCTTTCTCTTTCCTCAACTTTCTTTCCATTACCTCCAGTTTCTCTCCAATCTTCCCTAGTATTCTTTGTTGTACTTCTTATTCAACCATCCAAATAATTTCTTTGTCATAAATCTCCCCAGCAACTCTCTCCTTTTGATTGAATAGTCCTTTCTCTTTTTCTTGTCTTGCCACATCTTCCATGTCTCACTGATATTTTTTTTTAAACTCTTTGATTACTTCTTTTGTGTTCTCCAAGTTTTTTCTTCCTTTCCAAGTATTGGACTCTGCTGTAAATCCTTTCTACTGTACTAAATACTTATCTTTTTCTCTTACCCGTTGTTTATTCAAAATTCTCTTAATCTCCCATTCTTCTTCTTCCTTAATTATGACTAGAACTAGTTGCTCCTTTTTCTACTCCTCCACTTGTTCTACATATCTATATATCCTACTTATGTTAACTACTTACTTCTTCATTTCTTTTTACACTTTTCCTAGTACTGCTTTTGCCTCTTTCTGAATTCTTTTTATTTTCTCTATGAATCTCTCTGCTCCTTTATACTTTTCCTTTTTTCTTCCTTTGAACCCTATTCTAGGATCCTGCCTGTAATTTGCCTTAAACAGTGATGTTTTAGTACTTGAGTGTGCTTTTGTAAGGCTCTAGCCAAGATAACTTATACCTACTCCAAGTCCAAGTTGACAAGAAGAACTTAATAGAGTTCCCATTGGGTTTTGTATACTACTTATACAACTACTACATAGTCTATGTACTATTTTCCCACACTCATCATATGATCTATCATGTGATGTGAATGCTGTGACACTTGTGACATAACACTTTCCCATACTCCTTCCTATGTAGTAAGTCCAAAAGTAAAAGTAAAAGAAAAAAATATAAATAATGACCTAGCTGTTTAGCCAAGTCATAATAGCTTTATTGTTGTAGGCAAACTCTGTTGTTCCCAACCATTCTGGTCACTGTTCTTGCCTATGATCAATAAACATTCTCAAGTACTATTCCAATTCTTGGTTAACTCTCTCTATTTGTTTGTCTGTTTGAGAGTGAAATACCATTGATAATTTACTTTTGATTCCCAATATTTTATTTAACTCCCTCATTAATTCTGCTACAAATTGGGGTCCCCTATCAGAAATGATACTCTTGGGTAACCCATATAACTTCCATATGTTATTTCTGAACAACCTAGCCAGTCCTTTTGCCAATATCTTTTCTGTAGTTGATATAAAGTAGACTATCTTAGTTAGCTAGTCTACTACTACTGGGATAGAATCATATCCTTGTGCTAAAGGTAACTTGGTGACAAAGTCTGCTAATATATATATCAAAGGCTTTTCAGATATTGAGTTGGGCATCAGCTTGTCCATTAGTTGTTCTGTGTGGTTTTTGTTTTGCTAACAGGTATCACATCCTTCTATATATCTCTTTATTTCCTTGGTAACTCCTGGTCACCAAAAATTTTGGGTAACCAATTCTATTATCTTTCACTATCCCCTATGTCCTTCTACTAGTGTATTGTGATGTAACCTAATGATTTTTGCTCTCAGTTTGTTGTCTTTAGGCATATAAACTTTTCCTTCCTTGTACATAATGTCATTTGCTTCTCTCCACTCTTTGTTTCTTAGCATTTTTACCCTTGCTTGCTTCATCTCTTTAACTGCTTTTACTACCTTATTGTCTTTTACTTTTGACTGCCTTACTTTCTCTAATAAATCCACTCCTTCTACTATAATTTCTACCTTCTTTGTTCTTCTAACTTCTAACCACTTAGGTTTCACCAGTATTTTGTTCTTGTTTTCATTTTCCACTCCTATTTTCTAGTCTGATCTCCTACTCAAACTATTGATCTTCTCCATCTTACTCCCTAGAATGTATTTTAGCATAAAATTGAATCTAGATAGGTACAAGGCCTATCTAGCTTGTTTTCTATTTAATTTCTACACTTTCATGAAATATTTGAGGTTTTTATGGTCCATCCAGATCTCAAATTTGGTTGTTGTCTCTTTTAGAAAATACCTCCAAGCTTCTAGACACCTGACTATGGCTAGCATTTCTTTATCATAGATTTCATAGTTGCATTCTGTATTGCTTAATGACTTTGAGATCAAGGCTACTAGTCTCCACAATTTATCTAAGCACTTCATTAATAGTACCCCTTCAGTTACATAGTTGGAGGCATTTGTCTCTATCCTAAATTTTTTGTCTAAATTTGGGGCTGCTACTACTGGTTTCATTGTAAAGATTGTCTTGAGTTATCAAGTCCTGACTCCCAAGAAGGTGAAAAAGGGTATTAATTGATTGAATAGAGAAAGGTTGACAAACAAGACCAGAACTAGGAGCAGACTAAGTTAATAATGAAGCTAAAGGTTTTATGCTAGTCTTATTGCTATAAGTACTACCCATCCAAGATTAGTCATGAGTTTGATGGGGACTAGATGGTTCTGTACAGTTGTGGCACTGGGGGGCTCTCTACTGAGGTAAGCAGCTAAGTAGAGGTCTCAGGGTGGGGTGCGGTCACACAGTGTCACTAGAACATGATAGTATCTCCCTTCTAAACAAGAGTTGCACCCTGCAATCCTAAGCTTCCCTATACTGGGGTTTGCAATGTCTGTTTGGTTGGTGGCGGGGGAGAAGAGAAAGGCAGTGAAGTGTAGTTTGTTGGGGTAATGTCGGTAGAAGTTGGCCACCAGTTCAGTGGCGTTTTTTAGGTCAGACGCGACAAGCCAGGAATATTCATCTGTCATGTTCTCGTAGCCTGACCATTGTATGTAGTAAAGCAGAGAATCCTTCTTGTGTCTATCGAACTTGGAGTCGAGGACTTGCGCAACTTTGAATTCAAGGGTTTCATCCAGTTTGATTGAAGGAGAAGAGTTTTTGGTACAGTTGGGGATTTGGTTAGATGATGTTGGTTCCAACTGGGAGATGTGAAATACAGGGTGGATCGCCCTTAAGTGGTGTGGCAACTTGACACAGTAGAAATGTGATCCTAGTTTGTCTGAGACTTTGAATGGGCCCAGAAACTTTTCTGACAGTTTCTTAGAGGGACAGGTAGTCTTTATGAACTTGGCCGATACGAAGACGCAGTCGCTGATATCAATTTTGGGTGCTGGTGAGCAGTGGTTATCGGCTGATTTTTTGTAGTGATTTTGGGTATTCACAATTGACTGTTTGAGTTCAGTATGTATTTCTGCTAGGTTTGACAAGTAGTATTGGGCAGCATCAGAACGTGGAGTGTCAGGATGTGAGGCTCAGTTTGGTTGAATGTCTAGTCAAGGGTGGTAGCCTTTGTTGGTGAAAAAAGGAGAAAAGCCAGTAGTTGATGATAGTGTGTTATTGTAAGTGAATTCTGCAAGTGGCAAAAGTTACACCCAATCTGATTGCTGATAGTTACAGTATATTCTCAAATACTGTTCAAGAGTTTGATTGGTCTGTTCAGTTTGGCCGTCTACCTCAGGGTGGTACCCCAAGGTGAAGTGGAGTTGCATGTCGAGGGTTACTACTAGTAGTCTGAAGAACTTGGAGACGAATTCAGTGTCCTGATCAGAGGTAACATAGGATGAGACTCCATGTTTGGAGAAGACATCTCATACAAAGATTTCCATGAGTCTGACGGTATTGATTGATCTCTGGGTTGGTATAAATATGGCCTGTTTGGTGAGTCTGCCTACTACTACGAGGATGTTGGTGTACCCAAGGGATTCAGGAAGCTGCTCTATGAAATTCATGGATATGAATTCCCAGGGTTGAGGGGGAATAGGTAGCTGCTTGAGCAGGCCATAAGGTTGGTGTTTTCTTGACTTGTTGCACATGCATGTGCTACAGGTCTTTATGTAGTCCCTGATGAATTCGTGTATTTTTGGCCAACTGTAGTCATGGCAGACCATTTGGTAAGTCTTGGATTGTCCCATGTGTCCAGCTAGCTAATGATCATGCCTTGCTCGAAGTATCTGTAAATGAAGGTCCTTGGACTCGGGTACAAAAATTTGTCCATTGTGGAGAAGGAATCTACTGTCTCCTACCAACCACTGAGGGTCATTTGGGTCTTTTTTTGACTCTAGGCATTTGGCATATATGAGGTCAGAGGCTACCACTGTCTTGATGTCTACAAGTAAGGGACTCATGTCCAATGAGGACACCACTTGGAATGTGGGTAATCCCATAAGGATTTTGGTAACAAGTTGGTCCTGTGAAAACACTGGTTGTAGGTTCATTGCTCTATTAGTTGCTCCTTGTCGTATATGTCCCAGCAATGCGTCAGTATGTCTGGCTTTGCCCCTAACCTTCCTGGTCTGAACTTGATGATCAGGTTGAACTGCAAGAGGAACTCAGACCATCTAGCCTGGCGACGTAATAGGACCTTCAACTCATAGAAATACATAAGGTTTTTATGGTTGGTGAATACTTCTACCGGGACTAGTGTCCCTTCTAGGTAATGTTGCCACTTCTTGAATGCCTCAAAGATAGCTAATAACTCCTTATCATGGATGTTGTAGTTTGATTCCATGGCATTGAAGGTACAGGAGTAGAATGCAACTAGGTGGATATCTCTGTTTACCTAGGTCAAGAGAATGGCTGCTAGTGCATATTCTGAAGCATCTGTTTCAACTATCATTGGGAAGTTTGGGTCCTAATGTACAAGAACCGGGGCTGAAGTGAACACTGATTTTAGGGTTTCAAAGGAGGCCTGGCAATTTGTAGACCATATCCAAGGTTCATTCTTCCTTGTTAGTTGGGTGAGCAGCAAAGTCAATTCTGAGTAACCCTTGATGAATCTTCTGTAGAAGTTTGCGAAGCCTATAAAGGCTTGGATATTCTTGACGTGTCGGAGGGTAGACCAGTCCTGGATAGTCTGAACCTTTTTTTATCCATCTGGACACCTTCTGGGCTAAGTATGAACCCTAAGAACTCCACTTGATGCTGGTGAAAGGCATATTTTGTGGGAGAGGCATATAGGCCATTATCACGAAGTCTTCTCAGTATTTCCTTGACATGATTTTTGTGATTTTCTAGGTTATCGGAATATATCAGGATGTCATCCAGGTAGACTACCACACAAACATCTTATAAATCTGAGAAGATATCATTCATAAACCTTTGAAAGACTGATGGTGTATTTGAGAGGCCAAATGGCATAACCAGCCATTCGAAGGACCTGTAGCATGTTCTGAATGCAGTTTTCCATTCATTGCTCCTTGCAATGTAGACCAAGTGGTAAGTGCTCCTTAGGTCAATCTTGGTATAGTAACAGGCCTTTTTGGGAGCGTCTAGGAGATCTGTTATCAGGGGAATGGGGTACCTATCCTTGCGAGTCAGGTGGTTCAGACCTTGGTAGTTGACATATAGGCACAAGGTACTATTCTTCTTTTTGACAAATAGTGCTGGCACACCATAGGGGGAATTGGAAGGTTGTATGATGCCCATTTTTGTGTTTTTCTCAATGAACTCCTGAAGGGTTTGCAGTTCTATTGATGATAAAGAGTATATAGGTCCAAAAGGGAGAATGGCCCCCTCTTCGATCTGGATAGTTAAGTTGTAAGGGCAGTGAACAGGTAGGAACTTGGCCTTTTGTTTACAGAAAATATCTGCAAACTGCCAGTACTCTTTAGGAATGTTGCTCAGGTCTGGATTCTCTGGGTGGACGTCAGCTATCTGTCCGGTAAGCATCTGAGATCTGGGTAACAACTAGAAAGTGACTGCTCCTTTTACCCTACAAGCACGCTAGAAGGCAGTGGTGCTAACAAAGGATATAGAAGGTTTAGTAGTTCTTGGGCCTTCAATTTGAGGGGTCTCGGGAGGGGCCACTGGTTCTGGGGGAGGAGGTTTGATTGGTGGGGTTGTTTCCTTTATCAGGGGAGAGAGCGATTTGGTGTGGTCAGGGGTGATGTTATCTTGAACTGGGAGGAATAGTAGGAGTAATTGTATGAAAGTAGGTTTTTGATAGAGTATGATGTCCTCTGTCCAGTCAATGGTAGGGTTGCACTGGGATAACCAGCTATAACTGAGTACTACTGGGTAAGTTCCCTCTAATTTTGTCACATAGAACTCAGGAGTACATGAGTAACCACAAGGGAATTCTATTGGTAGCGTTACAATGCTATTCACATAGGCATTCATGGTGCCATCTATCAGCACAATTAGAAGGGACGCTATCTTTCGAAAAGGCAACTTATTTGTAGCAACAAAACCTGAGTCTAGGAAACAGTCTGAGGAACCCAAGTCCACTAACCCCTCAAAGGCTGATGGGATGAGTGACGAGCGAAGGGTGGCATATAGTGATTTGGATATAGTTGCTGATGCTATACCTAGGTGTAGAGTTGGTTCCCCAGTATATCTTATGTAGTCAATTCTTGGGGGAATGAGAGGACTGCTGATTCTTTTTTTTGATGTTCAGATTCGACTAGAATGTCCTTGAGGTGTGCTACACGAGCATCAGTAGAGACAAGGGAATTGTATGACTGCCTAGGACAGAATTGAGCTAGGTGGCCAGACTGGCCACACCGCATACATAACCCTAGTATCATACAGCGCTGTCTTTCAGCAGGTGTGAGGCATCCATCTGGGCCTAGAGTATTAGTGTTTAGTGGTTGGGGTTGGTTAGGACACGTGAATGGAGATGGAAGGAAAGAAAGTCTCGGCTTCTCTCAGGGCCACTTGTCTGGGCTTGGTGACCCCTCTAGGGTATTCTGGAACCTGTTGGGTTCAGGTCGGGAAACCCTAGGGGCATAGTTTTGCAAAGTGCGAGTTATTCATGATTTATTCTTTTCCTCTTGCTGACGTCTCCAATAGTCATTGTCGATCCTCATTACTGCTCTCTTGAGCCCCTCAAAAGAAGATATGTTCTTATGACTGAAATGAAGCTCATCCCTAATGTGGGTAGGAAGAGTATCCTTGACTACCTTTTGTAAGGAGCAATCATCCCAACGGATGCAGTTTTGATATTTTGCAAACTGAATGAAGTAGTTGACTGCCCTCCCATCATTGGGGAAGGGGATTGATACGATGGTATCTTTGTCATCGTCCTCTGGTAAATATGAACCAAAAATGTTTAAGAGTTTCTGGATGAAGACAGTCCAATCTTCAAGGAAATCAAAATTTTGGTAGGGGTCTGACTTGTTGATGAATAGTTCAAAATAGTCCAACGCTACCCCCCAAAGGTACGAAATGACAAAGAATACTTTCTCTGTATCCTCCCTGAACTCTTCTTTACAAGCACAGAAGTAAATTTGACATTGAAATATGAATGCGTACAGATTGTCAGGGCTTCTCCTACTGAAAGAGTCTAGTTCTTTTACCCCCTGATATCTTTTTTTGCCTTGGGGAAGCTGGGCTGGTTGTTGGAATAGTGCTAGTAGCAGGGACTGAAAGTCAAAACCTGGGAGAGTGGGAGGTGGTCCCTAGGTCAGGGTAAGAGAAGATCCCTGACCCTCCTCCTTAATTCCAGCTGGTAGATTGACGTTTTCAGTTGTTAGGTCTGCCCCTTCACTTGCAATAGGTTCCTGTAAGGGTATTCTTTGATTTCGGGCTTGGGTAGCAGTGAATGGGCACTCCACTGGTGTCGAGGTAGATTTTTGGGAGGGAGTTAGTCGAAGCCCATCTCGACAGACTTGACGTTCTAGCCAGGGGTTGGTGGTAAGAGACATTATTGCTAGATTGTTTATTCTGGGGTCAACTGTGCAAGGGTTGTTTTAGCTTCATTATACTGTCAAGTTCTGACTCCCGAGGAGATGAAAAAGGGTATTAATTGATTGGATAGAGAAGGGTTGACAAACAAGACCGGAACTAGAAGCAGACTAAGTTGATAATGAAGCTAAAGGTTTTATGCTAGTCTTGTTGCTATAAGTACTACCCATCCAAGATTAGTCATGAGTTTGATAGAGGCCAGATGGTTCTGTACAGTTATAGTGCTAGGGGGCTCTCTGCTAAGATAAGTGGCTAAGTGGAGGTCTTGGGATAGGGTGTGGTCATGCAGTATCACCAGAACGTGACATGAGTTTGTTAAATACTTTTTGTTATTCTTGCCCCTACTGCCACTTTACATTCTTCCTTGTTAGTAAGTTGTTTTCCTCTAGCCTCTTCAAAATTTCTTTCACAATTTCATCATGCCCCTTCTCTGTTTCTGTTCCTATCAATACATTGTCTATAAATACTACAACTTTTCCTTTGTTGATTAGGTCCCTTAGAATTTTATTCATTATTGCCTGAAACATAGCTGGTGAGTTTGTCATTCCAAAGAACATAATGGTTAGCTTGAAAAAGCCTACATGTGTTATAAATGCTTTCTTTCACTCATCTCTTTCCTCTATTCTCACATTGTTAAAACCCCACTGCAAGTCCATTTTTGTAAATATTTTCTTACTCCCTACATTGTTGATCAAGTCTGTTATCAACAGCAAAAGGTAGTTGTTCTTTATAGTTTGTCTATTTAGACTACAGTAGTCTATAACTATTTTCTTCTTTCCATTTTTCTTGCCTACAAAGAACACTGGTGATATCTGAGAGGACTTTGAGGGCCTAATGTACTCCTTCCTTAGTTGATCCTCCACAAATTTCTGAACTTTCTCCCTCTCATCTTTAGAAAAAGGGTAGATTCTTCCTTTTTATGGTTGAAACATCTCTTTGAGATCTATAGTGTGGTCCCAAACCTTTCCTGTCAGTATTTTCTCTGACTTTACCTTTCTAAACACTTTTCTCTACTTCAGGAATTTTTTAGGGACCATCTCTTCTATTTTCCTGTGGTCTGCTTTGACTTCTTTCTCTTTTTCCTAGTTCTTTTTGTCATCCATTGCCTATCTTACAATCTTTTTCTCTTCTAGGGTAGCTATTCTTTTTTCTTTTCTTTTTCTTTTTCTTTTTCTTGTTACTTCTTCCACATAATGTAGGTATCTTGTCATTTTAACCTCTTTAGTTTTCCAATTGATCTCTGGGTTATGAGCCTGTAACCATGGCATTCCCAAGATCATGTCTGTTTTCCCTAAATCACATATATCCATCCTCATTCTTTCTATATAATTCTCATAGTATATGTTTACCTCTACCTGGTAGATAATTGCTTCCATACTATTATTTGTTCCATTTACATTTCTTACTACTATTGGCCTTTCCAATTTTTGTAGCCTAAATCCATGTTTGGCTACTATCTTCCTATTCATAAACATACTAGTGATACTACTATCCAAGAGCACTTTTATAGTTATGCCTTCATGCATATTTAACTCTTTTACTCCAATATTTAACAATACTTCCCTCAACATTTTAAAAGTTCTCCTGACTTCTCTATTCTTATTCCTCTCTTTTGCTGTACTTTCAGAACACTTGCCCATGCACTGCTCTGCTATATCTCTGCCTCTCTGGGCTGTGCCACCATACCCCAATTCCACCATAGCTTTTTTTCTCCTGTCTTGTACTCTGGGCACAAGATCTTTCTCTTTTTTTCCTCTGGTACTTTTTCTCCTACTATTATATCTCTTCTTCTACATTTTGTACACTTGACTTTACTTCTCCTTCCTTTTCCCCTTTCTCATTTTTCCACTTTTATGCTTCTAAACATCTTATATACTGTCATGACTTGGCAAAATGGCTAAGTCATTATTTATATTTCTTTTCTGGACTTATCTAGTATGTATGCTGTGTCGCATATGGGAATGATGACGCTGACACATAGTTCAACTTTTCACATGCTCTCTCTTTTCACTCAAAAATGCAAATAAATTCAGGGAAAATTCAAATAAATTGGGAAAAATTGGAATAAATTGAAACAGGCAGTGAGCAAAGCGAGCTGACTATGGCCTTACTGTTGTAGGAAGGGAGCAGAGTGACCTGACTTACAACAGTGCAAACTATTAGTGTAGGAAGGGAGCAGAGCGACCTGACATACAATAAATATTGCTCACTGTGTCGCAGACCATCGTTGGAAGGGAGCAAAGCAACCTGATCAATGATACTATTTGCAGCTGTACAGACCATTGTTAGAAGGGAGCAAAGTGACCTGATAAACAATACTACTTACTGTTACATAGAGTGTTGTAGGAAGGGAGCATAGCAGACTGACTTCAGCACAAACTTAATAATACAGAATTAGTAGAGGGTTCTGGATGGGCCGAAGGCCCAGATGAAAACCTCGTTATACAAGGATAGAGCATGAGAAAGTATCATATGACTAAGTCACAAGTTATAGTCAGGTGATATCACATGACTAAGTCATATGAGGACTGTGGGAAAGTAGTGCACAGACCATATAGTAGTTGTATAAGTAGTGTACAGAATTAAATGAGAACTACATCAAGTTTTCCTTGTCAACTCAGACTTAAAGGATGATTAAGTCATTTAGGCTCAGTTGCTATATATACCACACATTCTTTAACTGTTTTTTTGGAAATAAACCCCTGTCCCCAGTTTTCTTCTATCTTGGTACCTTTGTACTAGTACCCTCTACACTTCACAAAAGTTACTACCTTCTATCTTGTACTCTTGTCAGGATCAGCTCCTAGATTCTATTCCAATAGAAGGAGGATACTTGGTCTCAACAATTAGATGTCTAGCTCCTATACCTTCCCCTTTGGATGGAATCAAGAGATTTATTGAGGGAGAAACAGAAGATAACAAGAATAAGAAGGAGCTTTCCCAAGGGAAAACAAAACTAAGTAACTATGACTAGTGATGATGTTTAAATACTATAGGTAATTCAGGAAAGAAAAAAGATGATATAATCTACTGACTAAGTGGGGGCTGAGATTTGATGTGTGCATGTGTCACAAGGTCACAAAGTGTGACAACTCTATTCTCTCTTTTCTACTACTGTGTTTCTTGGGAACTATCACAAAAGGTCACTTACTAATTTGTGATTGATGTTTTGATACTTGAGAAGTTCAAAAAAGCGAAGTTTAGACAATGACAAAAGATGTTGTTAAGTCTGAGGTCTAATCCTCAGACTA
>Ga0153996_1000618_pt1 | contig 15873 bp, 6 predicted proteins | sample TSNC080MetaG_FD_104728 | JGI IMG/M metagenome (GOLD analysis project Ga0153996, IMG submission 104728) | Attine ant fungus gardens microbial communities from North Carolina, USA - TSNC080 MetaG | ecosystem: Host-associated > Fungi > Mycelium > Unclassified | place: USA: North Carolina, Lumber...
CTCATACATCTTTCCTCCATTTTTTATTTATTATATCTATTTATATAACAGTTATATTATATATCTAATCATCTTGAACAAACAGTGGTTTATTCTACCTGTTTTGTTTAAAATCTTAAACACCTATGATGAAGTATTTAAATCGTAACTATAGGCTGCTAAAGAAGCACCGTGCACAAGCATAACTTTAGGTTTTGCTGGTTCCCCCAATAATATGTGATTTAGAGTTCTCCTTCTTCATATTCATCATAAATTCCTCTCTCTATTATAATATTATCAATATTCAAATCTACATTCAGTCTGGGCATACCTGCCATTAACTCATCCGTTTTTATAATATCCATAGCATAGTGAATATCATTCTTCAAACGGCAGGATAAGACTGTTTTAGCTGCATACGCAGCAATAATTGCACTTATTTCACTGCTGCAGTTACTCGAAATCTCAGATGTCATCATTACTCTATTGTTTCCGATAACGCCTTGCCCTTCAATCTTTGTATAACTAAATTGCTCACGATCCTTCGTGCTGCGGCAGAAGATGTCTATTACATCTTGCAGGATATTTTTGTATGTATCCTTACCTGACTTGTATTGTATGATGGCAGTCTGTAATTTTTGGATAATCTCATCCCCGAATGATGAATTAAACCAATTCGCTTTTTTAAGAGAATACTTTTTTGCTACCCTTTCCGTTTCTACTGTTAAATAGTTTTGAAAGCGATAATCTTTTCCTCTGATTTTCTCTATCCTTTCATTTTCATCTCTCTCTATAATCCCATTATTATAATAACTGAGCGCAACGCCAAAACCGGATAAATTTGTCAGGATGAAATCTTCAATAGCTGATTGGCTCGGTACTTCATCACTTACACTTAATCCGCAGATTGTTTCCGGCGTATCAAAAGATTCGCAGATATGCCTCATTAATAACCCACTCATTCCGGGAAAATAACCACTGGATAAAACAAATATATTCTTATCCTTTATATCATCAAGCTTCTCCTCCAAGAAAGCCTCCCCTGATGGGTCAATATAAGGGACATGCAAATCAGCTGCGATTCGGGCGATATTTTCACCATTCAAGTAAGAAGCGCCCGCACAATTGATCACTACATCACACTTTTCACAAAACATCTTTACCTGCTGAGAATCCGAGATATCAACACGAATATACTCACAGTCACCATGGGATTTTCTGTCTCTTGTGTGGTATGAAGCAATAAGAGGATAATTCTCTTTTAGGATGCGAAGTATGCGGCTGCCTATTTCTCCTGTTCCACCTAAAACACCGATGCAGTTCATATAACCTCCTTCTTGTTCTAATATTATGCCTCATTTAAAGTATCGCATTTAAAATCCAGTATCTTGCCTATGTTCTTACTCAGATTAGGTTCTACGATACAATCAAAATGCTGACCGGCAATTGTATCATAGGTATATTCCCCTTCGAGATAGGGGCGCCAGGTCTCAATGTTTTCTCCGAAAAATTCACGGAAAAAGCTCCCTTCTTGCTGCTCACAAGAAAATAATCGTACAGAGCCGGTATAATGGCGAGGTTGATGGGTTGCCACACAGCCAAAATTCTGCGAGAAAATGTTAAACAATGTATTTAGCATCTTTCTTTCATGCTCCATCAAGTTCGATTCAGATCGATCAATTGTCGCATACAGATCATTCAGCCTTTCTGAAATCGGTTTTTGAGAAAGCTTTTTGAAATTATCGCCTGTATCTTTGTATTGTCCTTCTAAAGAGCACAGTGCTTCAGCGCTTACTACACCGTCACATTCTTTTACAAGATATTCAATGCACTTTTCCAGATCATCATCACTTGTTGTGTATCCTGCTTCATATTCATTTGCGTTAATCAGTCTGGCAAACGTCCGCTCAAGCAACAACTCGTTGTCTAAACTGGTCTCCAGAGCCCTTTCATAAATATCATCAGGCAGCTTTGCATAATGCGTCATCTCTTTTTGCATCTGGATTGTAGAACTAATCAGTGTCACATCAGAAACACAAAGACCATTTTCCCGAAGCAGCTCTGCTGCTTCCAATGCAATAACACCCCCTACACAATGACCTATCAATATGTAATTTCCATATCCCATGTTCTTCAGAATTTTCCCATACTTTTTTCCCAACAATTTGAATGTGTCTTTCGTTTCCATGGAAATATATTCTGCCTCATTACCGAAAGAAAATCCTAAGATACTTTCATTGGCTTTGCTGTCTTTTTCGATATAGGACAGCAGGTCTGTGTATGCAGAAAGTGTTCCTGTTCCGGCATGGAATAATACCTTAGCTACTGACTCATTATTGGGAACCTGGCTGTTTTTGATCTGTATGAGGGACGGATCAATAAATGTATCCCGTTTGTTATGAAATTTAATTATTTTGGATGCAACTTCTTTAACCGACGGTGTCTGCATCATTTCAGTGAGCAAAGCACTCCATTCCCAATCTTGCGCCTCTTCTATTTCTTCTACGGTCTTTCCCACTACCTGAGCAATTAATAGGGAATCTCCTCCAATATCATAAAAATTATCATCTCTTCCAACTGAATCAATCTTTAGTTCACGGCACCAAATTTCTGCAATTCGCCTTTCGAGATCCGTTTCCGGCCACGGCTTTTCACTTATACTTACTTCAGATTTCTTCTCATTCTGTTTCATATATGCCTGTACTTTATTCATATCAATCTTCTTATTATCCGTTAATGGCATAGATGGCAGCACAAGAATATTGCCGGGAACCATATAAGAGGATATGGTATTAAATAAAAACTCTTGCACTTTTGTTTTGTCTAACTGCTCGTATTCACATGGAAACCGGGTTATGTAAATAGTTTGGCCGGAGATATCCAACTTGCTGTCCCTGCCCGGAAACTCAAAAATAATCTCTCCCCCATGCCTGTTGAAGTTATTCTCCCACTGTGTTCTGGTAAAAAAGGTTTGATCGTCTTCCATACGTTCATCTAAAAAACCGGTCAATCCATCTTTGAATTCCATAGAGGTTAACAGCATATAACTAATACGCGTTTCCTCTAAAACAATCACCGTTCCGTTATCAACCAACATCCCCTTCAGGTTATCCATAACGTAATGAATATCCTTAGCATTATGCAAAACATTTGCACACAGGATTAAATCAAATGAAAATGAATCGTACCCCTGAAAAGCAAAATCCGTGTTAATGTCAAACAGTCCATATTTGACCCAATCATATCTTCCAAAGTTCTGCTGTGCATTATTTAGGAAGAATGTCGATAAGTCGGTAAAATGGTATTCAATATTAAATCCATCCAACTGCGGAATCAAATCAATTGATGTTCCACCAACACCGGCTCCAATCTCTAAAATTCGGAAGGTTTTCTCCGGATACTTTTCATTAGATTGTTTACATAAGTAAACCACTTCTTTACAAGCAATACCATTTTGAATTTGATTGATTTTATTATCATGATATGCAGCCATCGCCGGCGTAACATCGCCTTTGGGGAATAAAGCATTGAGGGGATTCTCGTTGCCTTGTATCATATCGGGCAACAGGTCACTGGACGTTTTCAAATAATCAACGAATTCCTTACTGTAATTAAACTTATCCTCGATCTGATAAAACTCTTCCCACCGTGCTGCAGAATCAAGATTCTGATTATTGCCGATTAGCGCATAAGTGAGGTTGTTTTCTTCGATAATCCCTTCTTTAACAAGCACAGCAAGCCATCTTTTGGCAAGTTTATGAAGCTTTGCGGGAATTTTCATAGCTTGAATGATATCCTCAAAATAATGCTGTTTATGAGGCTCCACAAATATACCAAATTTCCTGAATGTGTTATAAATATCACTAACAACAACTTGTTCCGATTTTTCCGTCCATCTTTCAAGTAAGTCCCCATCAATACTCTCCTCAAAGGATTTACCTGTCATTGTCAGCATTTCAGTCTCAGTATGATCATCTATAATTCCTGTCTTTGTCATTTTGCGTTTTGGTGTTATTACCGCACTGAGCCTTAATTCATCGGGCGGAGTTCCCGTTGCCAATGCAATTGCTGTGTCAACTGCAGGATATTCTGTTAGTGCAGAGCGAATCTCGGCCAGTTCAATCCTATGGCCGTAAATTTTCACCTGCTCATCGCCGGCTTCTCTTCCTCTGAAGATGATATTGCCATCATTCCTGTAATATCCTCTATCCCCTGTGCGATAAATTCTCTCCCCTGTTTCCGGCAGTTTAACATATTTTTCTGCATTCAGGACATCATCGTTTAAATAGCCCAAAGAGAGTCCTGCTCCCGCTATATATAAATCTCCTTCCACATAATCCGGGCAGGGACGCAGATGTTTATTCAATACATAAAATTTTTGATTTGCCATTGGCTTTCCATATGGAACACTATCATTAAAAATTTCGTTTCTATCAATGTCATAGTAAATTGACCATATAGATGCTTCCGTTGCTCCGCCCATACTGACAGCCAATGCATTCGGAAGCATATCGTGTATACGGTTTGGAAGGCATACAGGTATCCAGTCCCCCGATAAAAAAACTTTGCTCAGCGTAGTGTTTTTCCTGGCATGATCCATGGTTTTAAAATACCCTGTAACCATTTGCATTTGTGCCGGAACAGAATTCCATATGCTTATTCGATTCAATATTATCAAACCGTATATATATTGTGGATCTTTCATTTTCTTTGAGTCAGGCAGTACCAATGTTCCGCCGGCCAGGAAGCACCCAAAAATATCATAAACAGATAAATCAAAGGATAGGTTGGCAAGAGCAAGAAACACATCAGATTCGTCTATATGGTATCTGTCATTTACATCGATTATGGTATTCATTGCTGCTCTGTGAGAAATAATGACGCCTTTGGGTTCCCCGGTAGTACCAGACGTAAAGATAATATAAGCAGGCCGGTCATAATCATTATCAGCGGCAAATGAACCGAGCATTTCTTCTGACAACGACACGGTATTGATGTTGATATTGATGCAGCTATACGGCTTAGACTCGACATCCTCCGATAAAAGCACCCTGATGTCAGCTGCTTTAATAATTTTTTCTTTTCGCACATAAGGCTGGTTTACATCAATAGGTACGTACGTTCCCTTCATTAAAAGGGCCGCGATAACCGCTGCAATCTGCCATTCGTTTTTATCAAGATTAATGCCAATTCTGTCACCAGGCATGACACCATTTACTCTCAATATGTCGACAATTGTCTTTACATATTTTGAGAATGATTCATAAGTAAACTCTCCTTTGTCTGTGATTACTGCAGTTTTGTTAGGATATGTACGCAGCGATTGAAGAAAACCCTCCTCCATCATCTGAGAAACGAAGGTCTTTTTGGTATCATTGATACTATTTCTTACTTCATTCGTCTTCGATGACAGCCTTATTGGATAAAATTCAGCGAAAACATTTACTGCATCATTACAAATAGCATTGATTAAGCCAGTAAAGCTTTCAAACATATCACGAATAATTTGTTCCTCGAAAATACCATCCCGAATATCCCAATTTATTTTCGCCCCACCATTTTCATCCGATATCTGGCAGTCTATATAAACCTGAGGCGTCTGGCTGATTTTATATTCAATTTTTCTCCTGACCGTTGCATCCTCTTCACTTGCAATGCCCACTGTACTCGTGAAGACCACCGGCATAATAATATTTTTTCCACGTTCCTTTGTCAGCTTTCTAAGTATCTCTACCCCTGAAACGGCCTTGTGCTCCAAATCCAACCAAAGGTCATTTTGAATCGCCCGAACCCTGTTGATAAATGGAATACTATAATCAAGGTTAATGGAAGATACAATTACATCTGTAAAGTCGCCTACGACCTGATTGATATCATTTACAATCTGAGGACGGTTAAAAAATGTTGTGTTGATGCTGAATTTATCATTTGATGACCATAGGGCAACAACTTCAGCCAATGCCGCCATTACGAGTGCTGATGGAGTAATACTATGATTTCTGGCAGTTTTACAGAATTCTTTCCAGATGCCCTTATCCAGAAACATCTTCTTTTGTGAAAAGGTATGTTCCGTCAGCCCGCTTTTATTAATTACCGGAAGGTCCGGAGCCTCTCCTATTGCCGGTAGTTTATTATCCCAGTACACTTCGGCAATTTGCCGCTCTTTTGGATTTGAAATCTTCCAGTCGTTTTGACAGGTAATAACATCACGGTAAAGGGTCGGATAATTGATCGAAGTATTTGGATTTCTGTAAAAGAACTCTAAATCATTCAATATAATATTCATGCTTAAAAAATCTGCAGCCAACATATCGACGGAGAAATGTACGACACTCTTCTCTTCCTCAATACAAACGGCCATATCGCACATCGGCCACTCGCCTAAACGATATTGCTTATTAGCGAGACTGTCTCGCAACATTTCCTTTTTCTTTTGGCCTTCCATGCTATCCTTACGTAAATCAACGGATGTTATACTCACATATGGTACCGTTTCCTGAACAAGCTGATATCCAACATCATAAACTACAGCACGCAGCATATCATGTTTTTGAATAACCTTATTCCAGGCAGCTTCCAGTCCTTTTGGATCAATAACTTCGTCAAACTCGACCTCCAAGTAGCCGTGGCAGGCTACACCGCCTAATTCATAAAGATTATTACGGCCGATTACATACGAATTTTGTATATCCGTCAAGGGGAATCTATTGTATCTTCCAGCATTGTTTTTCTCAAAGGTCACTTGTTTATTATTCAGATACTCAATAATACCCAGTTTATTATTCTTTAACACATCTCGAATCTCATCCGTCATTATACCTTTAGGAGCTTTATATTTTAAGGCTCCGTCTTCACTCCATAACGAGATTCCTTTGTCTCTCAGTTCCCGTATTTGTTTTTTAATATCCATTGTGTTGTTTTCCTTTCGACGTTTTGTTTGAATAGTATCTGTTTTCCCTAAATAGATGCTTCTTCATAATCACCGTACAGCTTATCAACCTCAAGAGCAAACTCTTGAATGGTAGGCGATCTGAATAATGCCTGTATCGAAATGCTTTCGGTCAGCCTTAGCACAATACCAATTTTTGTTACCATTTCAACAGCTTTTAAGCTATCCCCACCCAACCTGAAAAAATTATCCATTCTGGAAATCCTCTTTATTTGCAGCACTTCCTTCCATACGTTTTCTATCTCGGCTTCCAGTGCACTCTGCGGAAGAACAATAGTTTCGGTATCACGCTGCTCTTCTAGTAATTCAATAATTTTGACTTTATCTGGTTTCCCGTTATCTGTTAAGGGCAGCTTCTCTGCTGTAAAAAACTTTGATGGTATCATATATAGTGGCAGAAGGGCTTCCAATGCTTCCTTTATGATATTGATATCTATTTCATTCTTCAGGACAATATAAGCAGCTAATTTCTTGTCAGTATTTTCCTCTATCACACAAACAACAGCATTGGCAATATAGGGCAGCTTCAACAATGCGCTCTCAATTTCTCCAATCTCAATTCGATAACCACTTATTTTCACCTGATTGTCAATCCTGCCTGACAATTCAATCGTACCGTCATCCCATGTTCTGCCTTTGTCACCGGTTTTATACCAGCTAATCGTATCTGTAATAAATTTCTCCGCAGTCAGCTTTTCATCGCCTTTATATCCTTTTGCAACACCTGCACCACCTATCCATAATTCTCCATGGACATAATTAGGACACACTCTGTTGAAATCATCCACCACCCTGTATATTTGATTCTTCAACGCTTTTCCATAAGGTATGGAAGTCCAGTTTAGGGGAATTGTTGTCGGCACAACTATATAATTTGACCATATTGACGCCTCGGTTGCGCCTCCCATTGCAATAACTGCTGAATTGTTACTCAGTCTATAGAATCTTTGCGGCAGATCTAATCCTATCCAATCGCCTGAGAGCATTACAACCCGTAAATCAATCGACCATTTACGGCTCTCCGCCATTGTCACCAACATATCAAACAGCTTCGGAACAGAGTTCCATACTGATATAGCGTGTTGTTCTATCAGTGACAGCCATAAATCAGGGTCTCGATATGTATCTTCGCTTAATACAACAACCTTGCCCCCAGAGGAAAGCATCCCAAAAATATCGTATACAGACAGATCAAAATCTATGGAAGAGACCATAATTACAGAATCTTTTGATGAAATATTACATTTCTGATTAACATCAGCAATCGTATTAACAACACTTTCATGGGTAATCTCTACACCTTTTGGTATTCCTGTACTGCCAGATGTCATAATCACATAGGCACTGTCTGTGGGCGAAGCCACTATTGGCTTTTTAAGTGATATCTTATCCGGGATATCATCCAGATTTACAATTAGAAGGTCTTCTTCATTGCGCAAAAACTTATTCATCGTTTCTGTATTCGTAACAAGGCTGCGTAATCCTATTTGCTGATATATTCTTTTCCGGCGCTCCCTTGGCTGATGGATTCCAATAGGAACATATACTGCGCCGGCAAATAGAATTCCCATTATTGTATATATTTGTTCACAACTCCTTGGCAATGTGACCCCGATATAATCACCTGCTTTCGTCCCGTTCTTAATCAGTAAGTCTGCAATTTCAAGTGCCTTAACATATAAATTTTTGTATGTAATATCTTTTTTCGCCACACCATCAATCAAAGCGATCCTGTCAGGACTGTGTCCAACATTTTCAATAAAACCAGACAGCAGTGTTTTGCCAGGATAACACAAAGGGAGGATGCCATCCAATTCTGCTTTCCGCTGCTTTACCTGCTTTTGAGGAAGGACATCATGGATTTTATTCCAGTTGTCCTTACAGGAGAGAGAATGAATCAGCCGTGAAAGAGCACTGAACATATCATCAAGTAATCCCTCGGGGAATATTTCATCTACCGCATCCCAGCATAGAATCAATGCATCATCTTTGATATATGTTTGAAAATCAATCCACACTTGCGGTGTTTGAGACACCATATAGCTGATATCTCCAAAAGCCGTTCTCGACAAGGCTGTTTCCAGCGGGTAGTCTATATTGCATGCAAAAACAAAGGGGGCAATGAAGCCTGTCCTCCCTATATTTGTAAAGATATCTCTCTGTACACTTATGCCCGAATAACTGCTGTGTGCAGCATTCTCTAAAAATGTATTCTTAACGCGCTTAAGTGTGTTTGAGAAGGTTTCATTCGGCACCCTTTTAAATTCTACCAGCAATAAATTCGTAAAATCGGCCACCATTCCTCTTATGTTTTCAGTTTCCATATCGCGATTAAATAGCGGCAGGTTGATAAAGAACTCTTCCTGATTACACCATCTTTCCAATACAAGCGCATAACTGGTTAACAATACCATAGACGGGGTAGCCTTATATCTGGCTGCTATCTGTTTGATTTTAATCCATTCGTTTTTTGAAATGATATCTTTTCTTCTGCTGAAAACCGTTTCGCTTACAAGTTCGGGCTTTTTCTTTAGTGGTATAGACGGCGTCTCAATAGACATTGTGTTTCGTTTTCTCTCCCAGAATTTTTTATCTCTTTCCATGTGAGCAGCAGAATAGTCCTCTGCCTTATATTTCATGAAATCTCGGAAATTATATTCTAATTGCCCGGCAAGAGTCTCCCCCATATATACTTTTGCTAAATCGCAGATGATAATACTAAGGCTCAAAACATCTGCTATAAGCAAATCTATGTCAAGAAATATCCTATTTTTCTGATTAGGCAGAAGTGCTAACGAGATGCCGGCAACCTCTCCCTGCTCAACGTTGAGTTTCCGATGAGATAAGGACTTTCTTATTGAAATCAACTCTTTATCCAACTCATTCTCCATTAAGCCGCACAGATCAAATACCATAATTTTTTCGCTGTATGGTGATGTCATAATATCCTGCATTCCATTTTCAAGGAATTTTGCCCTCAGCATCGGATGATGATTTTGCAAAATATTCCATGCTGCTTCCAACTTTTCCGGTTCTATATTCTGTCCATCGAACTCCATGTAAGCGTGACATCCTACTCCGCCTAGCGGTTGATCATCACGTCGGCCGATAAAATAAGCTGATTGAACGTCAGTAAGGGGAAATACCTTATCATGACCATTGCTGCGGCCATTCGTTTTAGGAGCTTTCTTCGTAATTATAGCTTTTTGAATAATTTCATTCCAATCGTTAAGGGTAGGGTGTTCGATTAATTTTGCAAACGATATCCTCATATTATATTTTCTGAGCAAGTTAGAAATCTGCATAATATTGATAGAGCTGAGACCCTCTTCAATCAAATTACAGTCTTCTGCAATATCATGAACAGACAACATACTCATAACTTTATCATACACAAAGTTTACCGCATCGGCTTTTATATCATTGATTTCCATTTACGAAGCCTCCTGTCTATCTCTGCAGTACAAACTGCCGTAATTGATTCCTGTCAATTTTCCCAACATTAGTTAGCGGCCAGGCATCCACATAGACAAGCTGATCTGGTAGTTTGAATGCTGCTGCCCCCTGGTCTTGCAGATAATTTCGGATATGGTTAAGAGTCAAACGCTCTATGCTGTCCAAGATAAACACACAGATTCTCTCTCCAAGGTTTTCGTCCTCAATACCTACTACCTGCACATCTTCTATTGCCTTATTTTTCAGCAGGAACTCTTCTAGTTCGGATGGAGTGATTTTTTCTCCGCCACGATTGATTATTTCGTTTAATCTTCCGGCAACCTGGACGTTTCCATCGTTAAGGCGACGCGCTTTATCTCCTGTCTTAAAGAAGCAGTCATCTGATATGCAGTTCCTGTTTATTTCATCAAGGTTGTAATAGCCATATATTGTATAGGGTCCTCTTACAATGAGTTCCCCATATTCCCCAGCCGGGACTTCTTTCCCGCTCTCATCTATAATTAAAATCTCATCATGTATGGAAATAGGTTTTCCCTGTGTGTGATGTCTGACATAATCGCTATCCTCTAATCCTGTACAGCAAATTAATCCTTCTGCTATACCAAATACCTGCTGCAATTTGCAATTAAATGCTTTTTCAATCTTTGCCGCCAGATATGGATCTAATACTGAACCGCCAACTTGAACCACTTTTAAAGACGTCAAATCATAATCATCATCCATCTCCAGTAATTCGATGCACATGGTGCCCATTGCCGGAACTAAACTTGTTATGGTAACCTTTTCTTTTTCAATCAACGGAATAATTTCATCAGGGCTCGTTACATTACAGATTATTACTTTTCCGCCAACACTTAATGTCCCTAACAGGCCCGGACAACACAGCGGAAAATTATGTGCGGCAGGAAGTGCAGCCAGATATACGGATTCTTCATCCATAAGACATTTTTCTGCCATCTTTTTTGCGACATACAGATAATCTGCGTGTCTCCTTGGAATCAATTTAGGTACTCCTGTTGTTCCGCCAGATAATAAAAACAGGCCAACTTCGGCACTATTTATTACCGGTGCATTTTGAAGTTCAGATCCTTCCCGCAATTTATCATAAGATAGAAACTTCTTATTTTTACCTATAACTATTACCGTTAAAGGAATCTCACGTTCCGACAGAATTTCATTCGCCATATTTCTGTAGTCGAACCCTAAATACTTATCTTTGATTACATAACCTTTCGCATCGGATTTTTCAATTATTCCTTTAATCTCAGTTTTTCTTTGTGCAGGGAGAGCCATGACGGGGACTATTCCCAATTTAAACAATGCAAAAGAGATAGCTGCAAATTCAATAGTATTTGGAATTTGCAACACAACTTTATCACCTTTTTTAAATCCATGGCACTGGAAACCGTATGCAATTGTCCTGGCTTCCTTCTCAAGCTCCTCATAGGTCATTTGTTTATGTGCTTCCTTTAAGGCAATTCTATCAGAATATTTTTTACTCCAGAATGTCAGCGCATCTCCCAATGTCATGTCTTCCCATACATTGCGTAAATAAAACGCTTCGAGATTTTCTTTTACCTTAATATTCATAATTACCTCCCATCTTTTATATTAATTACAACTTAATCCAATAATGTATTCTTGATTATCCATGATAAATACTGAGTGATCTGACATATTCGATTTATCCAGCAGCGTAATTGTGTTGTTGTCTGCACCAGTTATTACGATACTGTTTACATCGCAGTAGAAACCTGTCCCTTTGTATTTTAAATAAGCCTCTTTTGCTACCCAGAGCCGGAAGAATTTTCTGCGGTCTCGCTGTATGTATTTCACATCTTCTAAAGAAAACATACCCTTTGCAATACTGGTGTAGTCAAATTTCTCATTGTAGTATTCTATATCAACACCCAGCTCGCTGCACAATATCCCAACGATAGCGTAATTATTTGAGTGAGATATATTATAGTGATAATTAAAATCATTCGATATATATGGCTTTTTATATTTTCCAAACTCATAGGGAAGATTATTAACACTACACTTTAGTACGCTGGAATAAATATAATTAACTAAACTATGCGTCACCAGGTAATTGTTTTGGTCATATCCCTTTTTATATAACCGAATCTTCGATTTGTCTTCATCCGACAAGTACATAAAGGTTTCTATTTCACATCGTTCTTTCCTCGTATCAATAATGAATACTTGTGGAACGCCCTTCATAAGCAATTTTTCTACATTATCAATTATCACATCATCACAACTGGAAATGGTATAAAACGCAATATTCTCACTTGATATTTTCATGTATTAATAAATTTAGTTTTATCATGCTGAAGGGACACCATATGCGCATAGAGACCTCCTTTTGCCATAAGTTCCGCAGGAGTACCCTGTTCACTGACAAGCCCATTATCCAACACCACAATCTTATCGGCGTTCACAATAGTTCTCATTCGGTGGGCGATTACCATAACCGTCTTATTTTTAAGCAAAACAGACAAGGCATCCTGCACCAGTGTTTCACTCTCGGCGTCCATAGATGCCGTAGCCTCATCAAGCAGGACAATCGGCGCATCTTTCAACAATGCCCGTGCAATAGAAATGCGCTGCCGTTCACCGCCTGACAGGGCGCTGCCGTTCTCTCCGATATTCGTTTGATATCCCTGCGGCAAGCGGCTGATAAATTCCTCACACTGTGCGGCTTTGGCCGCTGCCATTACTTCCTCGTTGGCGGCGCTCCGGCGTCCCAACCGTATGTTTTCCATCACCGTTTCGTCAAACAGCAGAACATCCTGAAATACAACAGCAAAATTCTTTAACAACGTTTCAGGTTCCACGCCGGCAACATCCACGCCGCCAAGCGTAATCATCCCGGAGTCGGCATCCCAAAACCTGGCCGCCAGTTTGGAAGCCGTTGACTTGCCGCTGCCGGACGGTCCAACCAATGCCGTAACTTCTCCCTGCTTCGCCGTAAATGAAACACCATTTAGCACAGGTTCTTCATTGTAGGAAAAAACGACGTTCTTAAACTCAATATCAAATCCCTGGTTATTGCATACCGCCGCACCGGTCTGCTCCGGTGTTGCGTCAATTTGTTTCATGCGTTTTACGCTGACCTGGGCAGCAAAAAACTCGGCCAGCAACATGAAGCAACTGTTAAAAGGGTCATATATTCTTCCCGCAAATATAAGAAAAAGCATAAACATGGGGATAGAGAGCGATCCGGTGGTAACAAGGTATCCCCCCACAAGAAGGACTGCGACAAGACCGAAACGCAGCAGGAACTGCGCCGCCGTTGTGGAAGCACCCGGAGCCAGCTCATTTCGGAAAGAACAACGCACCACATTCTCCAGCTTTTTCTCCAATCCTTCCAAATACTCCGCTTCTCTGGACGAGGATTTTAATTCTTTAATGGTATCCAGATATTCCTGGACTCCGTCATAAGCAGCCCTTTTTGCGTCTAAATTTGCACTTTCCGCTTTAGCCTGTGCTTTCCGGGCTGCAAAAATGACAAGTGCGGCAACCGGTACAGGAATCGTAATGCAAAGGCCCATCCTCCAATCCAGAATCAGCAGGGAGGGGGCTGTTATCAGGAACATAAAGACCGTTCCAAATAGTTGCGGAATTGCGTTGGAGAAAGTCCGCTCAAGGGCAGTACAGTCTCCCATAATGGTTGTTGTCAAATCGGCGATGTCTCTTTGTCCAAAGAAGGACAGTGGCAGCTTACGGAGTTTTTCCGCCAAAACGATCCTCCTGTCGGCACTCTCCTGATAGGCATTCGTATACGTCTTGTTATACTGCAGCCGCTGAGATACAAATACCACCACAAACAGCAAGACGGCGAGGACACAGTAAAACGGAATATTTGCACCAATTCCATCCTTTTCTCCTGTTATGACGCTCAAAAGTTCCATGATAACCATCATTAACAAGCTGACCGGGAGCATCAAACAAAGATTGCTGAATGTAGCTGCCGCAATTCCTTTGTTCAAATCCCTGTAACCCTGGTCGCTTAGAGCAAATGCACGTTTCAGCATGATTTCACCCCATTTCCAATATGCCACGTCGTTGTTTTCATATAGTTATCCCACATCCGGGCGTATTCACCATTCTGTTTTAACAGTTCATCATGGGTTCCGCTCTCTGCTATATGGCTCTGCTTCATTACCAATATCTGATCCGCATCCTGTATGGTGGATAATCTGTGTGCAATTATAATGACGGTCTTGCCCTTCACCAATCCTTCAAATGCCTGCTGGATCTGTTGTTCGTTTTCAGGGTCAGCAAAAGCCGTGGCTTCATCAAGCACTATGATGGGAGCGTCTTTTAAAATAACCCGCGCTATGGCAATCCGTTGTGCTTCGCCACCGGACAGATAGACGCCTTTGCTGCCGACGACGGTATCAATTCCTTTTGGGAATTTCTCTAAAATATCATCACATCCGGCAAGATGCGCCGCTCTGAGCGCCTCCTCCCGCGTAGCTGCAGGACGGGCTGCACAGATATTTGCCAGCAGCGTATCCTTGAAAAGCTTCGGATTCTGGAATACAAAGGCTGCCTTCCTCATCAATTCCGTATGGGACATATCCCGGACATCCACTCCGCCGATTTTAACAGTACCTTCCTGCACATCATAAAACCGGGTAATCAAACTGGCCGCCGTACTCTTACCGGAGCCGGAATGACCGACCAGTGCGGTAGTGGTTCCCGCTGCGGCAATAAATGTAAGATGCTCTACCGCAGGGTGTTCCGCATTTTCATAGGAAAAAGTGACATTTTCAAAAGAAACATCGTGGGTATTGGTGGTTCTGGGCCGGTCTGTCTCAGACTGCGGCTCGGCGTTCAGAATCATATCAATTCTGCGCATGGATTCCTCTGCCTGCATTTTATAGTTTGTCATATACAAAATTTTGTTCAACATAACGGCACAAGCTGGCGAGAAGATAACATAGAAAAGAAAACCCTGCATAAAGCCCACCAAATCTGTTGATGTGATTCCGATAATAAGAGCTGCCGGAACCAACACAAGAAAGCTGGAATTGATAACCGCCGTAAACGCAACCATTCCTTTCCGGCAAGACATTGTATAGGCCAGTGCATAATCGCGGTAGGACTTGATTGCCCCATTAAACTTCGTAAAAGACTGCACCGTCTGTCCAAACACCTTGACTACGGAAATGCCGCGGATATATTCCACCGCCTCATGGTTCATGGTTTCCAGGGAGTCTTGATATGTTTTCATAAACTCCATGCTCTCCTTACCGATCAAGGAACCCTGCAGGAAGAACCCAATGCCGAAAAGAAGCAGCATAGGCAGCCCAACGCGCCAATCGAACGCTAACATTAATACAATGCCGGCAATCATGGTTACATATGCCCCCACCAGATCAGGGAGCTGGTGGGCGATAAAAGATTGTGTCTGGGAACTGTTCTCGTCAATAATTTTTCTCAACTTGCCACTTGGATTCAAGTCAAAGTAACCC
>Ga0153996_1000619_pt1 | contig 15862 bp, 13 predicted proteins | sample TSNC080MetaG_FD_104728 | JGI IMG/M metagenome (GOLD analysis project Ga0153996, IMG submission 104728) | Attine ant fungus gardens microbial communities from North Carolina, USA - TSNC080 MetaG | ecosystem: Host-associated > Fungi > Mycelium > Unclassified | place: USA: North Carolina, Lumber...
CCTCCCACCGTGCTTTGTAGTTGCCTTCCCTTCAAGCCAATTTTACCACAGCGCGGGGCTCCCGCCCCGTTTTCATTACTATTTGTGCCGCCGACTTTGGCGGCGGAATGGAGTTTTGTATGAAAATATTTATTGATATTCAAAATGTCTTTTATAAAAAAGGCAGGGGGACTGCCAACTATACTTATAATATAGCCCATGCCTTGCTGAAACGCAGAACTTTCGATTATCGTTTGGCTTTTTTCGATAAAGGCAAAGAAAGAGGGCATCGCGCAATTGTTAAAGATTTGTTTGATATTGACGACAGCGCGCTGCGTGAGTACAACGAAGTATCTTACGGAGAGGTTGGCGGTGGCTCGTTCGATAAGTCATATGCGGATATAATTGGTTCTGATGCTGATATTATTCATCATACAGTTGATATGTTATCCCCTTATTTTCCGGGCAATAAAACCGTTATTACCGCTCATGATGTCGGTGGAATGTATGAGTATCCTAATGTGAATGATTATTATACCGCACAAGAAGCATGCAGATGGTCAAAGCAATTAAATATGGTATTCAGACCAAACATCGGGGGTGTATTCGCCGATTCAGAATTTACAGCAAGTTGCATCAGAGAATATTACCCTTATCTTTCCGACAGGATTGCAGTAACCCCACTTGCATTTGACAGCTCGGTATTCTATAAAAATATTGATGCCGGTTTTCTTCATAAAAGCGGCATTTGTTCTGAATATTTTCTGTACGTCGGTATTATGTGCGCCCGAAAAAATGTGTACCGAATCATTGAATCCTTTGAAATAATTGCTGAAAAGAATAAAGATATTTGTCTGGTTCTTGCAGGCGACCTTTCAAAAAACACATTGGCATTGAACTTCCCGTTGAAAGTGATGCAAAGTAAATATCGGGATAGAATACATTATTTGGGGCGCGTAAGTAATGATGAGCTCCGGACTCTTTATTCGGGAGCGCGAGGCTTTTTGTTTCCATCGCTGCATGAAGGATTTGGAATTCCAATTTTGGAGGCGCAGGCTTGCGGCTGCCCGGTTATTACGGCTAATACCACGGCATGTCCGGAGGTTGCGGGAGATTCCGCGGTATTGGTTGACCCTTACGATGTGGAAGCGATTGCGGACGGGATAGAGCGTATTCTAAATAATTCACAGTTGCGCGAGGATTTAATATTAAAAGGTTCCAAGAATATTAAGCGATACTCTTGGGAAAAGACTGCTGAATTAACCGAAAATGCTTATAAATTTGCGTATGAAATGTTTAAATCTTAGCTAATAGAATATTTAGGGTATCAAAGAATAATGGGAGGAAATTCCATTGAATGTAAAAATAAGTATAATAATTCCCGTATATAACGTTTCAAAGTATTTACGGAGGGCGTTAGACTGTGCAGTCAAACAGACTTATAGAGAAATAGAAGTGATTGTAATCAATGACTGCTCTCCGGACCCGCTTGACGACGAGATTATGCGCGAGTACGAATCAAAGTACCCGGAATTGATAAGATTGATTTTTCACAAGAAAAATCTCGGTCTGGGAGCTGCGAGGAATACGGGAATTCGAGCAGCAAAAGGTGAATATATACTTTTTTTGGACAGTGATGATGAATATACATTAGATGCATGCGAGAAGTATTATAATCGCGCAAAAAAAACTGGTGCAGACGTGGTGGGTTCTGATTGCATACGCCCTAATGTATGTGGCGGACAACGGATATATCAGCATATTGCGGAAAAGACAAACAAATATGATTTTCACGGTCTTTTGGATTTAACGATGTCCTCGATGTCTGGTTGGGGCAAACTGATTTTGAAAACGTTGATGGTGGAGAACGATTTATTTTTTGAAGAAGGTATTGCGTATGAGGATATACCGTTCACATTTATGTTAAATGTTGTAGCAAACAAAACGGAGAAAATAGACGAAGCCCTTTATTTGTATTATCTGAACCCCAATTCGATTATTACAAGTATGACTCCCAAATGTGCAGAAGATGTATTAGATTCATGTAAACAAATAGTATTTAAGGCAAGAAAAATTGATTACTTTGAAAAAATTAAAGATTACGCAGAAATTTTGAGCTACTGGTGGATAATTTCCGCTCGTCATAATAAAATCGGGTTTGGTGCTTTTGAAGCATTTAGAAGTTTTGTGCAAGAAAACTATGTTGATATTGATAATCCGCTTTTTGTACGTAAATATAAAAAGCGAGGATATGAACTAATTACGACACTACGAAATGGATTTTTACGCGATGTATCGCTTGATAAATTTACTGACATTAATTATATAAAAGATAAATTAACTTTGTTTTTATCTGATAAACATAACATGAACATCGTAATATGGGGAGCGGGCAGATATGGTAAAGCGGTTGTTGAATATATAAAGCATTATGAAATCACAAACAATCTGAAATGTAATATAACCGCATCGGATCCCACTTCACAATATTCACAAATAGGTAATGAGTACACAATCCGTGATTTTTCGGAACTTTGGCAAGTTGCTGATATTATCGTTGTTGCATTTTTGGATACACCTAGCAAGCTCTGGATGAATAGTGACGAGGTGATAAAACATACTCGATCTTATGGGAAGCAATATATTTATTTTAATATAAACGATTATATTTAAATGAAAGGGATGCCAATTATGACCCAATCAAAAAACGAATACTACATCTGGGCTGCCGGCACATACGGTCGCCGTTTAGTCAACTTCCTGCGTGAAAACGCACCTGAAGTCAATGTTATAGCATTCATCGACCAAGACTCAAGGAAAAAGGGGACTGTATATAATGGACTGCCTGTGATTGACTGGGAAAATGCAAAGTTAAATGTTCCGAGGGTTAAGGTAATAATCTCGATGTCATTACCCACCGAACCCAGAGACTTTCTTTTACGGGAAGGTTTCATAGAGTTTGAGGACTTTTTCACCGACTTGTCTTTTGTTCCTCGTTACTTTTGGGAAACGAAAAAACAGTTGGTCATTTCAAACACCGTTGTGTTGCCGACAAACCGCTGTCCGCTTAATTGTGATGGTTGTTATGCGTATGTTCCATATGCCAAGAAGAAATTCGTATGTGACTTTGAAAGCTTGAAAAAAAATATTAACGAGCTTTTTAAGCATATTGACAAATCCATAAATCTTAATATGTCTGGCGGTGAAACGCTGTTAAATAAAGCGATACCTGATTTTTGCGTGTATCTTCATGACAATCTGTCGGATAAATATATGACGCATAATATAACTACAAGCGGCACAATTCTTCCGACCGACGAAGATATGAAGAAGTTCGCATATGCGAAAACGGAATTTTCAATCTCGAATTATTCTGAAATTAATGAAACCGCAAGAGAGATACATCCGCAATTGCTTGAAAAATGTGATAAATTCGGCGTATATCACTATCTAGACCGTCAATGCGACCACGGACTTTGGTTTGATTTGGGAAATCCGTATGAAATCAATATAACCGACTCTATCGAATTAAGTTCACGATTCAATCGGTGTTTCAAGACAACTTCGTCGTGTTTGGACGGAAAACTTTTCGCTTGTGTTATGCAGCATTGGAGATATGTTGCCACAGGGGTATCCGCACCCAACGATGATGATTATTTTGACCTAAGCAATGATGTGACAGAGGATTCTCGCGAAAGAATTATGCGAGTTATTACCCGGCAACCCAAACTTAGTTATCAACTCGGATGTATGAACTGCGGAGGTACATTCACTTCATATGTGGAAAAAACAATATGAAAAGAATACTTCAAATGCCCGTGCGTGACGCGAAAGGCGGTATTACGCAATATGTGATGCGCAACTGGGCGTTGATTGACAAGTCAAAGCTTATGTTCGACTGGGTGACGCTTGATAAGGAACTTAGTTTTGAACAGGACCTCATTAAGCAAGGTTGCCGAGTATATAAATTGTCTTGTCGGCAGGAAGACGATGAGGAGCGGTTTCGCTCTGAAATGCTTAAAATATTTCAAAACGGCTACAATACAATCCACCTACATACAAGTTTCTGGCGCGGTTTTCTTGCGGAGAAATTAGCGGTTGAGGCGGGAATGCAAAAAATAATCGTTCACGCACATTCGACCGGAATTGACAACTCCGACGAAAAAAAGCGGCTGGAGTTGTTTAAAATACATGAAGAGTGGAAGCGAAAATTTAACACAGGGTTTGCAACTCATTTCGCGGCTTGTTCAGAAAACGCGGCAGAGTTCCTGTTTGGCGAACAGATTCCGAAAGAGCGAATAACCATATTGCGAAACGGAATTGACACACGTAAATTTGAATTTCGCGAAGTTGTGCGGGCAAATACAAGGAAAGCGCTCGGTGCTGAGGAGAATTTTGTATTGCTTCAATCTGGCAGGCTTGAGTATCAAAAGAATTATGAGTTTACCCTTACTGTTTTTGCCGAGTATGCAAAACTAAATCCAAATGCTGTGTTGTTGATTGTCGGCAAGGGAAGTTTAGAAAATAAACTAAAAAAGCAAGCCGCCTCACTCGGTAATAAGGTTCGGTTTTTAGGTTTCCGCCCGGATATTCCGGAATTACTGATGGCGGCCGATGTGTTTCTGCAACCATCGCATTTTGAGGGATTCTCCATAGCGTCTATAGAGGCGCAGTGCAGCGGAATACCGTGGCTTGTAAGCGAAAGTGTACCTGAAGAAGCATTGGCGCTGCGTAGCGTAGAGTTGCCTCTATATAAGGCAGCGTTACCACTCCATAAAGCGACGTGGGTTGATATGTTGGTAAGAATCGCTGAATGTCCTGACAAAAATATAGACGCAGGAGAGCAACTGAGAGCGTTGGGGTGGGATATTCTGGATTCCGCTAAAATATTGGAGCAATTGTATTTAGAAGAGGATAAGCCATTGTGAATACTTTATATTCGCTATCACAGACTGAATTACGGCAACTCCAACTTGTCCTGCTCGATATGCTCGTCGAACTCGACCGCATTTGTAAAAAGCATAATATCCGCTACTGTATTATCGCGGGGACGTTGCTTGGCGCGGTACGGCATAAAGGGTTTATTCCGTGGGACGATGACCTCGATGTAGCGATGACGCGAGGTGATTACGAGCGGTTTCGTGAGGTGTGTAAGACAGAACTTTACGAGAGCCAATATTTCTTTCAAGACAACACGACAGACCGGTATTATCCGTGGGGATATGGACGTTTGCGTCGTGTGGGAAGTGAATTTATTCGCGTTGGACAGGAGCATTTGAAAATGCGGACGGGTATTTTTCTTGATATATTTCCTGTTGACGGTGTGCCAAATTCACCTCCGTTGCGAGGATTGTTTACAGCGTATTGTTTTTGCCTAAGAAAGGCATTATACGCACAGGTTGGAGCAGTAAGCGAAAAGAATATAATTAAGCGTATGGTGTATATTTTACTTGGGAAAATACCAATTGTATGGGTATTTAGGCAATTGGACAAGGTTCAACACTGCAAGCATCTGAAAAACTCTCAATATGTACGCATACTTACATTTCCAACGCCAAAAGGCAGACCATATGGATACTTACGGAAGTGGTATGAGGAATTAGGTGAAATTGAATTTGAGGTTAAGATATTCCCGTGTGCGAAAGATTGGGATGGGTATTTAACATATAAATTTGGCAACTATATGACATTACCGCAAGAAGATAAGAGGAGTTGGCACCCCTGCAGTAAATTCAAGTTGCCGGAGGAAGATTAATGAGCGAAGCGATAAAATTGCCGGATGATGCTTTGCGGAGGCTTCAGCTGATACTGCTCGATATGCTTATTGAAGTGGATAGGATTTGTCGCAAGCATAATATAAAATATAAAATTATAGCAGGAACTATGCTCGGTGCAGTGCGACATGGTGGGTTCATACCTTGGGACGACGATGTAGATGTGTCAATGCTCCGAGAAGACTATATCAGGTTCCGTTATGTCTGCAAAACAGAATTGAATGACAGTAAGTATTTTTTTCAGGATGATACAACTGACCCTGAATATCGCTGGGGTTATGCGAGGATACGAAAGCTTAATTCGGAGTTTGTCAGAGAAGGGCAGGAACATCTCAAAATGAAAACGGGAATATTTATTGATATATTTCCGCTTGATAATATTCCGGATTGTTATCCATTGAGATTAGTTCACTGTTTTGAATGTTTTGTGCTTCGGAAAATTCTATATTCTGAAGTTGGCAAGCGAAATAGAGAAAATTCGATTGTCAGATATATTTATGTGCTGTTAAATCATATCCCGGCTCAATTTGTATTTGCGAGGTTCCGCAAGATGTCGGAGTATTGGAACAAGCATGAAACTACCTTTAACAGGATACTTGCATTTCCACCAAGAGCAGGTTGGAGACTTGGAAGCAAGCGTATATGGGATGAAGAAATGACAGAGATTTTATTTGAAAATCGCAAGTTTTTTGTTACTGCACACTATAAAACAGTTTTAACTTGGCGGTACGGTGACTATATGCAGTTGCCGCCGCCTGAAAAACGACATTGGCATCCAGCTACAAAAATTGTATTTCCGGAGGAAGATTGATAATGGGTACAACTAATAAACCTTTTGATTTAGAATCGGAATTTCAAAGTGTGATGAGCCAAATTTTTTCGGTTTCTACTTGTATCAATTGCAAATTAGAATTTTGCCCAAATAAAGATGTCGGTGCATTTATGAAAATAATTGAAACTGGAGCAAAAGTTGCTCTTTATGGAGTAGGCGAGAGTGCGGCAATTCTCGCGGAGTTGCTCGGCACAGAAAATATGTGCAAAGTTGACTATATTGCAGACAAAAAAGCCGTCAATAAACAAATGCTTTTTGACAACCGAGAGGTACTCTCGCCCGTCGATTTATTGGCGCACAATCCGGATTATATATTCCTGTCTTCTTACCTCCACAGAAATGATATGGTCGCATTCTTAACAAATTTAGGGTTTAACAAAGACAGATTGATATTACCAACTATGGATTACACTTTTATTAGAGAAGTACATACCAGTATCGAAAATATTGCTTGTGGATTTTACTGCTTGGCAAGCCATGCGAAATATGTGAATGGCTACTCCTATTTACGGGAAGCGAGGTATACGTATTTTACATCGGAATATTGCGATGATATTGAGTTGAAAGAGATAGCCTTGCGTAGATTGATTTTTGCTTATTTGTCTATACGCGATATATTAAATGCAAAGAAATATATGAGCGAATATATTGAAAAAAGATATACCGACTATGGATTGCTTGATGAACTCGGTTTTAGATTAGACGATTTGCTTAAAAAAGCGAAAGAGCGTATCCGCGCGAGAAAACAAGATGCTGTTTTGATTTACTTAATTGACGGATTAAGCGAAAAAACGGCTGAACACACAAACTATATTAAAGCTTTTACTGAAGATTCATTCTGCTTTGAACGCGCTTTTACGCAGTATGCGTATACTACCGCGTCATTAACGGCACTTTTCACCGGTAAAAATTTAATAGAAGATGCGGCTTATGAAACCGCTGTATTTAATGAACACAATAGTCCGTTTATCCAAATTGTTACCCAAAAAGGATATACATTCGAATGCTTTTTGAGTATTGACAAGAAGCCGTTAAACGAGGTAACGGTCAATGCTATACAGAATATGAGCTCTGGAATGTGGCAGATTATTACGAGACTTTCAATGACTGATGAAAAGTGTGTTTATTACGCCCATTTTATGGAAGCCCACCTTCCGTATGACAACGGGTTTGGTACTGGTATTACGCAATATGACTTCTTTACGTCTGACCAATGGCCAACTTTCGTGAAAATTACAACAGAGTTGCAGGCTGTCCATTATATAGATGAACAATTTAATTTTTTTGACGAAATAGTTGGAAATCTATCAGCAAAAATTTTGATGAGCGATCATGGAAGAGGATCTAATGGCCAATACTACTGGAGATGGAAAAAAGAGGCTGACTTATATGCGGTAGGGTGTCGTAATTGCCGTATCTTTTTGTCTGTTAAGTCAAAACACTTTTCCAAAGGTAAAACACGCAAGATTTTTTCAATTTCGAATTTTGACAAACTGTTTTTGGCGGCAATCGGAGAACAAAATGTAGATACTGTATTTTCGGAATACAGCAAAACCTGTGGACTTCCTACTTATGACGAACCACTAATCAAATATATTTTTCCGAATTTAGAATTGCCTTGGAAAGGTGTTGTTAGCGCAGTTGGGTGTTATTGGGTTGCATATGACGGTAAAACAGAATTATTCTACCCGGACGGAACTTATGACAACCATATTGATGACCCTGCTTATGCTGATGAAATCCAAAAGTTACGAGAACATTGCGGCACAGATTTTCACGATATATTTAATATGCCTAAGTTTGCAACAGCAAAGAAATATTACATCAAAGCAGGGCTGATTAACGAAGACGGGAGCGCAAAAAAGTAATGGTAATTTGGCTGCTTGGGATGAGCGGTGTCGGTAAAACGACAATCGGTACGATGCTCGAAGAATATATTGCTGCGAGAGGTGCCGCTTGCTATCGTGTTGATGGAGATGAAATCAGGGATTTCTTTGACCGAGACTTGGGCTATTCACTGGAAGACCGTGCACAGAACATGAAACGCCTGATGTTAGGCGCGTATTTGCTTAGTAAAAACGAGATTGTGACCATTGTTTGTGCTGTTACTCCAGTGGAAACTTGGCGAGTGACGGCACGTGAAAAAATAAGCGATTACTTTGAAATATATCTTAAGCGCGAGATTGATAAGCTTAGAAAAAATGATATTAAGGGCATCTATGCTTCCCACATCGGTAAGACGCAAATTGCCGGCATTGATTTTCCGTTTGATGAACCGTTGCATAGTGATTTAACGCTTGACACGGGTATTATGACCGAGCAAGAAACGTTTGCAGAGGTAAAGTTGTTTGTAGATAAGTTGATTGAGAAACGGTATTGGCAAGTATACTACCGCAGGAATCCGTTGCCTGCTGAACCTTCGCAGTTTTCTTCGTTCGCATTAAATTATATAGATACTAATTATAGAAGCACTCACGATAATATAAGTTTGGTCGAGTTAGGATGCGGAAATGGTCGTGACAGTATATATTTTGCATGCAATCATATGTATGTTACGGGAATTGACCAAGTTTCAGAAGAAATATCTTTTCTAAACGACAAATATGGGGGAATATATCCTAATTTAGAGTTTACCGTTGGTGATTTCACGGCCTCACTCACGACTGAACAGCATGATGGAGAATACGATGTTATATACAGCCGTTTTACTTGGCATTCAATAACGGAATCTGCAGAGGAAAGGTTGCTGAGTTTGATTGAATGTTCTCTAAAACCCGATGGGTTGCTGTTCATAGAAGCGCGCAGCATAAATGACAACTTGTTTGAGCAGGGTACGATAATCAGCAAAAACGAGAGAATTACAGACCATTATCGGCGATTTATGGATTTAGAACTATTCCTGCCAAAGCTAAACAAACACAAACTAAGGGTATTGGAGCAAACCGAATCGACCGGACTTGCAGTTTGCGGCAATGAAGACCCGGTTATCATACGCTTAGTGATTACTAAGGAAATTTGAATGATTAATAATGAGCCTAATTACAAATGGATATACACTTATGATTATGCGCCCACTCAAATATGGGAAACGTGGCGCGCCGCGCCGCCGCCCGCCGACTGGGTTAACGGTGAGTGTGAGTCTGTCAGTAACCGAGTAAAAAAAGAATTGCTTAACTTCGCTTTACTTGCTGATTCTCACTACACGGTCAATGGCACTTGGGACGATACCTCATACAGTTTGCGCAAACTGCATGAACGTCTAAGTCTAAATGGCGTAATCCATCTCGGTGATATGACGGACGGAATATTGCCTGCTGATAAAACTGAGCAAATTGAAAATATAATCAAATACGATATGGCTTCGCTCGGAGTCCCGGTTCACATAGTTCCGGGGAATCACGACTATAACTACTTCAAAGGCAATTCCGATTTAATCTATCCGGACAAGCCGCAATATTATGTGGATTATGATAAGCAAAAACTAAGATTTATCTTTATTGATTCATTTGACCCCAAAGAGCAACTGCGTTATGGATTTACTGATTATTGCATCCATTGGCTTGATTCGGTTTTGCACAGCTTGCCTGATGGTTGTGTCTCAATAATATTCTCACATGTTACGCCACTCGTTAGACTTCAGGCGTGGGCAAAGGAAATCAGAAATCGTGAAAAATTAATGGATGTGCTTAATAAATATGCAGATAGCATTTTAGCGTTCATCAATGGTCACAACCATTGCGACCACTTGTTTAACGATTTGTATAACGACAAGTTTCCGATAATATCTATCAACTGCGCTAAGTGCGAATACTTTCTTGAACACAAGCCTGAAGGAGCGGTTGTGCCGTATCGCGAATTGGGCAATAGAACGCAAGAGAGCTTTGATATTATTCAAATTGATACTTATAAGCGAGAAATATATTTTACAAGGTTTGGTGCGGGTAGCGACCGTATTATTAGAAACGGAAAGGCGGAGTGGGTGTAATGCAGATATGGGGTCACAGAGGAGCGTTTCACTACGCGCCGGAAAATACAATAACGAGTTTTCAAAAAGCCATCGAATTTGGAGCGGACGGTGTGGAGTTTGATGTTCAGCTTACCAAGGACGGTGTAGTGGTTGTTATTCACGATGAAACAATCGACCGAGTCAGTACTGGCAACGGGCATGTCTTCGATTATACCTTTCAGGAGTTGCGATACTTTAATTTTAACAAGCGCGGTATATCTGAGCCGAAATATATACCGATACCTACTCTTGAGGAAGTTCTTGAATTGTTGAAACCGACATCGCTTGAAATAAATATAGAGATGAAAACAGGGATTGTATATTATGACGGCATAGAGAAAAAGACATCTGATATTGTAAAAAGACACGGCTTGTCGGAACGCATTATATATTCTTCGTTCAATCACTATTCCGTTCAAAAAGCGAATAACTTTGATCCTATTGCAAGGATCGCACTTCTCTGCGGCGGCGGCATAATAGTCACAGGCGAGCAATGCGAGAAAATCGGCGCATATGCACTACACCCCAATACCATCCAAATGCGTTATCCGGGGTTGATTGAAGATTGCCATAAACGGGGTATACAAGTAAACGTCTGGACGGTTGATAGCAATGAAGACTATGCTTTTGCAAAAGAACACGGAGTAGACGGAATTTTTGTGAATGATTTAGTGAGGTTCAAGAAATAATGCCGAATCTTAATTCTAAACTGTTGCAGAATTTCTATAAAACGTCACCCATGCGTGAGGGGATACTTAGCTGGTACCCGTTTGAAAAAGGTGCATTAATCCTTGAAAGCGCGGACGGTGTATTGACGGATTTGTTACGTTCGCACTCTAATAACGTAGTCTCCTTTGAAAGGGGATATAGCGGCAGTGAAAAATTTGACTATGTTGTCGTTATTGATTTAAATGAGATAACGGTTGAATTGCTCAAAGAATATCGTTTACTCTTGACTAAACACGGACGACTATTGTTAGCGTTCGAAAATCCATATGGTTTACAGTATTTTGCCGGAAAGCACAATTCAAGGACAAACATACCGTTTGACTTCAAGCGTGGCGAAAGCAAAAAAGAGGTTGAAATCCGCTTGAAATTAGCGGGTTTCGAAGGGCAGAAGTGGTATTATCCGTTCACGAATCACTATTTCGCAAAGGAAGTGTACTCCCAAAACTATCTTCCGAATGAGTTTTTCAGTCATCGCAGCCTTGTATTAGTTGAGGACGTTGATACAAAAATATTCGATGAGCGTGAATTGTGGGCAGATGTAATCAAAGGCGGTGCGTTTGAATTCCTATGCAATTCTTACTTAGTAGAAGCGCGTGTAAATAAAACAGACAAAGAGTGTGATGTCGACTTTGCCGCAATAACTGCATACAGAGAACCGAGCAAAGCTCTTATTACAACGATTCATTCCGATGGCACGGCAAAAAAACGTGCTGTATTTGAAGAAGGTATAGCGCGGTTAAAATCGTTGGCGGTCAATCACAACGAATTGGCGAACCTTGGGGTAAGCGTTTTGCAAGCAGAGTTCAAAGACGATTATATAACTATGAAAAGGCTTGAACTGCCTATTTTATGGGATTACTGGTGCAAAAAACTTACAGAGGGCTGTTTGGAGGAAGATGAGCTGTTCAGGCACTACGATAAAATCCGAGAAGAAATAAAAAAATCCGTTAAGCATGGCAGATGCTACTGGGAACTCGTCCCGGCGAACTGCTTTTACGATGTGTCTAATGATAAAATAATTTTCTTTGACCAAGAATTTTACTGGGAAGATATAGACACCGATTTGGCGATGGTGCGGGCAATATGCGCACTTACCTACGCTTCGGAATTCAGGAGTTATTACAAGACAGAAGATTGGCTTAAAAAATTAAAGAGCCGATACGGATTAATCGACAAATGGGACGAACTTGAAAGAATAGCAAGCTCAAAAACTTACGAGTATGTATTCAATCCGACCAATACAGAACCTCTTGAGAAATCATCGGAGCAAGTGGTGCAGCATATGTGGGAATTGCAGGGGGAACGGATAAGTGCGCGTAATCGCTACAAAAAGATGAACACAGTTGCGGCAATTATAAATGATATGGGTATCGGGAATGTCGCAATTTATGGCTATGGTCTTAGAGGCAAGATGCTACGATACGCCTTATCGGAACAGGGGGTTAATGTTACTTGTATCATCGATAGAGCATCTCCGTTAATCTGTGGTATACCGCTCTTCAGGACGATGGAAGAAGTTCCCGAGGGTTTGATTACAGATTTGATTGTTGTCACGCCGTTTGATGGCTCGGTACAAATTGCTACAGAAATAAAATCAAAGGTGCATTTCAAAGTTGCGACTCTGGAGGAGATAATTAATGGCTAAAATAGAGCAATTACGGGAAGTAGAACTTGAATTGTTGGAACAGTTCATCAAAGTCTGCGAAGAGCATAATTTGACTTGGTACGCTATGTTTGGAACTCTACTCGGCGCAATGCGTAACAGAGGTTTTTTGATTTGGGATGACGATATAGACGTGGTAATGCCATCGGGGGATTACGCTAAGCTCTGTAACCACAAAGAGTGGTTTGACGAGAGGTATTTTCTTCAAACGCCTGTTGACGAGGGCTGTCATTGTTCTACGAAACTTCGCAAAAACGGAACTACGGCATTCTTTCTTCCACTTCTAGACAGCATAAGGCAAGGTGGACACCTCGGTATCAGTATCGATATTATACCGCTTGCCGAGGTGCCGGGGATTGGCTTCTATTGGACGCCGACACTAAAAAGTGCGCGAAACACTATAAAGTACCCGAAACACTGGTTTGGGCAGGGAAAAACAGCAGCATTTGAGCGTCTTCAAGTAAATATCCCAAGCGAGCCGCGTAAAGTGTTGCAATCTTGCTATGGTATTTGGGCGTGGCCAATCGGTGCGGAAGTTGTGTCCCCGCATTACTGGTTTTTCGACAATGAACGTGATTTTTCTATCTATATTAGACGTTATACCGGCTGGCTTGATGAGGTAAAGGGGAAGAAAATATATTTATTTGGGGCGGCTGACAGCCTTAGGATATGGCTCGAAAGATATGGCTTGCGGGAGCAGGTAGTCTGCACATTTGATAATGACCCTAACAAATGGGATAAAGAATCGTTTGGCGTAGAAGTACACAACCCTGCTGAAATACAGCAGATTGTCGATCGCGACAGTATAATTATCGTGGTAAGTTTGTGGTATCAGGAAATTGGAGAGCAATTGGAACGGATGGGTATAACAGACTACTTCGTTTTTTTGGATTTTCTATTTGAATGCGATTCGGAGGGTGAGCTTATATGCAGGGAATCACCGAAAAAGTAAATTACAACACTGAAAAGCATTATCACATAGGCTATGTCTCCGGCACATTCGATATGTTCCATATGGGGCACTTGAATTTGCTGCGCCGCGCTAAGGAGCGGTGCGACTACCTGATTGTCGGTGTGCTTTCGGACGAGTGCGTTATAAAGGGCAAGAAAAAAGCTCCAGTTATACCTTTTGCGGACAGATTTGAGATTGTCCGTTCCTGTAAATATGTGGACGAAGCGGACATTACCACGACGGAATTGTTGAATAAAATAACGGCTTGGAACAAATATCACTTCGATGCCATGTTTACTGGCGACGACCATAAATTCGATGGTTGGAACTGGGAAGAGTCCGATCTAAACAAACTCGGCGCGGAATTGGTGTTCTTCCCATACACGCAGGAAGTGTCCTCGACAAAACTCCACAACATATTGCAGGTTGAGGGCAAGTTGAAAAAAGTTATTACTTATGGAACATTTGACTTATTCCATAACGGACACAGGAAGCTCTTAGAACGAGCGAAGACACTTGGCGATTACCTAGTAGTTGGAGTGACTACTGAGCAGTTCGATATACAGCGTGGAAAATTAAACGTCGTCGACCCTCTTATGAAACGTATCGAAAATGTCCGAAAAACGGGTATCGCTGACGATATTATCATTGAAGAGCAGGACGGGCAGAAGATTTCAGATGTGCAAAAATACGGCGTCAGCATTTTTGTGATTGGTTCTGACTGGCGCGGTAAATTTGATTACCTAAAAGAATATTGCGAGGTAGTATATCTTGAAAGAACGAAACATATATCCAGTTCAGAATTGCGCATTATACAGCAAGGCGTTGTACGGCTTGGGGTTGTTGGTTCAGGCCGCATAGCTGTAAGGACAATGGACGAAGTGAAGTTTGTTAGCGGCGTAAATGCTTCCGCTGTGTATAACCCACATAAGGAGAACGCGGATATGTTCGCCTCAACCTACGTTTTAGATTCTTATAGCGAAAGTTATGAGCAATTTCTTGAAAATGTTGACTCCGTTTATATCGCCACACCGCATGGAACGCATTATGACTACACCAAACGGGCGTTGCTTGCAGGCAAGCATGTCCTGTGCGAAAAACCATTTGTCTTGAAAAAAGTCGAGGCAGAAGAACTTTTTGACTTGGCGGCGGAGCGGAAACTTGTCTTAATGGAAGCAATCAAGACCGCCTACGCTCCCGCGTTTTTACAATTGGTCAACACAGTGAAAAGTGGGAAAATCGGCAAAGTCTATGATATTGAGGCGGCATTTACAAAACTTGTGCCATACGGTGAAAACGTCCGTGAATATGATAAAACAGTCGGCGGAAGCTTCACGGAACTGGCAAGTTATCCGTTGTTGCCAATTGTCAAACTGCTCGGGCACAGTTATGATGAGTTGTATTTTGATTTTTTCAGGAACGCCGACGGTGTTGATATATATGCAAAAGCGTATTTCAAATATGGGCAGACCTTAGCGACTTCTAAAACAGGCATTGGCATTAAGAGTGAGGGGCAATTGCTTATTTCCGGTGACAAGGGTTATATCCTCGTAAAATCACCTTGGTGGCTGATTAAGACATTTGAAGTCTGCTATGAACAAACAAGTAACAACGAAAGTATTTCCGCGCCGTTTCCTGGATATGGTATGAGGTTTGAAGTAGCGGATTTTATCAGGAACATCAACGAGCCGGAAATGAGGAATTACAAACTTAGCCGTGGCGATAGTATCGCTATTGCGGGGATAATGGAAAAATTTTTGGAGCAAAGAACCGGCATTAAAAAGGACTGACATTAAGGAGATATTAGCGTGAAAACATCATCGACTTGCTTACCGCCTTAAAAAGGGCAGATTACCCCCTTGGTGCAAGAAAGTAAATTTTTTAAGCAGGAACTGTTTGCGGAATCTGGATTGTCTCGGGTGAAATA
>Ga0153996_1000620_pt1 | contig 15858 bp, 17 predicted proteins | sample TSNC080MetaG_FD_104728 | JGI IMG/M metagenome (GOLD analysis project Ga0153996, IMG submission 104728) | Attine ant fungus gardens microbial communities from North Carolina, USA - TSNC080 MetaG | ecosystem: Host-associated > Fungi > Mycelium > Unclassified | place: USA: North Carolina, Lumber...
ATATTACAGTTTGTAGTTATGATACAACTCACCTCCAGGAGAATCCTCAGAGATTAGGATGAGGCTCCTGAAGGGATGTTCTACATTATATATTAAGTTTACATTCCTTGTGTCAGGGTCAGCATGATCGGAGCTATACTAGTGTGGCTTAGGTCACTCTGGAGCATCGTTATGCAGTTCCAGGGTAGAAATAGAGCTATTCCCTTACAGAAAGAAGGGGACTATTATTCCCCAAAATAAGTTTGAAGTACTAAGGAGTAGAGTAATGCAATGTGGAGTTGAAGAAAGGATGATTAGGAGACATGAGGCGGTAGTGGTTGAATGTTTTAAATGTGAGGAGAAGGGGCACAAGTGTAGGGAGTGTCCATTACAGAAAGAAAGAGCAGAAGAGAGGGTGGTGTATATGGCAAGGCCACAAAAGACACACTAACAGAGGGAGCTGGCACACCCTGAAAAGAGAAAAGCACAGGAAGAAGAAAGAAAGTTAAGGAGGATGGAGGAAAAAGAGGTGGCGTGCGTGGCCAAGTCACGAGAAGCACAGCAAGGATGGAGGAGAAGTTCAATAGAAGAGTTAAGAAAGAGGGCAGAGGAGCATTGTGGAAGAGGCGTCCCAGAAGAAGCGTGACTATTAGAATTGGGATGGTGCACAAGGGAAACAATAGTGACATATGTAGAGTGTGAAAGGTGCAGGAAGAAAGGATGTCATGTGAAAGAGAATAGAGGACAGGGGGTAATTAGAAACAGACAAAAGTAGTGTGGATGTTCAAAAGGAAGAGAGAAGGAGGCAGTGCGGCCCAGAGAGACAAAGGTGCAGCAAAGCAGCACACAGTCAGGAGAACCAGAAAGTGCAGCAAAAGAGGGGGGTAGCCAAAGGGATGTCAGGAGAATGTTCAAAATGCTAAGAGAAGTGTGGATGAATATTGGAGTAGAAAAGTTAGATATGCATAAAGGCATAACTGTAAAAGCACTCTTGGACAGTGGTGCTACAGTGTAAGGGGCACACTTGGTGAGGCACCCAGTCACACTGCAGTATAGTAAAGCAGGCATCTTAAGAAGAAGCGATGGATAGCCCAGGAGCTTCAATCATTGTTGAGGTAAGGTATTCTACCATATATCACTAGCTACTTATACTAGACTAGCCTGGTCTATGCGCTGGTTGCTATGGCCACTGACATCAGGACAATAATAACTACACTACCAGATATAGCTATGTAGTACTATGATAGAGACCCGAACTAGAGGGAAAGGAACTATAGACCGCGGACTCCGAGGATCTGTGAGAACACTAGATGATGTGAACCCTACCAGGTTATCTAAGCGATCTCAGGCTGTCCCCTTACATACAGGGATATTTATGGATAAGAGGATGGCAGCTAGGCATGGGTTCAAGTTACAAAAATTAGAGAGACCCATAGCGGTCAGAAATATAGATGGGATAAATAACAGTAGAGGAGTGATCACTTATCAGATGGAAGCAAACGTCTATTACAAAAGTCACATAGAAAGAATGAGGATGGATGTATGTGACCTGGGAAAAACAGAATAATCTTGGGAATGCCATGGTTGGTAGCACACAACCCAAAGATAAATTGGAAAATGGGAGAGGTCAAAATGACGAGATGTCTGCCCTTGTGTGGTAGAGTAAAAGTAAAGGAGGAAGACAAGAAGAAAAGAGGAAAAAGGATAATAACTCTAGAAGAAGAGAAAATTGTCAGATGGGCGATAAATGATAAAGAGGATTGGAGAAGAGAAGAAGAAATCAAGGAGGACCACAGGAAAATTGAGAAAATTGTCCCAAGAAGGTTTCTAAAGTGGAGAAAAGTATTCAGGAAAGTAGAGTCAGAGAGGATGCCAATAAGGAAAGTTTGGGATCATACCATAGATCTCAAAGAGATATTCAAACTACGAAAAGGAAGAATTTACCCTCTATCCAAAAACAAGAGGGAGGAAGTTCAGAATTTTGTGGAAGACCAACTGAGAAAGAGATATATCAGACCATCAAAATCTCCTCAAATGTCGCCAGTGTTCTTTGTAGGGAAAAAGAATGGAAGTAAGAGGATGGTCATGGACTACTGCAATCTGAATGACCAGACAGTGAAGAACAACTATCTGCTACCATTAATTACAGACTTAATAGACAACATGGGTAGCAAGAAAGTATTCACAAAAATGGATCTCAGATGGGGGTTCAATAATATGAGGATCAAAGAAGGGGATGAGTGGAAGGGAGCATTTACAACACATATGGGCTCCTTTGAGCCAACAGTAATGTTCTTTGGAATGACAAACTCGCCAGCCACATTCTAGGTGATGATGAATGAAATTCTGAGGGATCTGATCAATGAAGGAAAGGTCGCCACATTTGTAGATTATGTATTGGTAGGAACAGAAACTGAGGAAGGACACGATGAAATAGTAGAAGAAGTATTGAAGAGGTTAGAGAAAAATGACTTGTACATCAAACCAGAGAAATGTGTATGGAAAGTGAGGAAGATAGGGTTCTTAGGAGTGGTTATAGGACCTAACGGAATAGAAATGGAAAAGGAGAAGATAGATGGAGTATTGAGTTGGCTAGAGCCCAAAAATATAAAAGATGTTAGGAAATTTTTAGGCCTTGCAAACTATTACAGGAGGTTTATCAAAGACTTTGCTAGAATAGCCAGGCCAATGAATATACTCACTCAGAAAGATATGAAGTGACAGTGGAGGCAGGAGCAGCAGAAAGCATTTGATGAGTTGAAAGGAGTTTTCACGACGAAACCAGTACTAGCAGCCCCAGATCTAGATAAGGAGTTTAGGGTAGAGGCTGATGCCTTGAACTATACAACTGGAGGAGTACTATCTATGAAGTGCTCTGATAATATGTAGAGACCAGTGGCTTTCATTTCAAAATCTCTAAGTGATACAGAATGCAACTATGAGATACATGACAAAGAGATGTTAGCTATAATCAGATGCCCAGAAGAGTGGAGATACTTTCTAGAAGGAGCAGTAATTAAATTCGAGATTTGGACAGATCACAAAAACCTCAAATGAAAGCACAAAAGCTACATTAAAGACAAGCAAGATGGGCTTTATACCTGTTGAGATTTGACTTTACGCTAAAACATGTCCCTGGAAGCAAGATGGAAAAGGCAGATAGTCTAAGTAGAAGACCAGACTGGGAGGTAGGGATAGAAAAGGATAATGAGGATGAGATGTTGGTAAAACCAGAATGGATAGAAGTAAGAAGAACAGAGGCAGTAGAAATAATAGTAGATAGGATAGATCTACTAGAGGAGGTTAGAAAGTCAAAAGTAAAGGATGATGAAGTGATAAAAGCTGCAGAAGAAATGAAATGAGCAGGGGTAAAGATGTTGAGAGATGAGGAATGGAGAGAGGTTGATAGTGTAATATACAAGGAAGGAAAAGTCTATGTACTAAAAGATGACAAGCTTAGAGCAGAGATAATTAGGCTGCATCATGATATGCCAATAGGAGGACATGAGGGGCAATGGAAAACGGTAAAATTGGTCACTAGAAATTTTTGGTGGCCAGGGGTTACAAAAGAAGTGAAGCGGTATGTAGAGGGATGCAATGCCTGCCAGTGAAACAAAAATTGCACAGAGCAGCCAGCCAGCAAATTAATGCCTAACTCAATTCCAGACACATATATTGGCAGACTTTATTACTAAGTTGCCTTTAGATCAAGGATATGATTCGATTTTAGTAGTGGTTGATAGGTTAACAAAAATGGTACATTTTATACCTACTACAGAGAAAACATCAGCAGAAGGGCTAGCATGGTTGTTCAGAGACAATGTGTGGAAATTACATGGTCTGCCTGAGAGTATCATATCAGACAGGGAGCCACAATTTGCAGCAGGACTAATGCGAGAGTTGAACGGGATGTTGGGGATTAAGAGTGAATTGTCAATGGTGTTCCACCCTTAGACAGATGGACAAACAGAGAGGGTAAATCAGGAGTTGGAACAGTACTTAAGGATGTTCATTGATCATAGGCAAGAGCAGTGGCCAGAATGGTTAGGAACGGCAGAGTTTGCGTATAATAACAAAGTACACTCAAGTACTAGGATGTTACCTTTTAAGGCAAATTATGGACAAGATCCCAGAATGGGGTTCAAAGGAAGAAAGAAAGGGAAGTATGAAGGAGCAGAGAAATTCATCAAGAAAATAAAAGAGATACAAGAGGAAGCAAAAGCAGCACTAGGAAAAGCACAGGAAGAGATGAAAAGATATGCAGATAAGAAGAGAGCAAAAGTAGATAACTATAAAGTAGAGGACTTAGTGATGTTGAGTACTAAGGACTTAAAATACCAGATGGTTGGGAGGAGGACAGACAAGTTGATGGAGAGATTTGTAGGCCCTTACAAGATTAAAAAGATTGTATTATCAAATGTAGTAGAATTAGAACTATCTAATACAGTAAAAATACATCTGGTAGTAAATGTTAGTAGGATACATAAATATGTAGGGCAAGTAGAAGGGCAGAAGAAGGAGCAACCAGCTCCAGTAATAATTGAAGGAGAAGAAGAATGGGAGGTGGAGAGGATTTTGAATAAGCGATGAGTCAGAGAAAAGGACAAATACTTGGTGTGCTGGAAAGGATTTACAGTGGAATCAGATACATAGGAAGGAAAGGAGAACTTGAAGAATGCAAAAAAAGCGATTGAGGAATTTGAAAAGGAATATCAACGAGATAGGGAAGATGTAGCAAGACAAGAACATAAGGAAGGAACATTTAGAAGAAGAGAATTACCAGGGAGATTTACGGCAAGAAAACTGTTCAGATGGTCAGACAAAAGGTACGATCAAGAATATTGGGGAAGACTGGAAAGGAATTGGAGACGGTGGAAGGGTAAATGACCAAGGGAGAGGAAAATGATGGAAACAATCAAAGAGAAAGAAGAAATCAAGCAAGAAGACTCAGGACTGAGGAAATAGACAAAGGAAGATGAAGACAAAATAGGCAACATGGTTAACCCTTACTATGAGTTGTAGGAAATTCCTTGGGACAAGGAAACTTAAGAGGGGGATGGTGTCATGACTTGGCAAAACAGCTAAGTTATTATTTATATTTCTTTTCTTTTCCTTTTCTTTTATCTTGGACTTACTACATAGAGAAGAGTATGGGAAAGTGTCACATCACAAGTATTACAAAGTCACAGTTATATGACAGAAAATCGCACTGTCACATCACATGATGTCACATGATGGGTCACATGATAAGTGTGGGAAAGTAGTGCATAGACTATGTAGTAGTTGTATAAGTAGTGTAGGAAAATTTAACGGGAACTTTATCAAGTTCTCTTTGTCAATTGCTGAACAAAGAGCAGTTGGCTTTTTTCTGGCTTGGAGTTTAGCTTTCTTACAGAGAACTTGATAGAGTCTCTGTTAGATTTGCTACACTATATATATAATTACTATCATGGCTATGCATTTTGTCTCCCACAGTCCTTATGTCCATCAGCTGACTTCTTTGTCATATACTGTGACTGTGACTCATGATTATCTGTGATATGACCATTTCTGTGACCTTGGTCATACCTTTGTGACTCTGTGACTGTCATGTGATATTTCCCATATTCCACTTAGTAATAATCTAAAAGAAAAGAAAAAAAAAAGAAAAAAATATAAATATTAACTTAGCCGTTTTGCCAAGTCATGACAAGAAAATTTGAGAAGACGGAAGAATTCATGATAAGAATGAAGGAAGTACATGGAGAAGCAGAAGCAGTATTAAAGAAAAGCCAAGAGGAAATGAGGAAATATGCTGATAGGAAAAAAAGCAAGGTAGAAGAATATAGAGTAGGGGACTAGGTGCTTTTGAGCACAAAAGATCTCAAATATCAGATAAAAGGAAGACAATTGGAAAAACTGACAGAACAATTTGTGGGACCTTACCAAGTAAAAGGAATTATCTCAACAAATGCCATAGAGTTAGATTTGCCAAGCATGGTTAAAATACATCCAGTGGTAAATGTCAGCAGAGTACATAGATATAAAGATCAAGTCAAAGGCCAGAAAAAGAAACAGCTAGCACTAGTTATAATCGAAGGAGAAGAAGAATATGAAGTGGAAAAGATATTAAACAAGAGAAAGTTTAGAGGGAAAGATATACAGCAGAAGAAGACATCTGGGAACCAAGAGAGAACCTAGGAAATGCAGAGGATTTAGTCAAAGAATTTGAGGAAGAATATGGTGAAATTGGAAGGATAAAGAAAAGAAGGAATAATAAAGAAGACAGGAAAGAGGAATTGCCAGGTAGGTATATGGCAAAAATGCTATATGGATAGGATGACAGGAGATTTGACAAAGAATATTAGAGATGATTAGAAAGAAATTGGAAGAAATAGAAGGAAAAAGGAAAGGAAAGATTAGAAAAGATCAACAAAGAAGAGAAAGAAGAAGAAATCGAGGAAGAAAGAATAGAGGAATGGAATGAAGAAGACGAGATGGATAAGATAGAAAACATATATTGTAAGGGGACCCCTCACACATGACTCTGGAGCACCCTCTGTTGCCTCCCAACATAATTTCATTATGCAGACTCTAGTTACCAAAGAACGGAGAAACTGGAACGCAAGGACACTGTAGTATATATATTGTAGATTATTCCCTCCAGGAGCCTCATCTAATTCTCTGAGGAATCTCCTGGAGGTAGGTTGTAACATATTTCATAGTATAATTTATCTGAGGAATCTCCTGGAGCACTCTGCCCTGGTCGCTCTCACATATATGATGAGTTATAAGAAATTTTCAGGACAAAACTACTTAAGAGAGGGGTACTGTCATGAGTCACCTTGACCATGACCAAAAAATATGACATAGACTAGAATCAAACCCTGGACTGATAGGGACTTGTAGAATAAATAAGAACAAACAGTGCAGAAATATATAAGTAGTGTAACAGAATAAAGCAAGGACTCTATTGAGTTCTTTTCTAATCCTGAAGAGCTCTCTTGATCCTAACCCAGGATTAAGATCTTAAGTCAGTCACTAACAATGGTAACCTAAATTTATAAATAAGCAATGGCCTGTTGAGATGTGATATCATTTTATTAGAGGTAAGCCTTCTAAGGTTCTTTCTGCTCTCAAGAGCACTCTAGAGAGGAGTTCTATTATAGATCTGTTATAGGAAGCCTGAAAAAACTCTTATGAGGTCTCTGTAGTAGTAGTCATAGCCACTACCCTACTACTTGAGTAGTGTGCATGAGTCCACAATAGTGTTACACTACAAGCAAATTTGCTGCAGAAAGTAGCATTTGATATACTTTATACCAATGAATTCCTAATCAGAATTCACTCTAGAACCCATCATAAGTCCTTAGAACATACCAAAGGGTTATAAGAAATAGTGAGCAGATAGAAATAGACCTAGAGCTCATGAAAAGACCTCAGGAGGCAAGCAAGATAAGCTAGTATTGGGTCATAGAAAGAGTTATCAGATAACAATATTATAGATCCACTTGTCAAGGACTGTGCAGAGCAGGAGCAGAATGACCTGAAGTGGAGTGGAATTGCTCCAGAGTGGAAGGGAGTTGACAACAAAAGTAAGGAACAACCTTGGCCTCAGCTCATGCGCTGTGCCTCAATCTGCTGTCACATGTGTGGTTGTATATTTCAGGAGAACTGAATTATTGCTAGGAGTTCAGGAGAGAAGTGGTATATTGATAAGAGTGAGGATAGAACACATAAAAGATATTATAGACATTAATCTATGAACTAAGGAACTAGGATGTAACTAATGAAGTACTTATACTAAGTCCGGAATAGAAGGAGTACAAGTAACTAGTCTAAATCATGATCCTATAGGAGTAGACAACAGGAGTTCAGGAGCAGAATTTAGTAATTAATATAAAATATAAAAGAAATTATATTATTAAATAATTATTTTCTGTCATATAATACCACTTTGTATTGGATATACCTTGAAAAAAATGGAAAACTTGAGCTCTAGAGCTAATAGTGTACTAGGGACAGACTTAGACAGATATGTCTCTGATTGCAAATAAGCATTGATGGTATCAGATCAGATATATTTAGATAAATGACACCTAGGACTTAACTTAGGAAATTTGGACAGTAGTTGGAGCTTACTAACACTTGACAGGTAACTAAGAAGTTCTAAATCATAAGCCAACAACAGAGAGAAGAACAGCAAAGGATAAAGAAGATTCTAGAAGGAAACAGCAGTGGGGATGTGTCATTGATGGGAAGGATCTAGGAGAGGGATATGTAAGCTATAGGACTTTGGGGGAACTTAGAGTGAGAAGGAGTCAAGGGAATCCTAAAAGTAGTAATAGTTTTCTTTTTATCTTTTATTCTTTAAGTTTCAGACATTTGTAATAACTTTAATATAGTATCCAGAGAGCAGAAAGGGTAGTATTAGATTTGGGTCAACCCTTCTCCAACATACAGGGGATAACACCCAAGGCAGGATATTGAGGCAACTGATTACCACCTAGCACCACTACTCTAACTTTGATCACTTCCACCAATTACTACTGATCTTTGCCTACATTCACTACCATCCACAACTAATCTTCTACTATACCTGCTGTAGACTTGACAATAACCAAACTGCAGTAGATAGAGCTGGTAACCAGGTTACCAAGCATGTAAAGAGAAGGGTATAAGAACCCTAGCAAAATAGGAGGCATCTCAGCTGTTGACATGCTAGTTGACGTCTGAGATGAGACTTCATTATAAGATGAGATGATCAATTACTTACAAGATAATATCTAAGACGAATAGACTTACTATTGTTATAGATAGGAGAGAACCTCTTGGCATTTACCTCTATTATCACTGCCTCTGGAATCATGAAATGTGAAACTAATGAGTGTAAAAGTTTAGAATTAGTAGGATGTCTTGAGAAGAACACAGAATATATCCAGAACTCAATCTAGAGAGGAATAGCAAATACAACTTGGACAGGCTTCAAATTTCAGAGAGAACAACAGGCTGGGAAAGCTTGGCTATGTGCACACTTGTCATGACTTGGCAAAATGTCTAAGTCACTTCTATTTTCTTTTTCTTTTTCTTTTTCTTTTTTCTTTTAGTTTTTTTATTCTGGACTTACTACTACAAGGATGGAGCATGGGAAGACATCATGTGACTTGGTCACAAAGTCACAGTCACAGTCACAACATGTGATAAGGTAAACACATGATAGAAATAACATGAGGACCATAGGAGAACATTGCATAGCCATTGTAGTAAAATTGTTATGAGTTATTTTGACCATGACCAAGGAATATGATATAGACTGGAATCAAATCTGGGACTAATAAAAGCTTGTAGAATACATAAGGGAAAACAATGCAGAAATATATAAGTAGTATAGCGGAATGAAGCAAGGACTCTATTGAGTTCTCTTCTAACCCTAAAGAGCTCCCTTGATCCTAACCTAGGATTAAGATCTTAAGTCAGTTGCTGACAAAAATATATAAGTAGTATAGAAAATCAAATGGAAACTCTATCAAGTTCTCCTTGTCAACTCAGACTTGAAGTGGATTTAAGTTGCCCTGGCTAAAGTCTTATAACACTTGGATTGCATTACACCTATAAGGTTCAGTGTTGGGGATGCAGACAAGGGGGCAACTAAGTGTGGAGAGTCTATGAGTGATCAACTAACTGTATTTTCCAGTGGAGCTTTTGTTATGGTATATAAAGGTTGACATCTTAGGGAGGCTATGCGATGACAATCTAAGAGATCTTACTCTCATTTCACCAACCAACTTATTTTATTTTACCTAAAGCTACATATAATACCTGATTTCTTCTTTTATTCAAAACCTTCATTTCAGTTATCTCCTCTCAATGTTAAGACTCTAGACCTCACAGTTGAGTATGTGTTTCAACTTGAAGCCTATGTCAATACTTGATATCTTTATGCTCCTCTACAAAGGGTCCAGTCAAGGTTTTTAGTGAAGTTATATCAAAAGTGAGAGTACCGAGACTTTTAGTCATACTCTGCACTATAGTCCAAGGTATAAGAGGACAGCTCTATTTCCACCCCTGAACTGTATAAGGATGCTCCGAAGCAACCTAAGCCTGTTCAAGTATTACTAAAGTAATACTTAAACACACTAGTATAGCTCTGGTCACACTGACCCTGATACTAAAGCTAGTATATAATGCAGAGGATCCCTTCAGAAGCCTTATCCTAATCTCTGAGGATTCCCCTAGAGGTGAGTTGTACCATAATTACAAACTATAATATCAGCTGAGGATTCTCCTGGAGTCTGGTGCCCCAGTCGCCCTTACACAAGGACTGAAGAGAGTATGGGGTCGCAAGAGTAAGAGTTTTTACACAAGAACCACAGAAAGAGAGAACTTGTTATTCTTGTCCTTCTTGGATTGTATTTATACTAATTAGGAGTATAACAACTGTTACTACTAGTATGACTAGGAGTGACAACTTGAGTTAGTTATCCAGAAATGGATAGGTTCAACAATTTTTCTTTAGTTATTGTCCTATAATTGTTAGATCTTAGTCTGAAGATTATTCAGAGATTATCTGTTAAATCCAATGAGTCCAATATCTCTGTCTATAGCTGTTTTATCCATATGAAAGTTATAATTAACTTTTATTCTTGCATTCTCCTTCTTCTTCTGTTCCAATGTCCTTGTTCATCACTTCTTGGAGTAACCACTTGTTGTTACTCTATAGTTGGTAGTATTAATAGTCCCAACCTATATCCATAATACTCAAACCTTTAGCACACAATTGGGAGCTGGTACCACATCTTCTTGTTTGTCCCAGTATGTAATTCCCTTTTGCACCCTTTCAACTGTATGAGGAGTTTTGCAACTGCCTAAAGGTATGGTTGAGGTTTTGGATGTATATGTGAGTATCTATCACAAATGGCCACTTACTGATTTGTAATAGGTGAATTTAGTATTCAAAAGGCTCAAAAAAGTGAAGTTAGACAAGCAGCAAAAGATGTTGTTAAGTCTGAGGTCTAATCCTCAGACTATGAGTTCTTATATACATAAAAGTAATTGTAAGACTTTAGCCAAGATGACTTAAATCTACTCCAAGTTCAAGTTGACAAGAAGAACTTGATAGAGTTCTCATTTATTTCTGTATACTACTTATACAACTACTAGATAGTCTGTGCACTATTTTCCCACACTCCTCATGTGACTTGATCATGTGATGTGACACTGTGACATCCTATTATGTAACTGTGACTATGATGTATGATACCTTGTGACATGATACTTTCCCACACTTCTTATGTGTAGTAAGTCCAAAAGAAAAAGAAAAGAAATATAAATAATGACTTAGCCATTTTGCCAAGTCATAACAGTGATAGTCTGTGTACTAGGACAGATCATCACATGCTACTATCTATTTTTTTACATATGGTAGTGCCTTTATACTAGAAATAAAGATAAATTAACCATATAAAGGCTGTCCTTTGTTCTAAAAAAAAGGACAGATGACTATCTAGGGGTAATTAATAAAGTCCATGTGCAAACATCAAGGTCTTTATATCTCCACTAATATTAATTGCCTTGGTATCATTATAGGCTCATTCTGAGTGGTATAAAGAGAGCTTCTCTGATGCCTAAAAGCAAAGCTTAGATTGTGGTGGTTTCCAAGATATTGGCAATCTAATATGTGGTACTATGGTGGTTATCTATCAATTTGCTCAATAGCTCAGCCAATATTGATTGCCTCGAGACATGACTGGTATTGATTGAAAGGTCTTTTTAAGGGCTTTCCAGAGCCATTGAGACTATGAGAATCATCAAGGAATTGGTGGAGATATAGCTGAATGAAGTTTGTGACAGTATCTTTATCAGAAGAGAAAAGAGGGAAGTGAAAAACTATTCTACTAGAGAAATGATTGACTACTCTTGAACTGGGAGAAGAAAGAGTATGAGTAAGGTTGAAACATGAGATAATTTTGTTGAGGTGTTTATTGATGTTCTTGATAGGGCTTTTGAGTTTTGCTTATTGTTTGGCTATAAGGTTAGAGGTTACAAATCTGTAAGGAGACTAATTCTTGGCATACAATATGTCTAATATGAAGTTAATAGCATGTGATAGTGGAATAATGATGGCAGCTATTCAACTTTCATAAGTATAGGGAAATGGGAATGAGGCCTGCTATAGCTTTAATACTCTCTGACAGAGATATGCAAAAGGTGCCTGTGATTCATAAGGCAGTTCTTTGCTGCATTTTCTTGAGTTCAGACAGGTTATTGACAGTGGGGGTGTTATGAGAGTCCCAAAAAAGGAAATAACTTCCCACACTTTTGAATAGTTAATTTACAATCTCAGGACATATAATGGGATAAAGTTATATAGTGTGGGAACCTTAAGTAAACCATATTATGTGACTAGCTCAGGTAATTGTAGAATATTTCAAAAGGACATGTGATCATAGGACTTTAGTACATAGATCATATAAGAATAGTATAAGATATAATAGGGAACTATCGAGTTCTTCCTAAACATCTACCTAGGGTGAACTCTAAGATCTTCATGGTCTAACATTAACAGGGGGCTCCCTTAAAGAACCATAACTGAAAGCCATATAGTACTATTAGTACTATACATATTCTATATAATAGTTGTTTTTGAAGAAGAAGGATGTCTCATGATGAGTTGCCTAGGAGTTTCATGATGTTGAGGGTTGAGAGACACTTGGTGGCATAAAAGTGATAGTAGAAGTTGAGCTTATGGTTGAAATAGAAACTAAGGTATTGCCAAATTGGTTTGGGTGTAAGAATAGGGTCTTCTACCAAGATGAGATCAATAGTAAATAGAATCATGTGATTTGGTGGGAAAATGGTCAAATAGTAAACCAAACAAAATGATATAGCATTTAGACAGTTTTTTTGCTGGCTGTTTGAGTAATAATAAAGCATATCTATTAGGGTTTGTAGTGAAATAAATTTGTTACCTAAGCTTTATGATGATTTGAGGCTAAGGAAAGTATACTACTCCTTGTAAGCTATACTAGATATTATTTAATATTAAGAATAATATTAGAATTAATTATTATTAATTATCTGACTTTGATATCATCCTTTTCTTTTAACATATTACAAATAGTTACTTACTGATTTGTAATTATAGATGCTACTATGCACTATTCTCCCATACTCATCATGTGACATTATCATGTGACAGTGATATGTGACATTGTTATGTAATACCTTTTCCCACACACTTTTCTTGTCATGACTTGACAAAATAGCTAAGTCAATATTTATATTTCTTTTCTTTTCCTTTTAGTTTTTGATTATTATTTTCTTTTTCTTTTTCTTTTCTTATCAATGAATGTGTGAGAGGAAAGTGACTCATAGGGAAGTGTGGGATAAAAGGAAGGGTTAGGGTTACTCTTCATGTATAAATAGTATACAGAATCCAATGGGAATTCTATTGAGTTCTCTTTGTCAAATACTAATAAAAGGCTTTATTCTGGCTTAGAAGTTGGCCCACTGACATTCCTTGTGTAGTAAGTCCAAACAGCTAAGTTATTATTTATATTTCTTTTCTTTTCTTTTTCTTTTTAGACTTACTACACATAAAAAGTATAGGAAAGTGTCACATCACAAGTGTTACTCAGTCACAGTCCCATGGTCATATTACATGACAAATCACATGATGAGTGTGGAAAAGTAGTGCACAGACCATATAGTAGTTATATAAGTAGTATACAGAAAATAACAGAAACTCTATCAAGTTCTTCTTGTCAACTCAGATAAAGAGTAAGACTAAGCTATCTTAACTAAGTCTTTACAGAAGTGATAAGAGTAACAAGTTGAGTCAGAGTCTATAAATGGGTTAGTCTAATGTTATCCCATTTAGCTGAAGTCCAAAGATAGAATAAGAGATTGTCTAAGATTTCTCTAGAGAGTCCTGTCTATACTATTGAGTCTGATGTCCATTTAAGATCTCCAGACATTTACTGCATTACTGCATAGTGATGTCTTTATCCAACAATGCCAGTATTTCATCCACTAACCATTTTTTATCAGACCAGGGCTAATAATATCTGTAGTCCCACTCAATGTTCATAACAATTTTTACCAAGTCATAACAGCTATTTTACTAAGTTATGACATACTAGAACTTGTTTTCTATCTCCAGTGACCACTTATCTCAAGCCTTCACTTACTTACTATCCTTGGCCAATGGTCATTGCAACTACCAGCCAACAAAGATCTACCAGGCCCTAGGCATAAGAGGACTTGGCAGTTAGTTAGGGATCGATATTCACTAGACCCATTAGTGAAGAAACGGGAAGACATCTCGTTCAGGCAATCTTGGATCACCACCCCAGCATATGTCAAAACAACTCATCTCCATTTCAAGACAACACAGCAAACAACACCCAACCATCTCCATCAAACGAAACCCTTCTCAACAATCCTCTTTCTCTTAACTTGGACCCAGAATCTCTTCCACTGACTCAGAATCAGAACAAGACATCGAACCCCTCATCAAACAATCTGAAACACAACAACAGACCTTTGAACAACACCTCCAATCCGAAATGTCTCAACCAACAAACACCACCTCTACAAATCCACAAGCACCTCCCGCAACTTCCATCAATCCAGTAGGAATTCTTGGACACAGAACCTTTGGATCGTCATCAAAGAACTCTGGCAACTCGTTCTATAACATCTTCGGAAAACCTCCAACGGATTCACCTGATATCTCGACAACAACCTCCTCAACAACAATCCACCAAGAGCATCAACCTAAATATGCTCAACCCGACAAATTTGACAGAGATCCAAGGAACTACCAAAAATGGAAAGAAGACTGTTTGCTCTACATGCTCGCCCATAACAACAACTTCCCAGACGAACACACTGCAATCATGTTCATGCTCTATCACATGGACAAGAAGGCCTTGGTCTGGAGAACAGAATTCATGGCAGCACACACAGTCTCAGGACAAGGTATCTACCTTGGAACCATGGAAAACTTCCTTGCAGCCCTCGACTCAGCTTTTCAACCATTCGATATGGAAAGAGATGCCCTGTGGCAGTTGCATGCTCTCAAACAACTATCAAGACCAGTGGACGGATACGTTTCTGAGTTCAGAGTATTTGCCATCCGTGCAGGACTTACAGATGTCTCGCAACTCATCCACCTATTCAGATAAGGTTTGGATTCCAATATCGCCATACAAGCCATTCGACGAGGACCCGATAACAATCTCCAAGCATGGATTGAAGCAGCAAAACAAGGAAAAGAGATCATCCGCATGGAAAGAATCTATCTGGGTGGAAAACAAGCAAAATGCCCCAATAGAATTCTGGCCAAAGAAAAACACTACATGAATCTGAACTGGCTTTGACCCCATGAGGACCCAAATGCTATGGACGTCGATAATATACAAGCCATACTAGAGAACTACAAGAATACTCTCCAGGATCAAGAAGACTCTGACGACGAACAAGAAACCACCAACCAATGCATCCAGAAGCTGGTATATCAAACCCTTGACAATATTCTTACCAAAGATCAAAAGAAGTCATTCAAGAAAGGGAAATGCTTCAGTTGCAGAACACCAGGACACTTCGCTGCTCAATGCCCAAACAAACCCAACTTCAAAACTCTACCCCACAACAAGACCTACAAGGCTAAGAAGAATCTCTTCACCAAAAAAACTAACAAGAAAAGAGACCTTGCAGAAAACATCCCAGAAGAAGAACCCTCAACAGACTCCGACTCTGATGAAGAAGAGGAGAATTTTCCCCAAAGCGACTAGGAACCACGCCTAACTCGCTCAACTCTTCCAGCACAAAGGACAATGACAGGCAAGTAAATGGACTACACATAAAAGACATTGTAGAAATGCAGTTGAAACCATG
>Ga0153996_1000621_pt1 | contig 15855 bp, 15 predicted proteins | sample TSNC080MetaG_FD_104728 | JGI IMG/M metagenome (GOLD analysis project Ga0153996, IMG submission 104728) | Attine ant fungus gardens microbial communities from North Carolina, USA - TSNC080 MetaG | ecosystem: Host-associated > Fungi > Mycelium > Unclassified | place: USA: North Carolina, Lumber...
AATATTGTGTCCGGGCAGGACGGAAGACCGGTTTTTAAGCATCACTGTGAGCAGTGTGTGGGATGCATTCAAAGCTGTCCGGCAAGAGCCATCAACTATAAAGACAAAACACAGATTAGAAAACGGTATACCCATCCCGGTATCTCCTGGAAGGAGCAGGCGCTGCTTAATGTGTAAAGGGATTGTGGCGGTTATGGCGTTTTATGATATTTCTATTTTTCAACAAATTTGTATGCTTTATCGATGAGCATAGATTCAATAAAGACTGGAAGAAAAAATAATTAAGCATAATCAAAGAGTGGGGATAGCTTCCACTCTTTTTTACAATCTATTTAACATTGATATTTTGTCAATCTCTTCTTTCTTCTGCTATAATAATAATCAGCCTATAAATAAAAAGAACGGGACAGGTAGAAGATAATGAAACAAATATTAATTATTGAAGACGATGAAATTATCCGCAGTGAATTATCGCAGTTTTTAAACAACGCAGGATATGAGACGGTAGTACCGGATTTACAGCAGGATATGACAGATGTGGTAAATGAGACCTATCCCGATTTAATTCTGCTGGATATTAACCTTCCATACCAGGATGGCTATACATTATGCAGGCAGATACGGCAGTTTTCTCAGACACCGATTATTTTTATTACAGCCAGAGATACGGCCATGGATGAATTAAACGGGTTGATGATGGGCGGTGATGATTATATCAGAAAACCTTATAACCTGCCGGTCCTGATTGCCAGAATAGAGGCGCTGCTGCGCCGAACGGACAAGCGCGATGACGTTTCTATCGAGTACCATGGCATCTTGCTTGACCCGATCACTGCGACGATGCTGTATAATGGCAGCTCGGCTGAACTATCGAAGACTGAGTTGAAGATTACTTATTATTTATTTCAGCATCCTGGTAAGATCATACCGCGGATTGAGCTGATTGAGTTTTTATGGGATAATCACATCCACATCGACGACAACACGTTAAGCGTGCATATGACACGCCTGCGAGAGAAGATGGGGCAGATCGGAGTAAAAGGTTTGATTCGTACAAAACGGGGAATGGGGTATATTATATGACATTCGGCATCTATCTCAAAGATAAGGTCTATATGCTGGTATTTCAGGTTGCAGGGGCGGCCTTTTTATCTGTTTTTCTTTATGTGATCGGGACAGGCATATCTGAACTGATTTTAATTCTCTTCTGCTGGTTGTTGATTTTAAGTGTTTATCTGCTTGTTTCCTACTACGGGCAGAAAAAGAAAATTACAGTACTGAATCAGATGATCAGCTCTTTGGATAAAAAATATCTCCTCGCTGAAATGCTCGGCAAACCGGCCAATGCAGTTGAACTGGAATACTATTACATCATGAGGCGGGCGATGAAATCGATGACTGAGCATGTTTCCGATGCACAGCACAGACAAGACCGGTATCAACAGTTTATCGAACAGTGGATCCATGAGATAAAACGCCCTATTACCGCAGCCAAACTAATCTGTGAAAATAATAAGAATGAGCAGACGCGAAGAATTATATCACAGGTTGAAGAGGTTGAACGTCATGTTGAGCGGGCTTTGTATTATGCACGGATGGGCTATGTAGAGAAGGATTATATCATTCAGGAAATAGAGCTCAACGAAGTTGTGGAAGAGGCTGTGGCTAAAAATAAACAGCTTCTGATTCAGCAGGATATTAAAATAGATACAGAGGATTTATGGTACAGAGTCTATAGCGATAAGAAGTGGCTTGTATTTATATTGGGGCAAATTATAATGAACAGTGTTCAGTACAAAAGTGAGGACGCGGTGATTACGATCTCGGCGGTTCCAAGTGTGGGCGGAACCATGCTGAAGATTAATGATAACGGAGTTGGCATTAAGGATAGTGAGATCAAGCGCATTTTTGAAATGGGATTTACCGGCAGTAATGGCAGAACGGGCCGGGGTTCAACCGGTATTGGCCTGTATTTGTGCAGTGAACTGGGAAAAAAACTGGGAATTCAGATATCGGCTGATTCAAGGTGGGGTGAATATACGGCGATAACCTTGTTTTTTCCGAATTCCAATCTTACAAATTCTTAAGATTAATGTAAGCAACCTCTATACCTTCTGTATTTTAACTGTGATATCATTCAGGCAGATCAAGACACAGAAGGAGTGTGAACAATGAATAAAAAGAATATCAGGATAAGAAAGCAGGGAGGTTATGAGATGTTGCTGCAGGTTGACAGAGTTGAAAAATATTACGGCAATGAAAGAAATCTGACCAAGGCTCTGGACGGCGTTAGCTTTCAGATAGAAAAGGGTGAATTCATCAGTGTTATGGGTGCGTCGGGTTCAGGTAAGACGACCCTCTTAAATTGCCTGGCCACTATCGATTCGGTTAGTGCCGGCAGAATTCTCCTCGATAACAGCGACATAACCGAGCTGAGAGAAAGCAGTCTGGCCGCCTTCCGACGTGAGAATCTGGGATTTATATTTCAGGACTCTAACCTTTTGGATGCTTTGACCATTGAAGAGAATATCGCCCTGCCCTTAACGATAAAAGGACTGCCGCCGAAGGAAGCGGATAAAAAGACGATGGAAATCGTCTCGCGGTTAGGGATTGGCGATGTTCTTGATAAGTTTCCCTATGAGGTATCGGGTGGGCAGAAGCAGCGATGTGCTGCAGCGAGAGCGGTTGTAACCGACCCCAGGCTGATCCTGGCGGATGAACCGACCGGAGCTCTCGATTCCAGATCGGCAAAAACGTTGATGGAAGTATTGACCACACTCAACAAATCCCTTTGTTCAACCATATTACTTGTAACCCATGATCCATTATCTGCCAGTTATGCTGAGCGAATCCTGTTTCTAAAGGATGGCAGAATATTTAATGAAATCCGAAAAGGCGAAAAGAATAATACCGTTTTCTATCATGAGATATTAGATGTGCTGGCTTTTATGGGAGGTGAATTCCCATGTTAAATAAGCTTTCGCGCCGAAACGCCCGGCGGCAGGCAGAAGAATATCTGCTGTTTATCGCGACGATGTCCGGTACCGCAGCGATTATCTACAGTTTTAACTCACTGATATTTTCCGACGCGGTTACCAGGTTTTTAACCGGACCGTCGGGAACGGCCAGTGTTTATCTGACTTTGATGATTTCTTTATTCTCGGTCGTAATTGTTATCATAATGGGATGGTTTGTCAGTTATATGATGAATTTCATGCTGCGGAAGCGCGCTAAGGAATTAAGCACATACATGATTCTCGGCGTTGAAAATGCCCAGATTATCAAGATGTATCTTACTGAAAACAGTCTGATCGGGGCGGCCGCACTGATTGTTGGTTTAGGCCTGGGTCTGCTGATCGCAGAGTTTCTGGGAGCCATGCTGGCGGCTCCGTTTGGTGTGCCTTATGTGTTGACCTCCGGATTTTCCCTGGCAGCGATCGGGCTAACCGTGTTCTATTTTGGGATGATCTATTTGTTTGCGATGTTCCGGTGTCGGAGGAAATTGCGGAAAATGCAGCTAATCATGCTGCTGCACTATGACCGGCAGAATGAAAAGGCCCATATCAAAAAGGCCGGTACAGCAATGCTGTTTATTTTGATTGCAGTTCTTTTTGGTGTTGGCGGTTTCTGTCTGTTTTTCATCAAGCCGATCGGCAATCCCCTTGATGGTTATGGATTAGACATATTTCTCGGGATGATCATGATCATAGTGTGTTTGTTTGTCTTTTTTCAGGGGCTGCCTGCTGCTGTTCATAGCACATTGGGTAAAAATAAGAATTGGAAGTACCGAAAGGAAAATCTCGTGGTTTACCGTCTGCTTACCGCTAAAATTAATAATATGGGCTATCTGTTTGGCTGGATTGCAGTGGTTTACACATTAGTGCTCACGGTATTTGGGACGGCACTGACCTTTAACGTAATGATGCAGAAGACGCTTGCCCTGGAGGTGTATGACATTACGGTTCTGCACATGGATGAGAAATATGATTTCACAGAATACGATGATTATTTTACCGCTCAAGCAGATATTAAATTCAGCTACTCCTATACTCTGTATACCGATTATAAGAAAGACTTTATGGAGATTAGAAATCAAAATGCATCTTCTTTTCTTGAACGTGTGGGCAGCTTTTTAGAGGCCGAAATTCATATTTTCAAAGAGAATCAATATGATACTTACATGAAATACAGCGATTACTGTATCCTGCGTGAAAAGCTGCAGTTAGATCCGGTGGCGATGGATGATAATGAGTTTATGATCCACTGTATGCCTTACCTGCGTGACAGCTTTCAGGAATATACTTCCGGCGGCCGGGGGATAACTCCGAAAGGGCTGGTTTGTACAGGCATCTATACAGAGGAATTTTCACAATACAGCGGATATGGTAACGGGCAGGAATATATCTTGATCATTCCGGACCAGCTGGCTGATCTGAAGAGTGTTTTGTACAGCCTTTATGCAGCAAACACTGCCGCCGCCTTGCCGCGGGAGCAGGTCAATGCTCTGCCTGACCGTTTCGGCAATTTACAATTTCTGAAAGGTTCGGCGCTGTATTCAGCGGTGCGTTCAGATGACAGCGGTTATTTGACCATGTTAACCGATGATAGCGGTAAGACGGATTATATCGGCGGGAAGATGATCGATGGAGGTACCGGTGAGAATCTGACGGTAATCCTGCCGCTTTTCTACCTGTCGCTGATCCTCTGCATGATTGCTACCGTGATATTAGCCGTACACCTTTTAAGTGAAAATCAGAAGTTTTACCAACATTATAATATGATAAGTGTTATGGGTTTAGATCAGGGGGCGGTAAAAAGAGTACTGCGCAGGCAGCTGCTGATTTACTTTTGTATACCTGCGCTGCCTGCGCTGATGATGGGAGGGGCTTTAATCTTTACTGTCGCCGAGGGATTGATTTCCAAAGGTTTTCATTCACCGGTGTTTCTAAATATAACAGTACCGGTAACGAAAGTCATTATGATAACAATCGTTTTATTTATCATAATCTATGGCATTTATACTCTGGTTACTTATACAATGCTAAAAAATGATATTGTCAAAAAGATATTTCGATAAAAAAAGCTCCCGGCAGCTCAGCGGGCTGCTATGACTTTGTCGATCAGCCCATATTGCAGGGCTTCGTCAGCAGACATAAAGTAATCCCGTTCGGTATCCCGTTCAACTATTTCAACGGACTGCCCGGTTTTGCCGGAAATTAATTCGTTCAGTTTACGTTTGCTGCCCTGGATATGATCGGAGACGATCTTAATATCACTGGCCTGACCATTAACACCTCCGGATAGGGCAGGCTGGTGAATCATGATTTCGGCATTCGGCAGAGCGGTTCTTTTTCCCTTTGTTCCGACACACAGGAGGATGGCGCCAAAGCTGGCGGCAAGACCAGTGCATATAGTGGCAACATCGCACTTAATATAGTTCATGGTGTCGACGATGGCAAACCCGGCAGTAATGGAACCACCCGGACAGTTGATATACATCTGAATATCTTTTTCCGGGTTCTGCGCCTCTAAGAACAGTAGTTGAGCGGTTACCAGGCTGGCAGTGTCGTCATTAATTTCGCTGCCGATGAAAATAATCCGGTCAGCCAGTAATCGTGAGAAGATATCATAACTTCTCTCACCTCTCGATGTCTGTTCGATAACATATGGAATCGTACTCATGCGGCATAGCTCCTTACTGTGTGCAAACGCACTCCCATTTGGATGAATTTGCCGTATCTTTTCATCTTGGGATTAAAGATCCCGGCAGTTCTGTACGCTTGCGGTGAACATTGATAAATATGGGTAAATGCATTTGTAAATGCCTGCTGGGACTGATAGCCGGCCTCAAATGCGATATCGATAATGGCGGCCTCGGTATCGGTCAGTCTGCGGGCTGCTTCGGTAATTCTCCGCATTTTTATATATTTGTAAATGGTGCATCCTGTGATGTCGGAAAAAAGCCGGCTGAGGTAAAATTTTGAATAACCGGTTTTTTTTGATAAATCATCAAGGCTTAAATCCTGTCCGAGATTTTCTTCGATATAAGCAACAGCTTGCTGGATGATATCGTCCGTGTTCATAATATGACTCCTTTCACTTTTATCTATTATATTAGCATATTTATTCAGAAATGTTTTAATCATAATTGCTGTGTTTGGGGTGTATTTTGACTTGCGGACACGACGGTGTTAAAATAGAGTTATAAATTTCGAAAGGGGCCCGGAACTTAAAAGGAGAGAAGAATTATGCTGGAAATAGAATTAAATTATGAAACCGAAGATATGGAAGAGCTGTTTTGTGAGTATACCGATATGCTGGTCAATCTTAATCCGGTTTTTGCAGAGTGCCTGAAGAACCAGAACTATGATTCTGAACTGGAGCATTTAGAAGACAAGTATGGGCTGCCGCAGGGACGCTTATATTTAGCCAGGTTCGATGGAAAGAAGGCTGGCTGCATCGGCTTGCGCAAGCTGGATGATGAGAAGTGTGAGATGAAGAGGCTTTATGTAAAACCAGAATTCAGGGGTCAGCGTATCGCTCATCAATTAATCGGCCGAATTATTGAGGATGCTAAAGATATCGGTTATAAATCTATGTTTCTCGATACTATGCCGGATTTGAAAAGTGCGGTTAAACTATATGAAAATTATGGATTTGAGAGAATTGGTGCATATTATGAGAACCCAATCGACACTGAGGTCTATATGAAACTGGAATTGTGATATGGGATGGGAAAGATATGAGGAAGTACAGACTGGAAAAAGAAGTGATGCAGAATGATGAGTTGCGGGCGGAATTTAATGATTTGGCTCTAAGCGTCTTTCATTTTTCATTTGAAAAATGGTATCAGGATGGGTTCTGGCAAGATAGCAACCAGCCTTATACATTATTTGACGGCGGGAAGGCGGTGGCGAATATTTCGGTCAACCGTATGGAGTTAATGTACGGCGGTGAACTGCGTCATCATATTCAGCTTGGAACGGTTATGACCGATCCGGCATACAGACGTCAGGGCTTATGCAGATATATTATGGATGAAATCCGCCGTGATTGGGGCGGGTCATGTGATGCTATGTTTCTGTTTGCCAATCAGAGTGTACTCGGTTTTTATCCCAAACTGGGTTTTCAGCGTGAATGGGAATATCTGTGTAAAGTTCCCGTACAATGCGGCGGCGGTAGTCCACAAAAGCTGTGCATGGATTCTGCGGCGGATCGGGAAAAGCTCAGACACTATTATTTGAAACGAAATCCTTTCTCGACGCTTCAGGTGGTTAATTCTTATAGTGTGTTGATGTTTTACTGCAGTAACTTTATGAAAGAAAGTGTTTACTACCTGCCCGGCAGTGATGCCGTGGTAATCGCTGAGGAAGATCAGGAGCAGCTTCACTGTCACGACATTTTCTGCGGGGAAAATAAGCGGCTGGATGATATTTTAGAGGAGGTGTCTTCTGCGAAAGTCACCCAGGCTGTACTGGGATTCACGCCAAAAGATAAAAGGTGCTGCAGTACGGAAAGGATCGAAGATAAAGTGGATACATTATTTGTACTGGATGACGGTGAAAATATATTTGCCGATGGAAAAATGAGATTTCCGATATTATCACATACGTAAAAGAGATAAAGGTTTGACAGAGCGGTGCAATTTAGACAATTCTAAATTGCACCGTTTTTTCGTATATTATGTGTTCAAAATGAAGAAAATAATGAAATATAAATCTGGAGAAATGAGGAAGATGTTTATGCGATCTGGCAGAAGAATAGGTATTATATTGATGTCTATAGGCATTCTGCTTTTGTTAAGAAGCCTTATCTTTGTCGGCTCATCTACGCTTGATGTTTATTCAGAAGAAGTTGAGTCTGCTCAGGATGTGGAGGCGGATATTGAGACGGAAAAGGAGGAGTTTGAATTCGGGCAGGAAGTGGTAGAAGAGGAACAGCACGGGAGAGAACTGGAGCCGGAAACGACTGTTGCGGAAGAAGAGATGGAAGAGAATCCAGATGAAGAAGAGATGGAGGAGGAGCCGGATGATAATGCGATGGAGGAGGAGGTCGAGGAGCAATTTGTACCGCTGCCGGTAGACATTCGTGATGTGAACAATTTGGGTGACTGGACCAATTATCATGGTATTGCCTTTGAAAATGCAGTGATCTATGACAGCGTTTCCGGCGGTGCGCTTGCTGTCGGCGGAAACATGCAGATATACCGGGATTACGATGTCGGTTCTACTTATACCTCAGAGTATGATTCCACCAGACATATCGGTGAATTCAAAAATCAAAATGGTTACCCGGCGTTACTGTTCGGTGGGCACAATCTTACTATCGGGGATTCGGTAACTTCGTTAAATGTATTTGGCGGTCCCATCACTATGAATGAAATGATGCTGGAAAAGAATAACAGTCTGGCCAATGGGTTTATCCCGCAGAATAATTCCCATTACGAAACGGCAGATCAGGATGGCCTGGACCGATGGTTTGATCAGCAGCAGGCAGTAGCCAAGAAAACATCACAGATGGTATTTCAAGGAAATAATATCAGAATCTCATTGAATGAGTTCAGCAGCGGAGCCTATTTAGATTACGGTCCGGAATATTTTCAAAACAAATATTTCAAAAGCGATGGCAAAGCATATGAAAAGGTTCTTTTTATCACCGTAGAAACCGGCAATATACTCAATTTTGGACAATGGTGGCCGGAGCTGTCGCTGATGTATATTGATGTCAATTGGGCGCTTGATTATGATCTGGTCGTCTATAGTTTTCCGAATGCTGTTAACGTAACCATGAATGCTAGTACTTTTTCGGTTCAGAATCTCACGCACTGGTCTACCACAGTAGATGCATGGACGGGAGGAAGGGGAATGGAAGAGCGGCTGGCTCTTGCGGAGAAGGTGGTCTATAACTTTCCGAAAGCCGAATCTATCGAGGCTACCGAGGCGTTGATTCAAGGCAGTATACTGGCACCGCAGGCTACATTTACCGGGATCGGTTCGGGGGCTAACGGTCATATATACGGTCATATCATAGTCAAAAACTTCGTTGCTATGAACAATTTTACCATCCACTCCTTTAATATGACTCATTTGATTTATGATATCGCTAATGAAATTATCAATACTAACGAGCATGACGGTTCTCTGAGTTTAAGGAGCTATCTGTATCTGCGGAATAATCCGACCACCACAAGGGTCGGTGATGCCGGCTATATTATTAGGAATGCAGCAGGGGAATACTATGATGGCTATTATGAATTTACCGACCAGATAGAAGGGGCATATACTTTTCGGACGAGTGTGGATACAGATTTGATGATAAGAGGACTTCCTGTGGGATCATATACCCTGCAGCAGGTGGATGCCGGCAGTGGTTTCGCTATTAACACAAACGATGATGACAACGAGTATACCTTTTTTGAGACCGGGTTTTCTATTACTGAAGATGAGAAAAATGTTACAAAACTTCGATATGTCAGTCCGGTAACCAGATCGGTAACCTTGCAGAAGACCAACGAGTATGGACAGGGTATAGCCGGATGTTCGTTTGCCTTGATCAGAGAAGGAGATGAGTATGAGGACGCTCTTTTTGCAGGAATCTTTGAAAGCGGAGAGGATGGTTATTTTACGATCGGCGGATTGCCCAAAGGAGTTTATCATCTGATAGAGTATGATTCACCGCCGGAGTATGGTTTGGTTGATGATATCGTGATCACCATATACTGGGATGCGGAAAAGGAGGAACTACTGCTGCTGGATGATGAGGGCCAGGCACTGACAGGAACCGATGCGGCACCGGTTGTCATTCGTGATGCTGAAGGTGGTTCGGGAAATACTTTGCTGGTATTGAAGTACAAGGCAGCAGAGGAAGATGAACAGATTATGCGTACTCTTGCCGGTGCACATTTTGAGCTGTATCGCCTCAATACAAGCACCTCGGCCTGGGAGCAGGTTACTGCTGATCTATTCGGTCAGTCCTTTGAGATCATTACCAATCAGTTTGGCTATTACCGGCTGGATAATCTTCCGGCCGGCCGCTTCCGTCTGGTTGAAACGGTCGCGCCACCGGGCTATGAAGTGATTAATAAATATCAGGACGAGGACAATGTCAGCGTGTTTCCAAATGGTTTTTCTGATGAATTTGTGCTGGACGATGAGCAGAATGCTTATTGGGTTGAGATTGAAAATGGGGTTCTGCGGACCAGCCTAACAATAACTTTAATGGGGAATGAGCAGCCGATCGCCGGAGCAGCCTTTCGTCTGGAGCGTCTTCTGCAGGATGGTAAGACTTGGGTGGTATATATTTACTCTCAGAATACAAATAATGATGGTAAGCTGCAATTGGTGAATTTGGAAGCGGGAAATTATCGTCTCACCCAGATGGGCAGCGGCACTGGATTTCAGCCAGTTAACCCCAACAGCGTTATCTTTGATATTGCATTCGATGCAGCGGAGCAGCCAGGTCTGAACGCTTTTTATAACGATGCGGAGGTAACGGCCGAAAGCTCGCCGGTATCTCTAAGTACCGAAGAGGGTCTTGGTATCCGCATACAGAACAGAGCCGCAAAAAACAGCTTTTCCATTTATAAAATAGATGGTGATTATACGGTGGATGAAGATCAGACACATCATGTCACCTTTTTGGAAGATGCGGTATTCAGGCTGCAGAGGAGAACTGACGGCAGCCAGACCTGGGCCGATTACGGTGATGAATTCCGCAGTCAGTTCCAATATGATGAACAGGGCCAGCCGGTTAATGATAACCTGGGCAATCATGTGGCTAAAGCCGATTTCAACGGCGGTTTGATCAGTGGTGAATACCGTATCATAGAAACCCATCCGCCGGCGGGATATACATCCTATTCGGATATTTCCGTTACCCTGGATGATGGAACATCAGGTTATCAGATTTACCAGTTTAGCGTTACCGCCGAGATGGCAGAAGCGGCCCGGGCGATAAGCTATACCGCCAGGGATTATGCTGACGTATCCCGTACAGAATTCAGCTTCCGCAAAGTGGAGCTGAACGAGTCAACGACGGGTCTGCCGCTGGCGGAATTTGCACTGTATTCCTGCAATGAGCGGCATCAACACGATGAGCTTGTATCAGACGATTCCTGCTGGTCCCAGAATACTCCCATAAATAAAGTCAGTGATGAGAACGGCAGGGTCAGTTTTAAGGGTCTGGGTTACGGCGAATATATGCTGGTTGAGAGCAAGGCTCCTAAAGGATATCAGAAACCCAACGGACAGTGGCATCTGGTCATTGCACAGGAGGATACGGTGATTACTGCAATTGGTAATTCCATCTTGGATTTTGTAGTTTCCACAGAGGATGGTGTTGACTATCTGTTACCGAACCGAAGAAAATATCTGCTGCCTCTTTCGGGCGGGGCTGGCCGGCTGATATTTTATATAATCGGGGCATCGCTGCTCGGGGCAGCGGTTATCATGTATAAAAAGAAAAGAGGAAAACGAGATGAAATACTTTAAGAAAACAGGAGCCTTATTGGTTCTGATGGCTGCTTTATTTGCCTCCGGCCACACTCTGGATGTACAGGCAACCGAATTGGCCGGTCTGCCGGAAGCAGGTCGGCGCTGCAGCATTACCATTCAAAAATATGCTGTCGATAATCTAAATGATTACAGAACCCCAGGAACTGGTGAAGAGATTAATGATGTGAATCTGCCGGCAATAGAAAATATTAATTTTAAAGTTGTCAGAGTCCAGGATGATGCTGTCGATGCTGCCTCAGCTGTGCCGCTTGAAGGAGGTGACGCTTATTCCCGTACTATAGCAACCGATAATCAGGGAATAGCATACTTTGATGATCTGGCGCAGGGGGTCTATCTGGTCATCGAAGAAGCCAGCAGTGCAGTGCATTCTCCGGTAGATGATTTTCTGGTCACCCTGCCGATGACAAATGTAGCCGGAAACGGCTGGATGTATGATGTTTTTGTATATCCAAAGAATGTGTTGATCGATCTGCCGGATATTGATTTCTATGTGGGTGAAAGAGGAAATAAGTATCAATCGATAGATAACGGCGGAAAGGCTAAGTGGATTATTGAGGCTGATGTACCACGGGACATTGTCGATGCTGTGAATTATCAGATTATTGCTAAAATGTATCCTTATTTGCATATAACGGATGAGAACAGCATAACGGTATATGCCGAAACAAATGATGGGCGTGTAACCATGCTTACATCTGGGGCAGATTTTGTTGCCGCAGTTGTTGACAATGAATTGATGGCTGACTTAACTTCCCCGGGCCGGCAGGTCCTGAGCTCCTTGTTTGGGGATGCTGATTCCGTAAAGCTGTATATTGAATTTGACACTCAGCTGCTGATTCCTCAGGAGATTCTCCCAGAGGGGCTGAACCAGGAACTGCACGGTAACGCAACTCTTAATTATACCAGTTCCTTAAATAATACCACTGAAGTGGTGAATCCCTCATCTCCATATGTATTTACCGGTGGCTTTCACATTATCAAGTCAAATAACGGCGGTGACCGTCTTGATGGAGCATCATTTATCCTTTACCGCAGCATTGAGGATGCCAGGCAGGGTGTGAATGCGATTGAAAATCCGTACACAGGTGATATCTGGGAAGTGACCACCGATGTGGCAGGAGAAGCATATTTCTACGGGCTGGCTTACGGTAATATGGGAGAAACGGCGGCAACGGCCAATCAAATCTACTATATGGTAGAAACCAAGGCCCCGGGGGGGTATAATTTACTGACGGCTCCCGTAGAGGCGACTGTTGATATCAGCTCCTTGGAGAATGATAACTATATTTCGGTAGTAAACCGAACCGGCTTTATTCTACCGGTGACAGGCGGCGTGGGTATTGTGGTGTTTCTTTTGATCGGGGCGCTGCTGGTTGGCGGAGCAGTGTTATTGTTTAAAATAGCTAACAAGAAAAACACTGACCTGTAAAGGAATATAGATGAAACAATTTTTTCGAAATAAATGGAATTATCCCATTTTACTGGTGTTGCTGATCGGACTGGGAGTTTTCTTTTATCCCTACATCAGTAACATGCTGGCCGCCAGAAATCACAGTAAGGCTATCTATAATTATTCGGTGACTGCCGAACAGATGACCGCAGCACAGAAAGAAGAATATTATCGGGAAGCAGAATTATATAATGAATCACTGACCGGTTTGGTGGTTGGCGATCCTTTTGGTGAGACGGAAGGTGTCTCCGACTGGTATTTATCAATCCTGGATATTAATGGTATGATCGGTTATATTGAGATCCCATCGATTGAGGTCTATCTGCCGATCTACCATACCACTGGGAAAGAGGTCCTGGAACGGGGTGTCGGACATCTGGAATCAACTTCTTTTCCGATCGGCGGTGCCGGTAATCATTCGGTATTAACTGCTCATCGGGGATTGCCGGCATCCAGGTTGTTTACCGATTTGAATTTATTGGAAGATGGGGATTATTTCTTTATTCATATTCTGGGAGATGTATATTCCTATCGGGTCGACCGGATTCTGGTTACCGAACCGGACCAGACTCAGGATCTGATGCCGGTTCGGGATAAGGATTACGTTACGCTGATCACCTGCACGCCTTATGCCATAAACAGCCACCGGCTGCTGGTGCGGGGTGAACGCACCTATGAAGAACCGGAGGAGATCGCTGCCAAACAGAAGAATCATACACCGGTTTGGATATTGGCAGTGCTGATGTCATTTGGCATCATTGTATTTTTACTGAAAAAAAGAAAAGTACGGTAAGTCAACCGTACTTTTTTTGTTCCGGAATAAAAAATAGTCTTAATGATATACTAAATTAGAGATGTTTAAATATACAAAAAAGCAGACGTCAATTCTTGAAGATCTGCGAAATAAATATTAATGGAGGTGGAAGAGTATGGCAAAAGCAGGCATGAGAAGGCCGGACCCCAAAGAACCTCATGGTACACAGAGCAATCATAAGGCTCATATAACAAAAAATGATGTTGAGCCGGTACCGGAGATTCAGGGTAAGGCTAAATCTGGTAATAAGAAAGCAAACCCGATAGATTAACAAGCAAAGGAAAAGAGGAAAGTATATGTCAGAAAGAAAATCAGGTATGAGCAGCGGAATGAAAATATTGCTGGTTGTTTTGGGTATAATTGTTATATTCGCAGTTATCTTAATATCTTCCTATAATGGATTGGTCAGGCAGGAAGAAGCGGCTAATACAGCGTATTCCGATATCTCTGTGCAGCTGCAGCGAAGAAATGATCTGATTCCCAATCTGGTTAGTACCGTGCAGGGATATGCCGCCCATGAAACCCAGGTTTTTGCCGATGTAACCAATGCCAGAGCAAAATTGATGGGATCGAATTCAATAGAGGATACGGCGGCCGCGGATCAGGAACTGACCGGTTCGCTTAATCGGCTCCTGGCTATAGCCGAAGCTTATCCGGAACTGAAGGCAAATGAAAACTTCCTGTCACTGCAGGATCAGTTAGAAGGCACTGAAAACCGTATAAGTACAGCCAGAAGAGATTATAACCAGGCAGCGAAAACTTACAATTCTAAGATCCGTTCGTTCCCTACCAACATCATGGCCGGAATGTTCGGCTTTGATAAGAAACAATTATTCGAAGCGGCAGAAGGTGCTGAAGCAGTACCGGATGTCAGTTTCTAAAGGGGTGTGAGGATAAGTGCGTTACCTAAATAAAATAATGCTGTTTTTCACTTTAGTGACGGTTTTTGCTCTGCCCGCAGAAGCGAGTAATAAGATGCCGAATCCAACCAGCGATTTCTTTGTCAACGACTTTGCCGGTGTGTTAAGTAATGATGTAAAGGACCATATTAATCAGACCAGCAGACGGTATCAGGCTGACGGCGGTCCGCAGGTAGTGGTGGCAACGATTGAATCACTGGAGGGGAACGCGATTGAGGATTACTCTCTGAACATGGCCAGAGACTGGGGAATCGGCAGCAAGGATAGTAATAACGGTGTTCTCATCCTGCTGGCTGTTCAGGACCGAAATGTCCGTGTTGAGGTGGGATATGGATTAGAAGGTGTGATAACTGACAGCTTATCGGGGCGGTTTATCCGTGAAGTAACTTCGGAACTGTCGGCTGATAATTATAGTGATGGAATTAAGAATCTGTATGATCTGGTAATTCAGGAACTGGAAGAGCCGGGGTCATTTGAGGAGGATCAGGGCGATGGCTCTATTGGTATTGCTTCGATTATTATTATAATTATCTTTCTGTTGTTGGGCGGCTTCTTCGGACCTGGGAGAAGAAATCGCTTTGGTGGACATTACGGTCATGGCCCGTTCTACGGCGGACCTTCCGGCGGCGGGGGAAATTTTGGCGGCGGCGGAGGCGGAAGTTTTGGCGGTGGTGGTGCCTCCGGGCGATTTCTGAAGGAGGACAGTTAAATGAAAGGCGAGCGTGAATGGATATAACGCTTGCCTTTTATAAAATTTTTATTTAGTTGTTTTCCCTGTCGGTTATGGTATCTTCATCGATAACCTCTTTTTGCGCTGACGCGGCATATTTTTCCGTTTGTTCGATTACCTGACCAATGGCTTTTTTGATGATTACTGACATCCTTGTGTCATCAAGATTCTTATTCAATATAATTTCCCCTGTTTCGTTTATTGTGGCTGGCACTCTTTTCCATACATTATATGCGGCTTCTCGGTATTGTTTATCTCTTTGCAGTGGAATCAAACTTTGGCGAATATAGAATTCAAATTATACCGTACCATCACTTGACAAAGTAACACACGGTTTTGAAACATCAATTTTGACTTCTGCTTTGTTACTGTCATTCAGCGTACGTCCAGTACGCTTCAATCCAGTGCCTTGCAGAAATCAAAATTGA
>Ga0153996_1000622_pt1 | contig 15836 bp, 12 predicted proteins | sample TSNC080MetaG_FD_104728 | JGI IMG/M metagenome (GOLD analysis project Ga0153996, IMG submission 104728) | Attine ant fungus gardens microbial communities from North Carolina, USA - TSNC080 MetaG | ecosystem: Host-associated > Fungi > Mycelium > Unclassified | place: USA: North Carolina, Lumber...
CCCTTAGTCTCTTGGATATATTTCCTCCTAATACTTTATACCTGTACTTTGTCACCCATATTAGGTGGTATTCTATGTCATATACGCTATGACTACCCTTGTTATATTCTTCCGGCATACTCTTACCTCTTGCCTTAGTATGCCCATTCTTTTTTATGGCTAAAAGCGTATACCGCCTAAAGGCGGTGGGTTTAGACCACGCGAATGGATACTAAAAAACAGCTTTTTTGTCAATCTGCGCGCCTTCAAGCAATGGGTAACCGGTCGGGCCTGACACCGGCAGCAAAAAGGAACCGCTTAACCATTCCGGTCAGGCGATTCCTTTCTCTTTGCGCGGCAGAATCCTGCCGCCTGTGAGTATTTAAGTTTAAATTAACAGGCAATAGCGCCCTTATCTTTTGGCTGCTTCATTGTAATTGGTTATAATGATGTAGCCGCCAGTTTTGCTGGTCAGGAAAACAAAGCCCTTATCATCCACCGAGCAGAGGGGCTCGGCAATCTGGGAGCACTTGTTGGCGCCGGGATCATAGACATAGGCATAGAGATTATTCTTATCCATCTGGCCCAAGTTCAGCTTGCCCGCAATAACCACCGGCATGCCAAAGGAACCGGTTTGGGCGGTTTTCATCACCGCAACAGGCTGCCCGAACTGCTTCTCGAATTTTTCCCGCACGGCCTTGTTTGTTTTATCGGAGATGTCGATGGTGAGCTTCATCTCACCGGAGGAAACGCTCATCAAGTAGGGATTCATCAGCAGGCGGGCCGTGACCTCGTCGTTGATGAGGCTGTCAAAGCACAAATGGATCTTTTTTCCATCCGCCTTGGCTGTTTCGGACGCCGCATAAATATCATCGAAGGTCAGGGACTCGACGTTGTAAAAGACCGCCATGCCGTAGGCATCCTTTTGGGCGTTGGCCGACACCTTGGCAAGCAGATCCGCCCGGGACAGGGCAAAGGTTTGCAGTTCCGAACCGGTAAAGGTTTCGGCCTTAGTCTCGGCCTCGGCCGACCAAACCTGACAGGTCAGGGCGGCGACCAATACTGCCGCCATGAAAACACCAAAAATTCTTGCTATACTTTTTCGCTGATTTACCATAAAACCGCCACCTTTCACGATTGCACCCCTATTATAAATCGTTTTTTATTATTAAGCAAGTATTATTTGGGATACTTTTTTGAAAAGTGGCATGAAAAAAGCTTGCAATCCGCTGTGCGAGCTTCCTAACAGGCGTATTTTATATCCAAATTTGGTAATTTATAACAAAAATGGAATCAACTTTTATCTACTATTGCATGCATTATTTTCAAATATTTTGTATTCTATTGACAGTTACTTTAGGAAATTATATACTATATCTTGTAATGAAGTCTACAGCACCTAAGAGAAGGGGTTGTGTGCAGTGGATCGTTGTTTCCGTGACAACTGGTGGGCAAAAAATTCCGTGTGTATTTTTGGCGGGAACATTATCAGAAGGGGAGCGTAAATTATGAACTTACGCAAATTGTTTTTTGGAGAAGAAGTAAGAAGCTGGAGGCGGATTATTTCCGGCTTTGTGGCTGCCATAGTGCTGTTTACGGCGCTGCCCTTTGCAAGCGGGGTTTACGCCACCGGATATGGCGAGAGTGACGAGGATGACTACAGCGAGAGGGACATTCACGGCGACAGCTACGGCGGCAGCGGTTGGGGGTCTGCGGTTGGCAGGATGGGGGTTAGCTTAACCACATTTGGCAACACCCCGACGTGGACGCTTGCATACAGAATGGTGGACTCCGCCGGCATTGAGCTAACGGAATATAACCCCGGTACCGCGGCCCGTCTGCAGGTACGGTTTAGTTTTACGAACTTTAACGAAAGCATGTTGGACACGGAGTTTGAGTTGAACCTCCTCAAGTCATTTTTCACTCTGCCCAACGGCACCGATCTGAAGTTCGCAAACCCCGAGGTAAATGGAATCAAGGTCTTTGATCCCAGCAGCCTGAATACAAAAACAGATGTGCAAATTAATAATGTGGATTATTACCGCTTCACCATTAAGTTCAGCGATGACCAGGATTTGGTTGCCGCGATTGCCAACGAAAGACTGCTCAAGCTGGACATGGATATTTTTGTGAAATTCAATTCGACGCTGACCTCATGGGAGTCTGATAAGCCACCTGTCGTTGTCGAATCCGGCGCTTCGTTCACCTTCACCGGGCTTCCCCAGAAACCAATTCCTGTCGTGCCGGACGATGGCTCGCCCTCGGGAGAAAAGCGCCTGTTCGCGGCGTACCGCCCCACTTCTCTCGGCGCAAGCAATTACATAAAGGCTTCAGGTCAGGAGACGATGGCCTCCAAGAAGTATATTCCCAAAGAGGGCGACATTGTTATTTTCCGCATCAGGGTACAAAACCCATCCAGCAGTACCTCAAATGTACTTGTCAATGAAATCAGGGATAAACTGCCCCTTATTTATGATTACCTTGACTTCGATACATCGATAACCCTGAGCGGCGGCAGTGCCCAAGAACTGCATAGCGCGGCCGGTATCACCATGAACTATGTGTGGGACAGTGAAGGTGACGACGGTGCCGTTAAAACCTATAAATATAACCCCGTTGATTCTTCTGATGTGGATTTCCCGCTTTTGCTGAAGCCCGGTGGACAAAAAGACGTCTACATCGCGGCAAAGGTGAAAAGCCTGGATGCGATTAAAAGTGCGATGGATCCTGGACAGGAAACCATAGACAAAATGTCCAATTACGCCGAGGTTACAGTTCCGCTGGGCAGCAGCGGCATTGGCCCTTGGAGCCCTCTGTCCCCCAAAACCGATCCGGAATATGATATGGCTATAAGAACGCAAGTTCGAACAGCCTATACTGAAACGAAAGACGCCAACGGAGCTATCGTCTCCGTCAATAGCCTTGCAAGTAATTACACCGGCCATCTCGAAATTTGGCCGGGGGATACCATCCGGGTAGAACTCCTTGTGTCGAACCAAGGTAACGCAATCGTTAAAGACCCCGAGATTACCTTGTATGTGCCCAAGGGCTTTACCTTGGTGACCAAATACGATATCGATTCCACCAGATACGATTATTACAAAGATAACGTCAGCGTTAGTAATAAGTTGTTTGATTGGACTGCCGGGTCGCAGATCGCTAATGTCGGCTCGCAATGGAGCAATCTCGAAACATACACATGTAAACCCACCACCAGCCCAATTGCTTCCGGCAGCGATCTTGATTTCTATGTGTTTCTGACGGCGGATGCTATGGATTTGGACTCCCCAACGCCAACCATGAACGCAAGGGACTATTATGTCGGCGCACAAATCACTGACTTTCATGATTATGAAAACGCGGATAAACACATCAAAGGTACAAGTACTAATAAAATAGAGGATGTTGACTCTTTCATACCTTATGCCACCCCCTTTGGTGATACTGGCTTCTTGAGGGATACCGCGATTAACAGCACCGGCACCGAGCGAAAGGAAATTCAGAATGAACGCGATAAAAAAGCCAAAAATTCTACCCAGACTACTGTTCAAAGCGCTATCAATGACGAGGACTGCTTTGACTTCGTTTATGTAACAAAGCGGGCGGATAATGCCGGGGAACCGGTGGTTGACAATGCGCTTGACAAAAAACGCCTGAAGCAGACAACCGACGACGCCATCAAAGAGCTAAAAAAGATTTTCGGGGACAACAACTATAATGATAACTTTACGACCTATTTCCCGGTGGCAGCCAACGGCGCGCTCTACGATCCCAGTTCCTTCCTCATCTATGAGCTTTGGATCAACGAGGAGGGCGTGGAGGATACAGAGGGCTCCACATTCGTTGACGAGCTGCCCCTCGAGCTGGATTTCTTGCACTGCGGATCCTCAGCACCCTTCGTCTATGGCGTCGACATATACCGCTACGAGGCCATTAAGCGGAGTGTAGAAGGAAAACTGGTTCACAACGTCGCCGGGTATTATAGGGAAAGACGGCTGGGTATCAATACTAGCACCAAAACAGGTACTAACAAGACCAGTAATTTCAAAAACTACGCGGATTCAGACGGTAGCGAAAAGGCCGGTACTTATGGCGTCACCGCGAACATAACCGACAATAAGCTGACCATTGAATTCGAAAAAATTACTTCTACTAGCGCCACAAACAAGGATACCAACGTAGCCTATAAAGTCCTTGTGGCATTGCGCATTAGTGACATCATGGCCAATGATATTACCGATGGAAAAACATTCCAAACAGAGAACAAAGCCACATATACTTATTTCGGTGAGTCGGAGATTGTGGCAGTTGAGGGCACCGATGTAACCTGGGATCTCAGCTCCGGCACTGCATTGATTAAGAAATACGTCAAGGGTTCCGACGGAGAGTACAAAGGTATCACCGGCTTTGTGAACCAGATAGAGCACATGACGGGCCACAACCTCACGCTGAACTACCGGGTGAGGGTGCGTACCACCTCGGATCGACCGCCTGTTTCGACCGGTGCGATCGACGCAATCGACGAGACCGACACCATCAGTGACACCTGGTTTGATTCCTTTGGCTCTATTATTACAGTAAAAGGATACCAAGGTACCGGCTTCAACCCCGATGGCACTCTCACCGGCCCCAATACAGACGTCGAGCTTTCCACGCCTGCCATTAAAGCTGTATCCGACAACGCAGCCAAAACCTTGCGTATCTACAATGATGCTTTGATGCCCGCAAATACGAGCTACAATGTGGATTTTAGCGTAAACTACAAGGATGTGCCCTATGGTGCCCTCATTGCCAACACTGTGGGTACTACAGTCAGGAGCCTTGTGCCCCTCCAGCTGACCGTGGTTAAGCAGGACACAGACCTCAATCTGATTACTATTCCTTACAAATTTACGCTATACCCGGATGCGAACGGCAGTCCCGGCACCGAACCGGTGAAGGATATAAACGAGCTTCCCATTGTGTTTGACGAAAGCAGCGCCAACAGTATCTTCTATTTTGTCCCCGATGATTTCGTGGACAAAACCATGGCCGGTGCCAAGGACGGCGAGTGGAAGTTCTGGCTGGTGGAGACACAAGCCCCCGCCGGTTACATCGGAAGAGATCCGATTCTTATTACCGTGAACTACAGCGCGGCAGCAAAGCTCCTCACCATTGCGTCTGCCGACACCGGTGAGACAGGCTACAAGATCACCTCCGACGATAATAACTACAATGCCACCACCGCGTATGTGCGCAACGCCAAGGAACTGCCTGATGAACCAGGCCCGGTCGGGCTCACCATAGAAAAGCGGGCCGCGGATTCTCCCAACGCGCTGCTATCCGGTTATGAGTTTGCGCTCTGCTACGACTCAAACGGCACTCTCCCGGTGAAGGACAAAAACAATCGTTCCATAGTGTTTAAGAACGAGGACGGCTACCGCACCTTCTCCTTTGTGCCGGAATCCCTCGTCGCCGAAACCAAGCTCTGGCTGGTGGAGACAGCAGCACCCGCCGGTTACATCAAGGGAGAGCCGATTCCCGTCATCGTGAAATATGATGCGACAACCAATAAACTTACCATTTTGCCCGGCGAGAAAGCAGGCTCCTACAAGATTACCTTTGACGGCAACACCGCAACAGCCACAGCGGTGATCTACAACGAGGAAGATAAAACTGTAGAACCCGGAGAACCCGGAGAACCCGGAGAGCCCGAAGATCCCAAAGAACCCGGCGTCGGCCCGCTCATTCCCGTCGGGCCAGGCGGCGGAGGCGGATCCGGTGGTGGCTCCAGCGGCGGCGGAGGCGGATATGGCACCGGCGGCGGTGGCGGCACCTTTGATCCCACCGGCGGCGGTGGCGGCGGTGGTGGCCGTAACCCCAACAGCGATTCCAGCTTTACCACCATCGGCGATTCACCGGTACCGCTGGCCACGATGCCTGAGTTGGCCACCATTCTGGATGATATGGTTCCACTGGGATTCTTGCCGCAGACCGGCTCAACAGGCAGGTATCTGATGTGGGGCATGTGCGCCGCAGGACTTCTCGCAGGCGCCGGGATCATTGCAAAACGCAAAGGCAAGGATGAAAGCAAGGACGAAAGCAAAGATTAACCGCTTAATGTTACTGTTTATCGAAAGCCGGAAAAACTTACGGCAGTTATAAGAATTATGAAAGAGCCTTACTTGATTTAGTCAAATAAGGCTCTTTACAATTCTTGTCATTTATGGTAGAATCATAGCTTGCATAATAGCATAAAACAGGGAATTATGCAACATTAATCCGCCGGGCCATCGTCACAACGGCGGCGTAATTATAATGGTGTGGAGGTTCACAGCCGAATGACAAATAGATTAAAAAATTTTAAAAAATTATCAATGAATACTATCATTGCTTTTTTGATGGCATTAATTCTGTGCTTTTTGATGGTTGGAGCAGTGATACTGAACAGAAGCAAGGTCGAAAGGCTGACAATGGAACAGTTGATCCTCGAAAAGAGCATCCGAATAAGCGATAGCTTAGCAACGCTGTTATATAAAACGCAGATGCTGTCCTCCCTTGTTTTGCAGAGCAACGGCGAAGTGGAGAATTTTGAACAGATAGCCGCCACAATTGTTGACGACCCGTCTATCCTGAATATATTAATCGCGCCAAACGGCGTGGTGAGCGATGTTTATCCCCTGGAGGGCAACGAGGCGGTAATCGGGCTGAATTTCCTTGCGGAAGGCGCGGGCAATAAGGAAGCTGTTTTAGCGATGGAAACCGGAAAGCTTGTGTTAGGCGGCCCGTTTGACGCTGTGCAGGGAGGGCAGGTTCTGGTTGGAAGACTGCCGGTGTTTATTGACGAACCGGACGGAACCAAGCGATTTTGGGGGCTGGTTTCCGTCACTTTAAAATATCCCCAGGCTTTAGACAGAGCGGGGCTAAGCGAGCTGAAAATTCAAGGATTCGCATACGAAATATGGCGGATGAATCCCGATAATGACGAAAGGCAAATCATTTCCGGCAGCGGTCACAGCTATAACAATCGTACAAATTATGTGGAAAAACATATCCTCATAGCGAACGCCGACTGGTATTTTCGTATTTTACCCGTCCGGTCATGGTATGAATTTCCTGAAACATGGATATCTATCTTTATCAGCTTACTGGTAAGCCTGCTGGTTGCCGTCGTCACGCAGCACAATAAAAAATTACAGATATTAAAGAATAAACTGGAAATACTGTCCAACACGGATCCGCTGACCGGTATCTATAACCGGAGGTTCTTTATGGATTCCGCCGCCAAGCAAATGGACAGGGTAAACCGGATAAACAGCGAAGCCTTTGTTATCCTCTTTGACTTGGATCGCTTTAAAAAAATAAATGATAATTATGGGCATCACGCCGGGGATGTGGTGCTGAATGACATAGCCGCGCGGGTTACGGGCATGCTGCGCTCTTATGACCTGTTTGCCCGTTACGGCGGCGAGGAGTTCATTATTTTTACCGCCGATATTGATAAAGCATCCGTAATATGCCTTGCGGAGCGTATACGGGCGGACATCGCGGACACGCCGGTTAAATCCGACGGCATACATATATCCATTACAGCCAGCTTTGGCATCGCCCCGGCAGCGCCCGTCAATAATCTGGAAGCGGCTATCGCCTTTGCCGACAATGCAATGTACGAGGCAAAGGCAGCAGGGCGCAACAGGGTTGTGTTCCATGAGGATGGGGGCATTGCGCGTGAAGCGCGGCAGACCGAGGCTTAGAATCACAACTGACGCACGAATGGACGAAATATTACTATTAAGCGCTTGGTGTGGCTTAAAATAATTTTGTATTGTTCCCACATGAAAGATATGGTATACTTGGTATATCTGTGTAAAGACAGGGGGAGCGTTTTGAAGCATCAGCCTATGCGCGTTATCGGAATCGACCCCGGATATGCCATTGTGGGTTATGGGGTTCTGGACTATTGGCAAAACCAGTTTCACCCTGTTAATTTTGGGGCGATTTGTACCGACGCGGGGATGCCCTTTCCCACCCGGTTGGAAAAAATTTATACCGAGCTGGACAATCTGCTGGAGCGGTTTCAGCCTCAGGCCATGGCGGTGGAGAAGCTTTTTTTCACCACCAACCAGAAAACCGGCATTGATGTGGCCCAGGCCCGGGGTGTGATTTTGCTCTGCGCCCAGCAGCATGGGGTGGAGCTTTTTGAATATACCCCCCTCCAGGTGAAGTCATCGGTGACAGGCTATGGAAAGGCTGAAAAAAACCAGGTGATGCAGATGGTCAAAACCTTGCTGGGGCTGGACGCGGTGCCAAAGCCGGACGACACGGCGGACGCGCTGGCTGTGGCTATTTGTCACGGCCACAGCGCCGGCTCCTCCCTCAGCAGGCTATACTTGGAAAATAAGAGGATATAACGACATGCTTTATAGTCTCAGGGGAACGCTGGTATTCCGTGATATGGCCGGAGCCGCCGTGGAATGCGGCGGCGTGGCTTATTACTGCAAAACCACCCTGTCCACCCTGTCCCGGCTGGGCAAGGTGGGCGGCGAAGCCATGCTCTATACCTATCTGCTGGTGCGCAATGAGGCGCTGGATCTCTTTGGTTTTTCCGACCTGGGGGAGCTTAGCTGCTTTAAAATGCTCATCAGTGTTTCGGGTGTGGGGCCAAAGGCGGCGCTTGCCATCCTGTCCGCCATGTCTCCGGAGCGGTTCGCTCTCTGCGTGGCCTCGGGGGACTACAAGTCTATTACCGCGGCGCCGGGGGTGGGGAACAAGCTGGCCCAGCGCGTGGTGCTGGAGTTGAAGGACAAGGTGAGCGGTGCGGATATTGCCGGAGGCATTACCCAGCTGCCCGGCGGCGGGGCCGCCGCCGGAACCGGTAACGCCGGTGAGGCGGTGAGCGCCCTGATGGTGCTGGGCTACAGCCAGTCGGAGGCCGCCGCCGTTATCGGCAAGCTGGATACCGCCCTTTCGGTGGAGGATCTTATTAAGGCTGCATTACAGGGCCTTGCGAGACAAAAGTGAAATTAACGGATATGGCCTGACAGGGGGGATGCTTCTATGCCGGAGTTTGAGATGGATTTTGAAAACAGAATGGTTACCCCCGACCTTCTGCCGGGGGATACCGAGCAGGAGTACTCCCTGCGCCCCAAGTCCATGGACGAATATGTCGGCCAGGAAAAGGTAAAGGAAAACCTGTCGGTGTTTATCGAGGCGGCAAAGCTCCGGGGGGACTGTCTGGATCATGTGCTTCTCTACGGCCCGCCCGGTTTGGGAAAGACCACCCTGGCGGGGATTATCGCCAATGAGTTGGGGGTCAACCTGCGGATTACCTCCGGCCCGGCCATTGAAAAGCCGGGGGATTTGGCGGCACTGCTGACCAATCTGGCCCAAGGGGACATCCTGTTTATTGACGAGATCCACCGCCTGTCCCGACAGGTGGAGGAGGTGCTCTATCCCGCAATGGAGGACTACGCGCTGGACATCATCATCGGAAAGGGACCCTCCGCCCGCTCTATCCGAATTGACCTGCCGCGCTTTACCCTGGTGGGCGCTACCACCAGGGCAGGGCAGCTCACCGCCCCGCTCCGGGATCGCTTTGGGGTGGTGCTGCGGCTGGAGCTTTACAATCCCCGGGAGCTGGCAACCATCATCACCCGGAGCGCCGGTATTTTGGAAATTCCCTGCCGGGAGGAAGGGGCGATGGAGCTGGCCACGCGAAGCCGGGGTACTCCCCGTATCGCCAACCGCCTGCTGAAAAGGGTGCGGGATTTTGCCCAGGTGCTGGGAGAGGGCATTATCACCGAGGAGATTGCCCGAACCGCCTTAGACCGCCTGGAGGTGGACAAGCTGGGCCTGGACGCCATAGACCGCAGAATGCTGGACACCATCATCCGCAGCTATAGCGGCGGCCCTGTGGGGCTGGACACCCTTGCCGCCGCGGTGGGGGAGGAGGCCGTCACATTGGAGGATGTCTGCGAGCCCTTTCTCATGCAGATCGGCTTCCTGTCCAAGACTCCCCGGGGACGGGTGGTCACCCCGGCGGCCTACCGGCATATGGGGCTTCCCCAGGGCCAGTCCGGGATGGATCAAATGAGTTTGCTGGAGCCGGAAAAGGAATGAATTATTCACTAATTGCATGTTTTTCGCATAAAATGGATTAAAATATCCTGATATGCGAAAGAAGGAGCCTGGAAATGGGAAGAATATTTGGAACCGACGGCGCGCGGGGCGTTGCCAATACCGAAATCAGCTGCAAGCTGGCTATGAATATCGGCCGGGCGGCGGCCATGGTTGTGGCGGAACGCCTGGGCCATAAGCCGGTATTCATTATCGGCAAGGATACGCGCATTTCCTCGGATATGCTGGAGGCCGCCGTCACCGCCGGGCTGTGCTCGGTGGGGGCGGATGTACACCAGGCGGGCATTATGCCAACCCCCGCCGTGTCCTATCTTATCAGTGAGGGTTACGCCGACGCGGGTATTATGCTGTCCGCCTCCCATAACCCTTACGAATTCAACGGCATCAAAATCTTCGGCCCCGGCGGCCGCAAGCTCAGCGACGCCGAGGAGTTTGAAATTGAGGAGATTATCCTGGATAAAATAAAGCCCTACAGTATCCGCTGGGGCTGGGAGCTGGGGCGGATCAGCCGTTCGGAGGATTTGCTGGACAAATACGTGGATCATCTGGCCCAGACTGTCCAGGAAGATCTGTCGGGACTGCGCGTCGCGGTAGACTGCTCCAACGGCTCCGCCTCCGCAACGGCGGCAAGGCTCTTTGAGAGGCTGGGGGTAGAGGCCACGATCCTCCACGCCGAGCCCAACGGCATCAACATCAACCGGAACTGCGGCTCCACCCATATCGGCAAGCTGTGCGAGTATGTGAGGGAGGGGGATTTTGATGCGGGCATTGCCTACGACGGCGACGCCGACCGCTGTATGGCCGCCGACGAGCTGGGCAATGTCATCGACGGCGATAAAATTATGGCCATTATAGCCGCCGACATGAAGGCGCGGGGCGCCCTCCACCAGAACACGCTGGTGGCCACCGTCATGAGCAACCTGGGGCTGTTTAAGTTCGCGGAGCAAAACGGTATCCATGTGGAGACCACCAAGGTGGGCGACCGGTACGTATTGGAAAATATGATGAAAAACTCCCACAATTTGGGGGGGGAACAGTCGGGACATGTGATTCTGCTGGATCATATGAACACCGGCGACGGCCAGCTGTCCTCCATTACCCTTCTTGGAATCCTCAAGAGAAGCGGCAGGAAGCTGTCCCAGCTGGGCGGGATCATGCACAGCTATCCCCAGGTTATGAAGAATATCCAGGCGGATTCCCTGATGAAATCCAAGCTGGGCGCGGACAAGGGCGTGGATAAGCTCATTGAGGATGCCAACGCAAGGCTGGGCGGCGATGGCCGCATCCTGATAAGGGCCTCCGGCACAGAACCCCTTATCCGGGTAATGATTGAGGGCAAGGAGTTGCCCATGATAGAGCAGCTGGCGCAGGAGCTGGCGGAACAGCTGAAGGAAAGGCTTTCAAACAATGAGGATTGCAAAAAACTGGAAGGATTTTGAGGTACTGGACGCGTCGTCGGGGGAGAAGCTGGAGCGGTGGGGGAAATACACCCTCATCCGCCCCGATCCCCAGGTGATCTGGAGCACACCCAAGTCCTCCGCGTGGGATAAGGCGGATGCCCGGTATCTGCGCTCGTCCAGCGGCGGCGGCCGCTGGGAGCAGCGAAGCCTTCCGGGAACCCGGTGGCAGATCGGCTACGGCGAGTTGCGCTTCCGCATCCAACCCACCAATTTTAAGCACACCGGCCTGTTTCCCGAGCAGGCGGTGAACTGGGACTGGCTGGACGGGCGGATACGCTCCGCCGGACGGCCGGTAAGGGTGCTGAATCTCTTTGCCTATACCGGAGGGGCCACCCTGGCCTGCGCGGCGGCGGGCGCGGAGGTATGCCATGTGGACGCCTCCAAGGGCATGGTGGGCTGGGCAAGGGAGAACGCCGCCCTGTCCGGCCTGAAGGACAAGCCTGTCCGCTGGATTGTGGACGACTGCAAAAAGTTTGCGGAGCGGGAGCTCCGCCGGGGGAACCGGTACGACGGCATCCTTATGGATCCGCCCTCCTATGGCCGGGGGCCGGGGGGAGAGGTCTGGAAGCTGGAAACCGCCGTCTACGACCTGGTGGCCCTCTGTGCCGGGCTGCTAAGTGAGGACAGCCTGTTTTTTCTTCTGAACTCCTATACCACCGGGCTTTCCGCCTCGGTGATGGAATATATGCTGGGGGTTACGGTGGGGAAGAACCGGGGCGGAACCCTCCGGTCGGATGAAATCGGGCTGCCGGTGAAAGGAAGCGGACTGAATTTGCCCTGTGGCAGCACGGCCATCTGGGCGAGGGAATAGGCCGGGCATATCCGGCGGCCGGGAGGCGGACAATTGGAAAATATATTTGAATGTCAAAGCATTACCTTTTCATATAATATAGCAGACCAGGATAAGGTGCTGCCCGTTCCCATCCTTGAGGATTTGAGCCTGGCGGTGCGGCCCGGCGAATTTGTGGCGGTGCTGGGGCACAACGGGTCGGGGAAATCCACCCTGGCAAAGCATCTCAACGCCATTCTCCTGCCCCAGGGCGGGGTGGTGTATGTTAACGGCATCGACACCAGGGAGGAGGAGCGGCTGCTGGAAATCCGCAGCCATGTGGGCATGGTGTTCCAAAACCCGGACAACCAGATCGTCGCCACCGTGGTGGAGGAGGACGTGGCCTTTGCCCTGGAAAACCTGGGGGTTCCTCCGGCGGAGATCCGCAGGCGGGTGGACGACGCCCTGCGGTCGGTGGGGATGTACGAGCACCGGCTCCGCGCGCCCCACCAGCTCTCCGGCGGACAGAAGCAGCGGGTGGCCATCGCCGGTATTATCGCCATGAGGCCCGACTGCATTGTGCTGGACGAGCCCACCGCCATGCTGGATCCCAGGGGGCGGCAGGAGGTCATCGGCACCGTGCAGGAGCTGAACCGGGAGTTTGGCATCACCGTGGTGCTCATCACCCACTTTATGGACGAGGCCGCCCGGTGCGGCCGGGTGGTGGTAATGGATAACGGCAAAATAATTTTAGACGCGTCCCCCAGGGAGGTGTTCTCCCAGGTGGAGCTGCTGAAAAGCGTAGGTCTGGATGTGCCACAAGCCACTGAACTGGTACACCGTCTGCGTCAGGCGGGTATTGAGCTGCCGGGGGATATCATCGAAGTGGAGCAGTGCGTGACGGCCATAGGCCGGTTGCTGAAAGGATCGTGAAGCGTGGCTATTATCCGGACAGAAAACCTGAATTATATATACGGCGTCGGTACCGCGTTTGAAAAAAGCGCCGTCACCAATATCAACCTGGAGATTGAGCAGGGGGAGTTTGTGGGCATCATCGGCCACACAGGCTCCGGGAAAAGTACGTTGATTCAGCACTTTAACGGCTTGCTTCGCCCCACCTCGGGCAAGGTGTATATAGACGGGCAGGATATTTGGGAAAAACCAAAGGAAATCCGTAAATTCCGCTTTAAGGTGGGCCTTGTATTCCAGTACCCCGAATACCAGCTCTTTGAGGAGACGGTATATAAGGATATCGCCTTTGGCCCCACCAATATGGGCCTGACAAAGGACGAGGTGGACGAGCGGGTGCTGGAAGCCGCAGGGCTGGTGGGCCTGAAGGACAAGCACATGCGCAAGTCTCCCTTTGAGCTTTCCGGGGGACAGAAGCGGCGGGTGGCCATTGCAGGCGTCATGGCGATGCGCCCTGACGTCCTGATTTTGGACGAGCCTACCGCGGGGCTGGATCCAAGGGGGCGGGACATGATTCTGGGCGAGATTCAGCGGTATCACATACAGAATAAAAACACGGTGCTGCTGGTGTCCCACAGTATGGAGGACATTGCCCGGTACGCCCACAAGGTGCTGGTGATGAACCGGTCGGAGGTATTTCTCTACGATAATGTGGAGGCAGTGTTTGCCCATGCCCGGGAAATCGCGGATATGGGCCTGGCGGTGCCTCAAATCACCCGGATCTGTATCGCGCTCCGGGACATGGGGTATAATATCAGCCCTGAAACCTACACTGTGGAAAGCGCCAAGGAGCAAATTCTGGCGCTGCTGGGAGGGAGGTAAGCCATGCTGAAGGATATTACCATCGGCCAGTATTTCCCGGGAAATTCCCCGGTGCACCGGCTGGATCCCCGGATGAAGCTGGTTTTAACCACCGTCTACATCGTTATGCTGTTTATCGCCTCCACACCCCTTTCGCTGGTGGTGGGCATCCTGTTCCTTGCCGTTGTCTACCCGGTGTCCCGGGTGCCGGTGGGAATGATGATCCGCAGCATCAAGCCCATTATCCCGATTATCCTTCTCACCGGAATACTGAATATGTTTTTTATTGACGGCGATATCCTGTGGCAGTGGTGGTTTCTGAAGATTACCGACAGGGGCCTTACCATGGCGGTGCTTATGAGCGTGCGCATTATATGCCTCATCGCGGGCACCTCCCTGCTAACATACACCACCTCGCCTATCGCCCTTACCGACGGCCTGGAGCAGCTGTTTGGCCCCTTGAAGCGGTTCAGGGTGCCGGTGCATGAGGTGGCCATGATGATGACCATCGCCCTGCGCTTTATCCCCACCCTGATTGAGGAGACCGACAAGATCATGTCCGCCCAGAAGGCCCGGGGTGCCGACCTGGAGTCGGGGGGGATTATGCAGCGGGTTCGGGCGCTGATTCCCATTTTGATTCCGCTGTTTGTGTCCGCCTTCCGCCGGGCCGAGGAGCTGGCGCTTGCCATGGAGTGCCGCTGCTATCACGGCGGGGAAAATCGCACCCGCATGCATGTTTTGCGGATGGGGGCCATTGACGCCGTCTCCCTTATCTTTACGGGAGCCTGTCTGGCCGGAGTGATTTTGGTGAATATTTACGGAGCGGGATGGCTGTAGTATGAAAAATCTGCTGCTGACCCTCCGGTTTAACGGCGCGCGGTATCACGGCTTTCAGGTGCAGAAAAACGCTGTCAGCGTCTGTCAGGTCTTTCAGGACGGGGTGGAGCGGATTTTCGGAAGCCGCCTGGACGTAAAGGGCTGCTCCCGCACCGACACGGGGGTGCACGCGCTTATGTATTGCCTGTCCATGCGGTGCGAGTGGGACAAGCCCTGCGAACGGCTGGTTCCGGCCCTCAACCGGCACCTGCCCGATGACATCGCCGTTGTGGACTGCCGGGAGGTGCCCATGGATTTCCACGCCCGGTACAGCTGCACCGGGAAGGAGTATGTCTATAAAATTCTCAATTCCCACATCAAGGATCCTTTTTCGCCAAATTTAATATACCGCTATGGTTATACTTTGGATGCGGCGTTTTTGCGGGAACAGGCCCAGGACTTTGTAGGCCGCCATGATTTTGCCTCCATGTGCTCGGCGGGCAGCGACATTCAGGATACCCGGCGCGCCATTACCCGGTTTGAGGTGGAGCGGCAGGGGGATGTGGTTTGCTTCCGGGTGGCTGGAGACGGCTTTTTATACAATATGGTGCGCATTATGGTGGGAACCCTCGTGTATATCGGCTCGGGCAGGCTGGCCGCCGGTTCCATACCGGATATTCTGGCGGCCCGGGATCGGGGCCGGGCGGGGAAAACCATGCCCGCCTGCGGCCTTTACCTGAGCCGGGTATACTATGGAGACGGGGTTGCCTTCGGAAATGGAAATTAATACCAATTTTCTATCGAAGCGTCGAAACGCTTTGATAGCGCGAAGCGCGTAGAAGATTGTATGAGACGTAGCCGCGTAGCGGCGCGGCGCGTTAGCGACGCATATTCAATTAAAAATCGCTTGTCGACTTTTTAATTGA
>Ga0153996_1000623_pt1 | contig 15836 bp, 17 predicted proteins | sample TSNC080MetaG_FD_104728 | JGI IMG/M metagenome (GOLD analysis project Ga0153996, IMG submission 104728) | Attine ant fungus gardens microbial communities from North Carolina, USA - TSNC080 MetaG | ecosystem: Host-associated > Fungi > Mycelium > Unclassified | place: USA: North Carolina, Lumber...
CTCCACCCGGGTTTCCGAAGAGGCGCAGGTGGCGGCAAAGGATTATGTCGAAAAAGTGTATGGAGAAGAGTATGTAGCTGCCGAAGAGAAGAAGAAGGACAGCGATAAGAAGATCCAGGATGCTCATGAAGCCATCCGTCCCAGTGATATCAGCCGAACACCGGCATCGCTTAAGGAATCATTATCGCGGGATCAGTTCCGCTTATATCAATTGATCTGGAAGCGGTTTACCGCCAGTCGGATGAAACCGGCAAAGTATAAAACCATTTCCGTCAAGATTGCCGCCGGTGATTATTATTTCTCGGTAGCTGCATCCAAGGTAACGTTTGAAGGGTTCCGCCTGGTGTATGTGGAGTCGGACGAAGAAAAGGAAGAAAGCAACGTTTTGCTGAAAAACATCGATAAGGATTCCAAACTCTCAAAGGATTCCTTTGATTATAAGCAGCATTTTACCCAGCCGCCGGCGCATTATACCGAAGCATCGCTGGTCCGGACGCTGGAAGAGCTGGGAATTGGCCGGCCCAGTACCTATGCACCGACCATTTCTACGATTATTGCCCGTCATTATGTGGTGAAGGAAAATAAGAACCTGTATCTGACCGAGATCGGTGAAGTTGTCAATAGCATGATGAAGCAGTCATTCGAGAGTATCGTCGATGTGAATTTTACGGCGAACATGGAAGGATTGCTGGATATGGTGGCAGACGGCAGGGTAGAGTGGAAAACGGTAATCAGTAATTTCTATCCTGATCTCGAGGAGGCTGTCCAGAAAGCGGAAAAGGAACTGGAAAGCGTCACCATCGAAGACGAGGTGACTGATATTACCTGTGAACTGTGCGGGCGTAATATGGTCGTGAAATACGGGCCGCATGGAAAGTTTCTGGCCTGCCCGGGCTTCCCGGACTGCCGCAACACCAAGCCGTATCTGGAGAAAGCCGGTGTGGCCTGCCCGAAATGCGGAAAAGAAGTTGTGCTCAAGCGTACGAAGAAGGGACGACGTTACTTTGGATGCGAGGACAATCCGGATTGCGATTTCATGTCATGGCAGAAGCCGTCTGAAGTGAAGTGCCCGAAATGCCAGCATTATATGGTGGAGAAAGGCAATAAACTCGTTTGTCAGAATGAACAATGTGGATATAGCATGGACAATAAAAACAATGAAGCTTAAATTTGAAATAATAGGTAGAATTAATTGAAAAAATCTGAATAGTATGATAAAGTGATATTGTGGCGCGAGATTTGAGATTTTTTGAGGAATTTGAGTGAAATTCAGTGATCCACATAAAAAAATCTGGAGGACAAATAATGAGTGTACAGTTATTAGATAAGACACGCAAGATTAATAAACTGCTTCATAACAATAATTCGAGCAAGGTAGTATTTAATGATATTTGTGAAGTTCTGACCGATATATTGGATTCAAACGTTTTGGTGATCAGCAAGAAAGGAAAAGTGCTCGGTATCAGTCAGAAAAACGGACTAAAACCGATTACTGAGCTTCTGAAGGGAGAAGTGGGTGCTCATATCGACGAGATGCTGAACGAGCGGCTGCTGAACATTCTCTCCACCAAGGAGAATGTGAATCTTCAGACGCTGGGATTTGACACCGAAGCGGTTAGAGGTTATCAGGCGATTATTACGCCCATCGATATTGCCGGTGAGCGTTTGGGGACGCTGTTTGTCTATAAACAAAAGGAGCTGTATGAGATTGATGATATCATCTTGAGTGAGTACGGTACCGCTGTCGTAGGCTTGGAAATGCTGCGTTCAGTAAGTGAGGAAAGCGCGGAAGAGACGCGTAAGGAACAGATTGTGCAGTCAGCTATCAGCACCTTATCATTTTCCGAGCTGGAAGCGATTGTTCACGTATTTGATGAACTGGAAGGTAATGAGGGGATTCTGGTTGCCAGTAAGATTGCCGACCGGGTTGGTATTACCCGTTCAGTTATTGTTAATGCCCTGCGGAAGTTTGAAAGCGCGGGTGTGATTGAATCGAGATCGTCGGGGATGAAGGGGACTTACATTAAGGTAGTAAATGATTTCGTATTTAAAGAACTGGAAAATATTAAGAAGGAAAAAATGCGGTAATATAATATGAGCGAAACCGGTGAGTTTAGGGGTGGGGTATCAGAAATAGACTGGTACCTCATTTGTACGCCGGCAAAAGTCTGCCGCCGGCCGATATGTGCGGAAAGGAGAAATTATGTACGAGGGAGATATCGCCACTTTAGAGATGCGGGATTTGCTGCTGGATCAGGCAGAGTATGATGAAACGGTATATCGGTGCCGGATCTTGAAACATCAAAAGGACAGTGAAGATATTTATTTAGTGTTGGAGAATGATTCGCTGCAGAATATTCTCCGGGATGCGGTCTATGAATGCAGGATTGTCGACCAGTCAGCACCGGTGGCATGCAAAGGCATGATCAGAAACCGCTGTGTGAATGAAGATGGAAATGTTCTGCACTTTCGGATCGAGGCCGGTTTTTATGAAATAAATATAAAGTAATTATAAACAGTGTTGACAAATAAAAGGGATAGTGTTATTTTATATTATATGGTAATTGGCACTCTGTTTAACTGAGTGCTAACAATATTGAGCATAAGGAGGAAACATAATGAAATTAGTACCATTAGGAGATCGAGTTGTATTAAAGCAATTGATAGCAGAAGAAACAACCAAGTCCGGGATTGTTCTTCCAGGACAGACCAAAGAAAAACCGCAGCAGGCAGAAGTGGTTGCAGTCGGACCCGGTGGAGTGGTCGACGGCAAAGAGGTTACCATGCAGGTGACAGAAGGGGATCAGGTGATCTACTCAAAATATGCCGGAACCGAAGTTGAAGTGGAAGATCAAGAGTTCATCATTGTAAAGCAAAGCGATATTTTAGCGGTAATTAAATAGGAGGTAGAGAAACGATGGCGAAAGAAATTAAATTTGGAGCAGAGGCCAGAGCAGCTCTGGAGTCTGGCGTAAATCAATTATCAGATACGGTTAAGGTGACATTAGGACCGAAAGGAAGAAATGTCGTACTGGATAAATCATTCGGAGCACCGCTTATTACCAATGACGGTGTGACTATCGCAAAGGAAATCGAACTGGAAGATGCCTTTGAAAATATGGGTGCTCAGCTGATCCGCGAAGTGGCATCTAAGACGAACGATGTTGCCGGCGATGGAACGACCACTGCAACCGTTCTGGCACAGGCGATGGTTCATGAAGGAATTAAGAACCTGGCGGCAGGTGCTAATCCGATCGTGCTGCGCAAAGGGATGAAGAAAGCGACCGATATCACGGTTGATGCGATTGCCAAGATGAGCAGCAAGGTAAAAGATAAAGAGCAGATTGCAAGAGTTGCTGCTGTTTCTTCGGGAAATGACGAAGTTGGAGTAATGATATCCGATGCTATGGAAAAGGTTTCCAATGACGGTGTTATCACCATCGAAGAATCTAAAACCATGCAGACCGAACTGGATCTGGTAGAAGGTATGCAGTTCGACCGCGGTTATGTTTCCGCATATATGGCTACCGACATGGATAAGATGGAAGCCAATCTGGAAGATCCGTATATCTTAATTACCGATAAGAAGATTTCCAATATTCAGGATCTGCTTCCATTGCTGGAACAGATCGTTCAGTCAGGCGCAAAACTTCTGATTATCGCAGAAGATATCGAAGGCGAGGCATTGACGACCCTGATCGTGAATAAACTGCGCGGAACCTTTAACGTGGTTGCAGTTAAAGCACCGGGATACGGTGACAGAAGAAAAGCGATGCTCGAAGATATCGCGATTTTGACAGGCGGACAGGTAATATCTGATGAATTGGGTCTGGATCTGAAAGAAACTACGATGGAGCAGTTAGGACGGGCGAAATCGGTGAAAGTCCAGAAAGAAAATACCGTAATCGTTGACGGACTGGGTGATAAAGAAGGGATCAAAGCGCGTGTATCTCAGATCAGAATGCAGATCGAAGAGACCACCTCTGAATTTGATCGCGAAAAACTTCAGGAGAGACTGGCTAAGCTGGCCGGGGGTGTAGCGGTTATCCGCGTCGGTGCGGCAACTGAGACTGAAATGAAAGAAGCCAAACTGCGGATGGAAGATGCCCTTGCAGCGACCAGAGCGGCAGTGGAAGAAGGAATTATCGCCGGAGGCGGTTCAGCTTATATCCACGCGGCAAAAGAAATAGATAAATTATTAGAAGAATTAGAAGGCGATGAAAAGACCGGTGCGAAAATTATTGTAAAATCTCTGGAATCACCGCTTTACAATATTGTAGCAAATGCCGGACTGGACGGATCGGTAGTTATCAGCAAGGTGAAAGAACAGGGTACAGGCATGGGCTTTGATGCTTATACCGAAGAATATGTCGACATGGTGGAAGCTGGCATTCTGGATCCGGCCAAAGTTACCAGAAGTGCTCTGCAGAACGCTACCAGCGTCGCATCCACATTACTGACAACCGAATCGGTAGTGGCTAATATTAAAGAAGATGCACCGCCGATGCCGGCAGGCAATCCGGGAATGGGAATGATGTAAATTGTTTTTGCTGACAGGAATCATGAAAGTGATTCCTGTCTTTTTTACTATATTTATCTAAAAAAGATTATATATATTTTATATTTCGACGGTTGAGAAAGCTTATCGGTTTGTGCTACAATATATTAACATATCGGAAAATAGGATAAATGGAGGAACGGCATGAGCGATTTTTATACAGAACAACTTGTAAAACGGCAGCCGACTGCAGCGGCAGCGGCTGCGAAGGCCGGATTGATAGGTCTGACCGTCTTATCGGTGATTGGAGTGTTTCTGCTCCCGATCTTATTTGTAGTACTGCTGGCGGTGATTATCGTGGATTTCTTTTTGCTTCCGCGGTTGAATGTGGAGTATGAATATCTATATGTAAACGGTGATTTAGACATCGATATCATCATGAACAAACAGAAACGCAAAAAGAAATTTTCGATGAACATCAATGATATGGAGATGATGGCACCGGCAGGTGCAGGTGAGATCAAGAACTTTCAGACCACTAAGACCTATGATTTTAGTTCCGGTAACGCCGATTCCAAGAAATATGAAATGGTGGTTGCCGACAACGGTCAGAAAGTAAGAGTGGTATTTGAACCGAATCAGACCATCCTGGACGGGATGCGCATGCTGGCACCGCGGAAAGTTATGATATAAGGGTTGACAAGCCGCCTGAATTTTTGTACTATAGCTTTTAAAACAATTTGATGAAGATGCAAGAAGAAAGAGAGGATGAATTTAATGGGTAAAGTTATCGGAGAAGGGATTACATTTGATGATGTGCTGTTGGTACCGGGGTATTCACAAATCATTGCCAATGAGGTTGATCTGACCACCAATCTGACCAAGACGATCAAGCTTAATATTCCAATGATGAGTGCCGGAATGGACACCGTTACAGAACATCGCATGGCAATTGCCATGGCACGTCAGGGCGGCATCGGAATTATCCACAAAAACATGTCTATTGAAATGCAGGCGGAAGAAGTTGATAAGGTAAAGCGCTCTGAAAATGGGGTTATTACCGATCCGTTTTTCTTATCTCCGGAACACACTTTACAGGATGCCAATGAGCTTATGGCAAAATACCGCATTTCCGGTGTTCCAATCACAGAAGGCAAAAAATTAGTCGGAATCATCACCAACCGCGATCTGAAGTTTGAAGAAGATTTTACCAAGAAAATTAAGGAATCGATGACTTCAGAAGGGTTAATCACCGCTCAGGAGGGAATTACCCTGGATGAAGCCAAAAAGATTCTCGGCAAAGCGAGAAAAGAAAAATTACCCATTGTAGATAAAGATTTTAACCTCAAAGGCTTGATTACGATTAAAGATATTGAAAAGCAGATAAAATATCCATTATCTGCCAAAGACAGTCAGGGACGCCTGCTTTGCGGTGCGGGTGTTGGGATTACCGCCAACTGCCTGGAACGGGTCGAGGCGCTGGTAGGCGCTCATGTCGACACCATCGTTCTTGATTCTGCTCACGGACACTCTGAGAACGTATTAAAGACACTGCGGATGGTCAAGGAAAAGTTCCCCGAATTGGCGGTAATTGCCGGAAATATTGCCACTGGAGAAGGGGCTAAGGCCTTGATCGAGGCCGGTGCGGATGCTGTCAAAGTTGGGATCGGACCGGGTTCCATCTGTACTACCCGGGTTGTGGCCGGGATCGGAGTGCCGCAGATTACTGCTATTATGGAAGCTTATGCAGCGGCAAAGGAATTTGGAATTCCGGTGATAGCCGATGGCGGTATTAAGTATTCCGGAGATATGACCAAGGCTCTTGCGGCCGGTGCTAATGTTTGCATGATGGGAAGCATCTTTGCCGGCTGTGATGAAAGCCCGGGAACCTTTGAATTATTCCAGGGCAGAAAGTATAAAGTATACCGCGGAATGGGTTCGATTGCGGCGATGGAAAACGGCAGTAAAGACCGTTACTTCCAATCGGATGCTAAAAAGCTGGTTCCGGAAGGAGTTGAAGGGCGTGTAGCTTATAAGGGGACGGTGGAAGATACCGTATTTCAGTTAATGGGTGGTCTGCGCTCAGGGATGGGATACTGTGGTACCCAGACGGTGGAAGCGCTCAAGGAAAACAGCAGATTTGTTAAAATTTCCGCTGCATCCTTAAAGGAAAGTCATCCTCATGACATTCATATTACAAAAGAGGCACCGAACTACAGCGTCGATGAATAATTTCGGCAGAGAACAGGAAATATCCTTGGATATTTCCTGTTTTTACGCTTGTATATGGATATCTGATCTTTTGCAAAAGCATAACATGATGTTGGGGGCAAAAGGTATTTTGACCCTATGATACCTACGGATTGCTACGCACTTTGTGCTCCCACGCTCCTAAAGCATTCGAAATCCGCCCTAATCGGGCTACTTTCTCATGTTTTACGGGTCCCAGAGTCATGTTTTTTCATGCAAGCATGAAACACATGACCTTTTGACCCTGGTATCATAACATATTATTAAGAAAACCTTATACAAATTTCCCTTTAGGTATGCTACAATGAGGAAGCGAATATTTGAGGAAGGGAATTTTTATGCAAAAGAAAAGAAGAACATATAGTTCTGGACGAAGCAAGAAATTAACACCGCAGCAAAAGAGTGTGAAATATATTAAAGTCGGACTGATCGTTCTCGGGCTGGTAGCGGTCTCTGCCGGAATTATAAAGCTTTTCAGCAGCAACCTGTTTAAATCCAATGAATACAAAGAGAATACCAATGAAGCGGTAGAAGCCAGCCGACCGGATATGGATGTGGAGCTTTTAACGGTAAATCCTTATTCCCGTTCAGGTAAAGAAAGCGAGCGTATCACCGGAATCGTAATACATTATACGGCCAATCCTGGTTCTGGTGCAAAAGCTAACCGGGATTATTTTGAAGGACTTAAAGATAGTCATATTACCAACGCAAGCAGTCATTTTGTCATCGGTCTGGACGGTGAGATTATTCAATGTATACCGACGTGGGAAGTGGCATATGCTTCTAATGACCGAAATAACGATACGGTATCCATTGAATGCTGTCATCCTGATGACAGCGGCGTCTTTGATAAAGCCACTTATAAATCCATGGTCGAGCTGACGGCCTGGCTTTGCCTAAAGTTCGATCTGACCGAAAAAGAAGTAATTCGACACTATGATGTTTCTGGAAAGAACTGTCCGAAGTATTTTGTCGAAGATGAGGATGCGTGGGATCAATTTCGGAAAGATGTAAAAAAACAACTTAAGAAAATTAAGTAGCAGGAGGAATCGAAAGATGTTCAATATGTTTTTTCCCGATGAATATGTGGCATCCACATATGTGATACCATTTGAGGAATTGTATGAGAAAGGTTACCGGGCCATAATTTTTGACATTGATAATACCTTGGTGCCACACGGTCATGCTGCCAGTGGCCGGGCCACTAAATTATTTACCAGACTGAAGGAGATCGGTTTTTCGTGCTGTCTCCTGTCCAATAATAAGGAGCCGCGGGTACAAAAGTTCAATGAACAGATCAAGGTGGAGTATATTCATAGTGCGCGCAAGCCGTCAACCAAGAATTACCTTGCGGCAATGAAGAAGATGGGCAGTACGAAAAAGACCACTATTTTTGTCGGTGATCAGCTGTTCACCGATGTTTGGGGAGCAAAGAGGGCAGGGCTCTATAATATTCTGGTACAGCCGATACATCCTAAAGAAGAGATCCAGATCGTTTTAAAGAGATATCTGGAAAAGATTGTGCTGCATTTCTATAAGAAGCATAACAACCAAAAGGCAAAGTAATGGTTGAAAAATATGGCAATATATTATAAAATTATAAGAGGTACAGCAAATTAGACATGTTTTTATCGTGTCGCAAGGAGGATTAGAATGGTTTCAGCAGGAGATTTTAAAAATGGACTTACACTTGAGGTGGAGGGGAATATTTATCAGATTCTGGAGTTCCAGCACGTTAAACCCGGTAAGGGGGCAGCATTTGTAAGGACAAAGTTAAAAAATATCATCAGCGGAAGTACCGTGGAGAAGACATTCCGGCCGAGTGAGAAATTTCCGAAGGCCCACATTGATAGACGGGACATGCAGTATCTCTATTCAGACGGTGAATTATATCACTTCATGGATGGTGAGACTTATGAGCAGATTGCGCTGAATGAAGAAGCGATCGGTGATGCCCTGAAGTTTGTAAAAGAAAATGAAGAGGTAAAGGTATGTTCTCATAATGGCAATGTATTTGCTATAGAGCCGCCGCTGTTCGTGGAGCTGGCGATTGTCGAAACCGAGCCGGGCTTCAAAGGCGATACGGCTCAGGGAGCGACAAAACCGGCAGAAGTAGAGACCGGCGCAATGGTTAACGTGCCGTTGTTCGTAGATCAGGGCGATGTAATCAAAATCGATACCCGAACCGGTGAATATTTATCAAGAGTATAATTTTTGCACAGGACTGCACTGGCCGCTTCGGGGTTGGTGCAGTATTCTATTATATAATGAAAAACTACTTGTATATCAAAAAGGTTTGCGGTATAATCAATCTACATAATATTCAAAGATCTATTTTTCTATTTTCAATTAATGTACATTCGTACAAACAATCAGCAGAAATGTAAATTTGATGGGTGCTAAGTCAGAAAGGAGATTTATGAACTATAATATATTTATTAGCACGGTAAAACAAGAACTTGAAAAGAGGATGAAAGGAGAAGTTACGCTGCGGGTATGCAGTACGGTCAAGAATAACGGAGTGGAAAAATCCGGATTGGCGTTTCAGATAGAAGCCGAACGATTATCACCGACCATTTATATGGAGGAATATTATCAGCAGTTTGAAAGCGGTGTACCGATGGAGGAAGTGATCACTAATATATATAATCTGTATGGTGAGATCAGATATACTCCCGACTGGAACGATGGCGGTATCGAAAAATTTGAACATATTAAGGATATGATCGCCTACCGGCTGATTGGCCGGGAGAAGAATGAGAAGCTGCTCGCAGAGGTGCCGTATCGCGATTATCTGGATTTGGCGGTGGTGTTTTATCTGTTGCTGGAAGTGGGCCGCCGGGGATCGGCTACGATGTTGATCCGCAATGAGCATTTAGAGATGTGGGAGGTATTGCCCGAGGACCTGTACCGCTCTGCGATTGAGAATACCGCCAGACTTTTGCCGGCGGAGTTCAAGAGCATGGAAGCGGTCCTCGAGGAACTGGATATTGAGGAGCCGGTGAAAGAAATCGCCGAGAATGAAGCAGCAGGAACTAATATGTATGTCTTGTCCAACCAAATACGAAGTTTTGGCGCGGCAGCAATACTGTACGATCACATACTTGAGGCTCTGGCCGATACGATCAAAGAATCTTATTACGTTCTGCCCAGCAGTGTTCACGAAGTTATCATCGTACCGGAAAGCGGGAGTATGGCCAGTATCGAGCTGGAAGCAATGGTTACCGAGATCAATGAAACGCAGGTCGATGATGAAGAAATACTTTCGAACCGGATATATTTTTATGACATTAAAAAAGAGCCCGAATTGAAAATTGTTCGACACAAATTTACAATTTAGGCTCGTACGTCTCTGACCAGAGTCGAACTGGCGCTCCCGCCTCCGGAGGGCGGTGCTCTATCCACTGAGCTACAGAGACTAGAGTATAATAACATATTTTATAAAAAAAATCAACAATTTCCTTACTTGACTTTTGCTTCCATAGTTAGTATCATTTTAATTGCGGACTTGCTCCGCTGATTTTACAACAAAATATAGGAGGCAGTCGATGACGCGGTTTGAAGAAATGAGGGACCTCATTATGCGTTATGTGAAGCATTATCGGATCCAGGTGATAGCTGGAAGCGTAATTGCTTTACTGGGTATAATGCTGGCACTGTTTTTTTCAACCAAAGAGGAAGCCGTACAGGTGACATCGGGACTGGTCAAAGTGGAGAACACGGAATATCAGATAGAGAGCCAGAATCCACTGGTCCGGAATAAATATGAAGATGTTGATGCTGTAGTGAAAAAGTACTATGAAGGGCTGGCTGAGAATTCGGAGTTTGTTGATAGCTACGATGATATCATCGTATATACCAAATTCGGAAGATACGAAGGAACCTATATCGCTTTTGTGTATTATCAGATGAATATTCCCGGCATCTATACCAGGGTACCAGGATTAGAAACACTATTTGTATATGAGGACTGTGAGCAGTCGCTGTGCATCTCAACTGAGATACAAACCGAACAGCAGCAGGAAGTGGTTTCGGCAGTTGTGATCCATGAAGATGTACAAACGCTGTTCGCCCAGGTTGAGAACGAGTTTCAACAGGCAGTTGCATCTGATGCCATTCTGGAACAATCTCTCAGTGATCTGCAGGCTGCATATAAGGAACATATGAATATAGATTAGATGCAAAAGAAAAGGAACGGTATGTCAGGCTATAAACAGGCGTTTAAGAGAGCATTTCCATATACTATCCCGGTGTTAACAGGCTATTTGTTCATTGGGATTGCCTTTGGAGTGATGTATGCGGAAAAAGGATATTCCTGGATTTGGGCGGTTTTGATGAGTTTGCTCGTATATGCGGGATCGGGGCAGTATTTAGGTGTTAATTTTTTTGTCCCGGGCATTAGCTTTTTACAAGTGATTTTTTTAACCTTGATGGTGAATGTACGGCATATATTTTACGGCATTTCATTATTGGAAAAATTTAATAGCATGGGTAAGAAGCGATGGTATATGATCTTCGGACTGACCGATGAGACCTATTCGCTCCTCTGCACGACGAACGTACCGGATGATGTTGATGAGGAAAAGTTTTTATTTGCTATTACGATCATGAATCAGTGTTATTGGGTGATTGGTTCAGCACTCGGTGCGGTTGCCGGTGAATACATACCATTTAACTCCAGGGGGATTGACTTTGCAATGACTGCTTTGTTTGTCGTAATTTTTGTCTAGCAGTGGATGAAAAGAGAAAATCGTATTCCTGAGATTATCGGGGTGGTTGCGGCATTGATCTGTCTGCAGATATTCGGCGCCGGCCAGTTTGTACTGCCGTCGATGATTGCAATGGTGGCGGTATTATTCGTCGGCCGTAAGAGGTTTGACAAGGGGGTGGATGAATCATGCCATTAGATAATAAGACTTCTTTTTTAATCATTCTGGTGATGGCCTTGATAACATTTGCAACCCGTGTTGTTCCATTTTTGATTTTTCCGAAAGGAAAAAAGATTCCTGATATAGTCCGTTATTTAGGAGTAGTTCTTACACCGGCAGTGATAGGAATGCTGGTAGTATATTGTCTGAAAAGTACGATCATCCTGTCTTATCCGTATGGCCTTCCGGAATTAATGGCGGTGATATCGGTAGTTATACTGCATATATGGAAGCGCAATAATTTGCTAAGCATTGGCAGCGGAACAGTTCTATATATGATTTTGGTACAGGTGGTATTCAAAAGCTGATAGTAAAGAGGCACGACTCGTTGATAAGTCATGCCTCTTTGGGTTTATATAAGACTATTTAGCTTAGGTTGAGCCTTTTGTTCATGATGTAGTAGGTAATCACATAGAAAATAATGCCTTCAATCAGTGAAGCAAAACCGATTCGCCACATCATTTGGATATACTGTACACCCCATGTGATATTCTGGTCAGAAGCATTAAGTGTATCGGTAATCACAAAACCGAATCCATTCGGCCCTATAAATAAAGCGATACTTACGAATATTTGAACGAGGAAGGTTAAAACACAGTATACGATGACAGCACCAAGAACCCTGTGATTGGAAAACAGCTGCCCGGCTGCAATTGCAACATAATAGGACATAATCCCACAAAAACAACTAACCACGGCAATCCCACTTAAAATTAATAAAAATGTGAATAGAGAAAAGCCCATTTCTTCGCTATAGGAGTCGGAGATTTCAGACCAGGGAATGCTTGGTACTGCTAAAAATAAAGCGGCAGCGGCCATGGCTATCATGTAATCCAATACCAGCCAGATGTAGCCGGCGATGGTTTTAGAAGCCAGATGCTGACCGGCTGAAGCGGGAATAGTCCAACTTAGATATCCATGTTTGGAAAAGAGATTACGGTAAAAGTATACGGCGATGATGAGTGATGTTCCAGTCATCATAGTTACTAATATGAGGGTAAAGCCGATAATATAAATGATCAGCAGCGGGCTGGGATCGGACCAGTCAGCAGATTGGGTAATAAATAATCGCCCGAATACTGCCAGTACCACGACAGCAGCATGAAGGGGAACTAAATAGCGGTAGAGTGCTTTTGCATCCTGTTTTAATAATTTACCTAACATCTGAACACCTCCCGGAATAGTGAATCTACCGATTTTCCTTGCTCCATACGGATTTCATCAACTGTGGCATTTAAAACCAGCTGCCCGCCTCTTAGAAACATTACCCGGTCGAGGATGTTTTCGATATCAGCGATCAGGTGGGTTGAGAGCAGTACGGTTGCTTCTTCGCTGTAGTTATTGATAATCGTACGCAATATATAATCCCGTGATGCCGGATCGACACCGCCGATTGGTTCATCCAGAATATACAGATCGGCATCCCGGCTCATAACCAGAATCAGCTGAACTTTTTCTTTGGTTCCTTTTGACAGTGTGCGCAGCTGATGCGCCGGATCGATGTTCAGGTCCCGCAGCATATCATAGGCCTTTTCGGCCGAAAAATTGTCATAAAAGTCAGCGAAATATGCGATCAGATCATGAATCTTCATCCATTCATTCAGATAATCCTGATCCGGCAGATAGGAAACCACTTTTTTTGTCTCGATGCCGGGCTTTAAATTGTTGACGCTGACAAGCCCTGAGGTTGGAACAAGCAATCCGTTTATTAGTTTAATCAGGGTGGTTTTGCCGCTGCCGTTCGGGCCCAGAAGACCGACAATCTGCCCCCGGTCTAAAGTCAGATTCAGATTGGTTAGGGCATAGAAGTTGCCGTACTGTTTCGAAAGACCCTGACATTCCAGAACTGGTGTCACCATTTATTCATCCCCCTTTAATGTTTCACTGAGAAGTGCCAGGAGCTCTTTTTCGGTAAATCCCAATGATTTCATTTTCTCAATAAATTCCCTGATGTGCTCACTTGCCAGTGAGCGTTTTAACTGTTGAAGCATTTCTCGATCCTCCGTGATAAATCGTCCGCTTGTCCGCTGTGAATGTACCAGACCGTTTCTCTCCAGCTCAGAAAGTGCTTTTTGCATTGTGTTCGGATTTACCGAAGCATCAATTGCAAGATCCCTTACAGAGGGGAGTTTATCGCCGGCTTTATATCTTCCGGCAATAATGTCCATTTGGATTCGTTCCATCAGCTGGAGATAAAGCGGCCGGTCATTATCCAGTGTCCATGGCATATATTTCACCTCTCTTTTCGTAGAATACTTAACCCTGATTGTATTAATTAAATAGTACAATAGTACAATGGGAAAGTCAAGAAAAATTGCAGTTTATTTCAACTGCAATTTCTCACATCAATATTAAACCCGTACTTTTTTGACAAATTTATTTTTGGGCATATGGCAGACCGGACATTTATAATCGTCAGGAAGTTCTTCGAACGGAATATCACCATCGTATACATAACCGCAGACGCTGCATACATACTGAACCTCCGGTGAATCGGAAACGGTTGTTTCTTCCGGCAGATAGGTCGGTGCATTTTTGGGACTCTTACCTTTGATTACAGTATGATAATAGCTGTAAGTCATCGCCGGGGCAGCGGAAAACACATCACCGTCGATCACTTCACCTAAGAATACCGTATGAGTAGAGGTCTCCATCTGATCGCTCACCTTACAGACGATATATCCGCATGAGTCGGTTATAATGGGGATATCTGATTTCATTTCATATTTAACAGAAGCAAATTTATCGACATCCTTCCCCGATTGAAAGCCGAACTGACCGATGAGACCGGGATCGGATTCTTCTGACAAGATGGAAATGGCAAAGTATCCCGATTTTTTAATACAGGAATTGGTAAAGTTATCATGATTCATGCTAAGGGCTATGGTTGCCGGTGAAGATGTAATCTGCATCGCACTGTTGGCGATGCATCCGGTTTTGCGCTGCCCGTCCAGAGTGGAAATGACATAGACGCCGTATGATATATTTCTGAAGACTTGTGTGTTCATTAAAATACCTCCCTTTTTAATATTAGTTATACTATAAGTGTCTGGAAAATGCAATAAAATATGGTTGTTGCCTGCTCGTGCTTGTGATAAAATAACAAAGTATGAACGATGGCAGGAATGGAGAGGATCAAAAAATGAAAACATTCATTGATATAATTAAGGAAGAATTAGAGACGGCATTTACTGCCGCCGGATATGAAAAAGAATATGCCAGGGTAACACTGTCCAATCGTCCCGACTTGTGTGAATATCAGTGCAACGGTGCGATGGCGGCGGCAAAGAAATATAAGAAAGCTCCGCATTTGATTGCAGAGGATGTGGCCGGGCATCTTATTGACAGCAGCCATTTAAAAGAGGCGGCGGCAGCCGCGCCGGGATTTATTAATCTCAAGGTGAAAGAGGACTTTGCGGCGGATTATCTCAATGATATGGGAGAAGCCGATAAACTGGGACTGGAAGAGCCGGAGAAGCGGCAGACCATCATACTCGATTACGGCGGACCGAATGTGGCTAAACCGCTTCATGTAGGCCATCTGCGTTCAGCGATTATCGGTGAGAGCCTGAAGCGTATTACCAGATATGTCGGACATAAAGCTATTTCGGATATACACCTCGGTGATTGGGGATATCAGATGGGACTGATCATGACAGAATTGAAGAAGCGTCAGCCGGATTTACCGTATTTCGACGCTGATTTTAACGGTGAATATCCTGACAAAGCACCCTTTACCATCGGTGAATTGGAAGAGATATATCCTACGGCAAGCGCATATGCAAAGGAAAATGAAGATTATCGGGAAGAAGCGCTGCAATCTACCTTTTTGCTGCAGAACGGCCATCGCGGCTACATGGCTGTCTGGAATCACGTCATGAAGGTTTCAGTGGATGACCTGAAGGCCAATTACGCCAAGCTGAATGTTACCTTTGATCTCTGGAAAGGTGAATCGGACGCACAGCCGTATATTCCGGAAATGGTTCAGAAGTTTAAAGATGAAGGGTATGCCCGTCTGGATGACGGAGCGTGGGTGATCGATGTCAAAGAAGACCGTGACACCAAAGAAATCCCTCCCTGCATGATCTTAAAATCAGACGGTGCGGCGCTTTATGGAACAACCGATCTGGCGACGCTGGTAGAGCGGGAAAAGCTGTATC
>Ga0153996_1000625_pt1 | contig 15808 bp, 12 predicted proteins | sample TSNC080MetaG_FD_104728 | JGI IMG/M metagenome (GOLD analysis project Ga0153996, IMG submission 104728) | Attine ant fungus gardens microbial communities from North Carolina, USA - TSNC080 MetaG | ecosystem: Host-associated > Fungi > Mycelium > Unclassified | place: USA: North Carolina, Lumber...
TGGATTTAAAAGACGACAGCAAAATATAGACGACCGGGAAGACGGCAAACAGTGTAACCACCGCCAGAAATCCGTACAAAACAATCCGCAGTATAAGTTTTGACACCTTTTTCATCTCTTTCCTCCCTATTCATCAATGGACCGCATTTTCTTAGATACCTTCAAATAGATAAGCGTCACAATCCCCAAAATTATAGCCGTGATAACCGCCATTGCTGAAGCATAGCCAAACTGCACTTCTTTTGAAGAACTTTCACCATAAGAGAAAAAGTATTTGAAAATATAGGTCATTACCACCTCCGTGGATCCTCCCGGGGCACCGTTGGTAAGAACCAGAATTAAGTCCGTCATCTTCATTGTTCCCAAAACACTCAGCATCAGCACTAATTGGAGAATGGGAGCTACCATCGGTACGGTAATGTGAAAAAACTGCTGAATCTCGTTAGCCCCGTCAATAGCTGAACATTCATATAGGGATTGGGAAATATTCTGCAGGCCCATGAGAAAGTAAATCATATTTAATCCGAATGTTGTCCACAGAGACACCAAAATAATCACGAACATGGCATGCCCCTTATCACTGAACCAACTGATATTCCGGGATATAAAGCCCAGTTCCCGGAGGGCAGCATTGATGATCCCATTATACGCACTGAAAAGAATGGAGAAAATCAATCCGACCACTGCGATACTGAACACCGACGGCAGAAAGAACACCACCCGAAAAAACGAACTGCCTTTTATCCTGTTATTCAAAAAAACGGCAAGCAGCAGGGAAAGAGGAATCTCGACCAGCATTTTAAGACCGGCAATCAGAAACGTGTTTTTTAAAGAACCCCAGTAGGCCGGATCCCTGGCGAATACCCGGACAAAGTTATCCAGGCCAATAAAAACCGGCTCACTGTAGCCATTGTATTTGAAAAATGACCAGCGCAGCACCCAGATGATGGGATATACGGAAAACATCAAAAACCCGATTGTCATCGGTGTAATCATGAGTATTTCCTGGATTTTGTTCCCTGTGTGAAGTTTATTATTCCTTTTTAGTATTCTGCTCATAAGCACCTCTTTAAAAAGCACTTCCAAATAGATATGCATATCCGGAAGTGCTGACTTAAGTTCTACTTCACCCATTTCATCTTTGCCGTAATATCAGGATCAATGTAATCCTTAATGTTTACCTTGCCTGATGAAATTGCCTGATCCAGAGCCTCATTATAACGAACTGTCAAATCCTCTAAACCGTTATCCACGTCTACCATGCCTGTAAGGATCTTATTGTATACATCATGGAAACCGTCTCCTTCAACGGATAATTCACCATCTGGATTGGGATACTTGATGCAGTAAATATCCATATCGGAAAACCGCAGCCAGTTCGGGTCCATATCCACAGCCGTTGACTGGCTGGTAATCTCATCGCCCAGGATGCTGATATCTACCTGTGCCTCGTTGGTTGCCACAAACAGTCCGTCAGAATACAGGAACTTCATAAATTCCGCAACCTTATCCTCATACCCCTTTTCCTTTACTCCAGAATTGATCACGTAGGATAAGGACACGCCGACAGGCTCTTTGTAGCGGTTCTCTGCATTCTTCACCGGATAAGGGATAACCTCCCAATCAAAATTACAGGGGAACTGCTTTTTAAAGGTCATGACATCCGAAGATAAAACTCCCACCATACCGATATTTCCGGCGGAGAACTGGGCCCTGGCCGTATCTCCGTCCATGGTTTCAAAACCCGGAAACATGCTGCCGTCATCAATAATTTCCTGCAAATGTCCAAAGAAACCGCGAAGGCTGGAATAATCATATCTTCCGGTTGCATGATTAAAATACTCATCCCCAACACTGGCGGCGTTGGCAAGATTAACATAAAAGTAATCATACGAAGAATAGCCCATCGCCAAGGCATAACCATATGTCGAACCGTTGCTGCTTTCTGTAATTACCCGTGCGGCTTCCCGCATCTCATCCCATGTTGCGGGTACGGTCAGCCCATTTTCTTTAAAAATATCCATGTTGCAGGCAATTCCGTAAGTTGTTACCCGGAACGGAATGGCATAGGTTTTGTCCCCAAATATTCCATATCCCGGTGCATTGTACTGCTGAAAACGCTCGACCAGCCCTTTTAAGCCTTCCACATCGTCCCAGGGCATGATGTAACCGGCCTTGGAATAATTTCCGATCTTGTTGCTCTTAAAGATGTCCGGTCCTTCTCCGGCAGTTACAGCCACGTCAAGCGTTGTGTAATAATCGCTCCCATAAACCGTATATTCAACCACAATCCCTTTCTCTTTGCCAATAGTCTCATTAAATTCCTTTATCTTTTCATCATAGACTGCCTGATCATGCTGGTCATTGGACCACATCCGAACGGTTGTAACCTCTCCCGGGTCCGCAGACACCCCGGTCTCTCCCGACCTTTGAGTACTGTTGCCAACAGCCGATGATCCCGGTGTGCTCCCGGATGTGCTCTTGCAGGCTGTCAGGAATGCAGCCATAGAAATCCCCAGCAACAATATCCCCATACTCTTTGTTAGCCTCATGGTTCCTCCTCCAATATATTTTTTTTATCCGAAATTCATGAACTCCATAGCTGCATTTTAACACAATGCTTTGAGAATGATAAGTACGAAATTTCGTCAACTTTTACAGCCGATTCTCCCTTTTCATTCTGTTTTTTATAAATTGTTGATAATTCATCATATTGAGCATTCCACCTTTTGGTATTAAAATAGACAATAACAGGAATTACCGAATTACATACTGAAAGGAGATATTTTAATGGAGTTTCTTAAAACTAAAGGAAAAGCAATTGTAACAGAATCCGGCCGTCCGGTCTATCTGCGTGGTACCTGTATCGGCGGCTGGATGAATATGGAGAATTTTATCAACGGTTATCCGGGAACAGAAATTTCCTTAAGAGAGCACATGGCTGCCAGACTGGGGAAAGAAGATGGCGAATTTTTCTTCCGGGAAATGATGAACGAATTTTTGTCTGAAGAGGATCTGCGTTTTATCGCTTCCACCGGAGCCAGCTGCGTGCGTCTGGCGCTCAACTACCGGCATTTTGAAGATGATTCCGAGCCCTTTGTCTACAAAGAAAAAGGCTTCGAGATTCTGGAGACCGCCATCTCCCTGTGTGAACGCCACAACTTATACGTAATTTTAGACATGCACGCCATACAAGGCTGGCAGAACACCCACTGGCACAGCGACAATGACAGGGGCATCTCCCTGTTTTGGACCGATGCCTGCTATCAGAAACGTTACATCAGCTTTATGCAGGAACTGGCCCGGCGTTTTTACGGACGCTCCGCTGTAGCCGGCTACGAATTGTTCAACGAGCCAAGCTCCAGTTGCCGCAGCGGGGATTATCCCTTTAACATGTACGAGAATTTCACCTCGGATTACGAAACATTCAACCGGGTTGTAAGGAAGACCGTAGATGCCATCCGGGAAGTTGACCCGGACCACATCATCTTTATCGAAGGAGACTGCTACGGGCATAATTTTTCCGGCCTGGAGGCCCCTTTTGCCGAAAACCTTGTTTATTCCTCCCACGATTACATCATTTCCAGCTTCGGTCCCGGCAAGTATCCGGGACACTATGATGAGCTGCATAATGACCGGGTGGAGACAGCCAGCTACTGGGATTATGAAAAGCAGATAAGCCATATTAAGGAAACCGAAGGCTGGCAATTTTCCGAAAAACACCAGGTCCCCTTATGGGTCGGCGAATTTGGCTCCCAGTATTGTACGGGGGAAGAGGATATGCCAAACCGTCTGGCCTCCATGGATGACCAATTAAAAGCAATGAATGAGCTTGGCCTTCACTGGACTACCTGGACCTATAAGGACTGTGGCACCATGGGCTGGGTAACGGTTAAACCCGACAGCGAATATCTGCGGCAGGTCGCCGTGGTACAGCGTCAAAAGGGTCTTTTAGGAGCCGAAAACTTTACCGCCTGGCGCAGTGAATGTCCCGGTAAAGAGATGACCAGGGATTTTACCAAATATATGATGTCTCTTCTGGAGGAGGCGCCAAATTATACCTTCGGCACCTTTCAGAAATGTATGAACTATGCCCTGTTGACCGGTTTTGCCGCCGGTGTCTTACAGCCGGAGTATGCAAACCAGTTTAAAAACTGCAGCCGCGAGGATATCGCCAGAATTATGAAATCCTTTGCTTTGGAAAATTGCCAGAAGAATGAACGGTATCTTGAGATTTTAGGACGGCGGCTGGTGCAATAAATGTTGCTGTGTTAAAAATCAATACCACATCCGCTCCCCCAGCTTCATAATATGATACTTCCTGCCTGGATGCAGCTCCTGCATATAGGCCGCAAAATGCAGTGGGTTTTCACCATTCCCTGTCACCATATCATAATGCATGGGTATCGTCAGGTCTGCATCGATCTCTTCCGCCAGCCATGCCGCATCCCGGCAATCTATGTTGCCGATGATACCCCGCTGTCTCCGCGTTTTGTCGATCCCATTGATCGGAAGACAGGCGATATGAATCTTTGGCACCTGACAAAGCGTCTCAATCAGCTGCTCCGTCACCATACAGTCACCTGAATGAAACAGGCAAATCCGGTTACAAACCACAAGATATCCAAGGTTATACTGTTCGCCGTTCTCATCGGTCTGATATTCTTCATGAGCCACTGCTACCGGCAGCACACGGATCCCGTCGGAGAGAAACAGTTCTTTTCCGGCGGAAGCGCCAAGCACGGCCGACCGACTGATCCCCGCTCCGGTCAGCCGCTTCACCTCCGGCACCGGCACAATAAATTTCAGGTCCGGGTTAACCTTGTGCATCGGTATCAGTGTATTCAGATTCAGATGATCCGCATGGGCATGAGTGCAAAAAACATACTGTACCGGTGTGGCTTCCTCCAGCAAAAAGGGGATTTCGTAATTTCTCCTGCTCCTGCCATTTAGATCAGTCAGATCATTCAGGACCGGATCTATATACAGTACCGTATTTAAGTACTTAACTGCCAGTCCCATCTGTCCGATATACCAGCAGGCCAGGATATCTTCCGGCACCTTTGTATCTTTTATTTCCGCTAATAATTCATGACCCTTTTTGTACCAGGTGTACACCATAACATATCCCCCTACCATTTTTTAATATATTATTATTTTACTGCAACGTTGACAAGATATCTTCAATCAATGCCATCGCCTGATCTACCGCTTCATCTACCTTGGAAGAATCATAAGAGACAATTTCCACTGCATCATTCAGCACCGTGGTGATTTCCGCATTGGTAGAGTTGGTATTCTCATACAGTCCGGCATGGTCCTGTGCATATTGAGTGGCAATGATGACATTGGCATCCAGAATTCCCGAATCCTTGCAGACGTTCTGCACGGCCTCATAAGGCGGGATTCCGCGGGTGTCGGCAAGCACTTCACCAGCCTTGGCATCCGTCAGAAAAAAGTTCAGGAAATCGGCTGCTACCTCCGGGTATTTGCAGGTCTTGGTGACAGCAAGCAGCTGGGACGGCTTTACGACGATCGCACTGTCCACGGCATCCTTTGCCACCGGTAACGTGGTAATGGCGTATTCATCTGCCATATCCCCGGTTACACCGGCAATCAGGGAAGTCCAGGAAAGCTCAGTCATCAGTTTACCGTTGATCCAATCCGGGTTTGTCCAGACGGAGTTCAGAAAGGTATTGCCCTCTGAAGCCGGAAGTACCACCTGTCCGTCATACAACTTCCCGATAAAGCTTAGTGCCTCCACCAGATCCTCTCTGGTAAATCCCATCTGGTAATCATCTGTGATGATCTGCTGTCCAGTCTTCTGGATCAGGTACGGTCTTAAGACAAATTCGGTCATATCAACCTTGTCGGCATTTAAGAAATACAGATCCGGGTTCTCCGCGTGAAGCTTTTGCCCTGTTTCGTATAAGCTGTCCCAGGTCCACTCTGTGGTCATGTCACAATCGATGCCAAGCTCAGCCAGCTTTGTTTTGTTGACAAGATAGGTTCTGGCGTTGATTCCGCTGGGCAATGTAATTAACACATCATTATAATAGCAGTATTCCGCCAGCAGCTTCTGATCAAATCCCGCCAGATCCATCTGACCGGCATAAGCGGACAGATCCACAAAAAAGTCCCCATTAGTGGTAAAATCTCCCATCCACGGCGGATTTAACTGTACAATGTCGGCACAGGTTCCGCTGCCAAGCTCGGTGGCAACCTTTTCACGTTCTGATTTTCCACGGTATTCCGGCTCAATGGTTACATTTGGATGCAGCTCCTGATACATCTTAATTACTTCCAAGGTTCTCTCATGACGGTCATCATTGCCCCACCAGGAAAAACGCAGGGTGATGTCTTCCGTCGGAAAGGAACTGGTTTGGGCTGTTGTGGCAGCCGGAGCAGTCTCCTTTGGCGCGGATGAGCAGCCTGCCAGCTGCGACAGGCCAAGAACTGCTGCTGCGATGATGATGACGGTCTTTTTTGCTTTCTTCATAGCTTCCTCCTTAAAGTACTTGATTGTATGGTCAGTATAGCATTGATCATCATGATTAAAAATGATGGTAATCAACAAAAAGGTATCATCTGTTCTTCAAATAGCCCAGCTCCATGGCAAACCGATAATAGCGCAAAAACGGAAGCAGCGTCTGGGCACAGCGCTTGGGGCCAGTCGGACAGTTATAAATTACGGTATATTCATCCTCTTTATATTTTGAAAAATCATAAACTGGCGGCGGATTCTCCACAGAGATCCAGGAAAACATCCCCAGCCCCTTTTCGATATAAGACGAATCACCGGTCAGCTCGTAAGCCACCGCCAGAGTCTCCAGCACCATCCCGTTTAAATTCTGAAACCGGACCGCAGGAGCCTGTTTGCCATAAAACATATCGGTTCTTCCCATATAACATTCTTTGACCATATCATCAACAACTGCTAAAAGAGTACTCTTCACCACCGGTTCCGGACAGATCCGGTAATATTGGTAAAGCCCCATCACCCCCACATGAATCATAAATGGCACCCGGTCCATATAGTTGTCCGGATAAGGAGTGGTCCAGGTTCCCAGTTCCCTGGCCCACCTGACATAAACTTCAACGATTGGCCGGCAGGCTTCCAGATATCTCTCATCATGAGTCTCCTGATACAGGGCGATAAAGGTCCTCATGGCCCAGCCAATCTCCCGCGGCTCCACGGTGGCCGTGCTTTGGTAGATTGGCAGCTTGATCAGCTCAAGGAGATTCTCGCCAATCGCCAATGCCGCTTCCAGACCATTCGGATTGCCGGTCAGATGGTAATAATCCAGGAAGCCTTCCACCCACTGATGGCTGGGAACCGGCTGCCCGCTGATATGGTCGACACTGTGAGTATATAAAAGCCCTCGTTTGTAAGGTTGATTACTGTGATGGCACAGATCCACATCATACCAATGTTCCGCCGCCGCCTTTAAATAATCATAATATCTCCGGTCCCCGCTTCTGGCCAGCATAATCATAAAGTTATGAGGCATATCATATTCGTTATTAATCCAAATCAGTTTGCCCCGGGAACGGCCCTGTTTTATATATTCCCACTCCGGCCCGTCGCCAAAATGCAGCATCCCCAGCCCCTTGGCCCGGGAATCCACATAGCGGTACAGGAACCGTTCGGTAGTATGATGAAATTGACTGCTGATCAGTCCCGGAAAAACTCCCGCGGCCTCATAAGTATCCGGTTCCAGCACCGGAACCGCAGGCATCTCCATCATCAGTGCCCGGTCCATTAGCAGACGTTCCTTCATTCCGACCGGCCGGAAAAACAGGTACAGCCGGGTGGTTCTGGCAACACCCTGGGGCAGCTTCAGATCCGGCTCTGTCTCCGGGAGAATCCATAGGTCAATGCCGTCTTTCCCCGTATCCATCGCCTTTGGAAAATTCTGGTATGCCTGATAGATACCGGCCGTCAGAGCATATTCCCCATCACACCAGTCGCCGGCAAACACACTGAACAACACCTCCGGAAACATCTCATTAGCAGTATTGATAATGGTATCCGCTGTGATGGTTTGGTTTAAAGTCTGATTTTCATCACCATTTTCACTGAAATAATTGAAGCTGGAGGTAAATATTTTGTGATTCACCTGCGACCGAACAGTTTTCGGCCGTAACTTAAGTGACACCCTGCGCACCATTTCAAAGGGGTACTCCTTATCATATTTTAACCCAGCCTGTACATTATTAATCTTCATCACCTGACGGGTATCCGGATGCCTGTCATCCTCGGCATTGATCAGCTGATAGTCCAGGTTCAGCCAGGATTTTCCAGCCCAGAGGGTCAGAATCAAAGTATAGGAAAGCCAGCTTGACTGCTGATTATCATAATGCTTTCCGGCAGTCCGAAGCATGCAGAATATATCCCCCGCCTCCACCACTTCCCATCCGGTTTCACCGATTGTAAGCATAAATGAATGCCCCAGCTCATCCTCTACGAAAGGCCCCTGTATCTCGCCGGCTTCATAGGTATGGTCCGGTGTGGCAATCCACTCAAACAGGTGGTCTGACCCGGGAGCCGCAAGAGACATTTGGATACTTCCATTATCAAGAACTACTGCCCCCTCGGACTGTCTTACAATCTTTACATACAGCCTGGTGTTCCGGCCGCCGATATCCGTCTGATGATTTGCTGCACGAAAGACCCTCGATTCCAGCTCTGCCACATACACATATCCCTTCGCCCGGTTCGCCGGCAGATCTGCTAAAAACCGGGTCAGCAGCCATTTCACCGATCCATCTGACCAGGTACCCAAAACACGAAATTGAGCCGGGTACTCTCGTTCTCCGTCTGTGATCCTGCCCCCCATAGCCAGGGCTTCAGAAATCTCTCCTTGCATAAACGGAATGGAAATGCTTGCCGGCTCATATGTCTTATCGTATCTGGAAACTGTCTCAAAGTGAATCTTCTTTCTTATCATAATCCGTACCTTCTTTCTGCCTGTTTCTTCATGGTATATCTAAACCATACCATAGGGCAGAACATGCGGGTAGGAACCTGTGTTATGAAAAAGTATCATATTCAACTGAATTTATGATTCTCATGCGGATTTTTACCATCAGGCCCATCGATGCTTTGCTGAAAATCTTAAGACATCCAGCCTCATCTCCTAACCGCACTCTCTGTGCGATATTCTTAAGCCCGATATGTCGGCCGTCGGCTTCCACCTCATCAAGATCGATCCGTTCCCGCAGGTCTTTTAATGCGCCCTCCTCCATGCCGCAGCCATTGTCCGCTACGACGATTTCCAGAATCTCACCCTTACGGCGAATCTTCACCTTTACCAGAAGCTTAAGCTCCTCGTTTAATCCGGCGTGCTCCAGTGAATTTTCGATAATCGGCTGCAGGAGCAGGCGCAGCATACGGCAATCCAACGCCTCTTCTGCACAATCCCAGATCACCTCAAACATCTGACCATATCTGGCCTTCTGCAGCGCAACATAACGTTTTGTCATCGCAATCTCCCGTTCAACTGTAACCGTTTCAAGCGGCGCCTCAAGAGAATACCGGAGCAGTTCAGACAGGTGCTGGATCATCTCGTTCGCCAGTGTGGGACGCTTTGCCGCTCTTAAGATTTCCAGGTCTACCGTCTGCAGGGTATTGAACAGAAAATGAGGATTCAGCTGGTATTGCAAAGCCGACAATTGGGCGGTCAGCAGAGCATATTTTTTAGCATCCAGCTGTACCTTCAGATAGGTCTGGGATACAAACAGACTGATCACATTATTGACAATGTGAAAATATGCATCATTCCCTCCCGGGAGCGGGCTGACCGGCAGAACCTCACCCCGCTCTGCCCGGTCAAACACTTCGATAATCTGATAGATCTGGCGGTAGTCCCGGGAAGTAAATACCACGGCCAGAAGAGACGACAACAGCAGGCTGAACATCGCCGCCAGAAAGGTAATCCGGATCAACTGCCGGGGTAAACGCAGAACCTCTCGTTCCGGAATAAAAGATACATACTTCAGGCCGAAATGACTGGTATCCATAGCGGCAAAATAGTAATCTGACAACCTTTCCTGTTCCATTACACCCTGCCTCATCAAGCGGACTGCTTCATTAAGAGTCCCTTCCGGCAGGTTATATGCATTATCACTGGAAAACAGTACCTGGTAATCCGGATCAAGAATCAACAGTACCTGGCCTTCATAATCGGTAACCGAATTTAACCAATTATCAAAATAAGACTGCTTTATATTAATGATCAGAACCTCATTATACTTCATCTTCTGGTATATACTAACTATCAAAGTCGGAGCCGTATCCAGATGGTTCCGCTTTACCGCCCTTGTCCTAAACCAATACGGCAAATCATAATCACTCAGCCCTGCCAGTGCAGCGGAGTCATTATACTCACTGATTGGATACCGGCTGCCGTCAGCGATCAGATAACTGCTGCCCTTCATCGTTACATAAATGGAGTCCAGATAGGACCTGTACTGCATTGCCTTTCTTAAAGCCATGCTGTCCTCGTAGCTTAGCTCGTCATTTTTCAGTGACGATATCAATGCTATATGCATGCTGGAATCATAGTCGATTGAAACCCGATAATAATCAAGATCGCCCAACACCCCCTTCATGCTTTGATTCATCAGCTCCACTGCCGCTGAAGATTTCTTCTGCGCATCTGCCTTCACCTGACCATAAAGAATCGTTGTCGCAATTACTCCCAGGATTACCACCGGAATCAGAATCAGTGACAGAAACATAATAAAACGGGAGCGGAAAAAGGTTCTTCTCATTGTCCACGCTCCTGTCCTTTATATTCCCTGGGTGTTGTCCCATAGTATGCTTTAAAGGCACGGGAAAAGTTCTTGGGATTGTCATACCCCAACATCTCGGCAATTTCATAAGTTCGCAGATTCACGTCCTGCAGAAGCCGGGCTGCTTTCTTCATCTTCACCTCAATCAGATACTCCAAGAAGTTCTGTCCGGTCTTTCGTTTAAATATCTTAGACAGATAGTTAGGACTTAAACTGACCAGCTCTGCTGCCTCATCCAGACTAGCCGCCTGACAGTTTTCCACCAGATATCTCATCACCTGCTCCACAATCTGTTCATAATACCCCACCGGCTTATCGTCTGCTACCTGTTTGCCATAGCGAATATCCAGTTCTTCCCGGACCTCAGCAAATATATTCAAGATGAACTCATACTGAACCGGCTTCAGGATGTAGTCACATACACCATATCGCAGCGCCTCTCTGGCATACTCAAACTCCGAATATCCGCTTAACAAAATGATTGTGATTTTCAGCTGCCGCCTGCGAATCTCACGGCACAACTCCAGTCCGTCCATCCGGGGCATCCGGATATCGCACAAGAGCACATCAACACAAAAACGCTCAATATAATCCAAAGCCGCCTTCCCATCCCCCAGACACTGGACCACCTCATACCCCAGCTCTGCCCATGGATAACAATCCCTTAAGCCCTCTCTGATTCCCAATTCATCATCTACTATAAGCAGCTTGTACATCTTACCCCTCCATACGATCCAGCTAATAATGATACCTTTTTGTAAGTTACCGTTCTTTTCATTTTCCGCCAGGAACTATATGATGAATTATAGAGAATAGAAACCAAAAAGTAAAGTAGGGAGGAACACTTATGATTGCACAAACCGGCAGCGGCCCCCATAAAAAGAAACTGAAACCAAAAGATTTTCGGGGATTACTGATTATTTCACCTTGGATTATCGGATTTTTATTTTTACAGTTATACCCATTTTTGGCATCACTCTACTATTCCTTTACCAGGTACAACATTTTGGGTAAACCGGAATTTACCGGCCTAAGTAATTATGTCCGGCTGTTTACCATTGATCCGGATTTTAAAAAATCCATTATCGTCACTTTAAAATATGCCGCCATCTCAGTCCCCGCCAAGCTTTTATTTGCACTGATTATTGCCTTGATCCTGAATATGAAGCTAAGAGGTATCAACCTGTTTCGAACGATCTATTATATTCCCTCAATCCTGGGCGGAAGTGTGGCAGTGTCGGCTTTGTGGAAGCTTCTGTTTATGTCAGACGGGATCATTAATAAGATGCTGGTCCAGGTTCATCTGCCCCCGGTCAACTGGCTGGGCTCCCCCGGTTGGGCGATGGTCACCATCTGCCTTCTGCAGGTATGGCAGTTCGGGTCTTCCATGGTGCTGTTTCTGGCAGCGCTGAAGCAAATCCCGCAGGATCTTTATGAAGCAGCGGCAATTGATGGAGCCGGACGGTTAAAATGCTTTTTTACAATTACGCTGCCAATGATTACCTCGATTGTTTTTTTCAATCTGATCATGCAGTCAATCAATGCCTTACAGAACTTTACCTCTGCCTTTGTGATCACTAACGGCGGACCGCTTAAATCTACTTATCTGATTGGAATGAAGCTGTATACGGAAGGTTTCAGCAATTTTAAGATGGGCTATGCCTCCGCTATTTCCTGGGTACTGTTTGGCATTATCCTGGTGTTTACCCTGATGATTTTTAAATCCTCAGATGCCTGGGTTTATTACGAAGACGGAGGTGACTTTTAATGAAACGTCGTACCAACCATGTTGTTGCTTATGTATTGCTGTTCCTGGTCGGCCTGGCAATCACTTTCCCGTTTATCTGGATGGTCTTCGCCTGCTTTAAAACCAACGCTGAGATTCTCGGCTCTACCGCCCTGCTGCCATCCTCGTGGTCCTTTAGTGCCTTTAAGAACGGCTGGAAGGGTGTTGGTCAGATTACTTTTGCCACTTATTTTGTCAATACCTTTGTGATGGTGCTGCCGACCGTAGCCTTGACCGTCCTGTCATGTTCTTTCGTGGCATTTGGTTTTGCCCGCTTCCGTTTTCCGGGAAAAAAATTGTTTTTTGCCCTTATGATCTCTACCTTAATGCTGCCAAACTCAGTCATCATTATCCCACGATATTTGATTTTTAACAAAATGGGGATCTTAAATACTTACTGGCCTTTTTACCTGCCGGCTCTGTTTGGCTGTTTCCCGTTTTTTATTTTTATGATCGTTCAGTTTTTAAGGGGTATTCCCAGGGAATTGGATGAAGCAGCCTATATCGACGGCTGCACCGCCATCGGACTGTATGGCCGGATCCTGGTGCCGCTGATTAAACCAGCCCTGTTCTCTGCCGGACTGTTTCAGTTTATGTGGACCTGGAATGATTTCTTTGATTCATTGATTTATATCAGTACCGTGAAGAAGTTCCCCTTATCTTTGGGGCTGCGGGCGTCGATGGATACGGCGTCGCAGGTTCAATGGGATAAACTGATGGCGATGTCCCTGGTCAGTATTCTGCCGCTGATGATTTTATTTTTCTTTGCGCAAAAGTATTTTGTGGAAGGGATTAGTACCACTGGGATTAAAGGTTAAAATAGCAGGCGAGCAGCCTGCTATTTCTTTTCTTTCCTCTATTCCACTTCTGCCATTGTCGGAATCGACGGCGCCGCCCCCCGTCTGGTAACCGCAATCGCCGCTGCTTTGGCCGCCAGATCCATCGCTTCCTTTTCCCTTCTGCCGCTTAAAATCCCCGCCAGAAAATATCCGCTGAAGGTATCCCCTGCTGCCGTTGTATCAACGGCCCGGACCGGATAAACCGGTTGGGCAAACAGCTGACCGGCATCCGCATACACGGAACCGTCGCCGCCCAACGTCAGCACAATCGCAGTCTTCGGGAATCTCTCCCGAAGCTCTTTGGCAATGTCTGTGCCGTTGATATCTGCGCCCAGATCACGCTCCAAAATCTGGCCTGCCTCAACTTCATTCAGCAGCAGATAGTCCACCAGTTCCAACGGAAGTGCCCTGACTTTGTCATTCATCGGCGACGGATTGAGAACAATCTTCATCCCCTTTTCATGGGCCTGCGCTACAATATATGGCAGTTCATTGATTTCATTCTGCAAAAGCAGATAATCGCCTGGGCCAAAGTCTGACAGCACCTGATCCACCTGGCTTTTGGTGATGGCCTGATTGGCTCCGCCATATAAAATAATGCAGTTGTCGCCTTCTTTATCATTTTGAATCACTGCATTTCCGGTCCGGACCGTGTCCAGTACCGCGACCCAGCCGGTGTCTACGCCGGCCGCCTGTAACTGCTCCAGCAGAAATAAACCATCCGGCCCGATTGCTCCGGCATGACAGGTGGGAACACCCGCTTTCGCCAATGCAATGGACTGATTCAGTCCTTTTCCCCCGCTGAACACCTGCAGTGATTCTGACAATAAGGTCTCACCTTTTCTGACAAAATGATCCACGCGGTAGGTATAATCAATATTCAATGAGCCAAAACACAATACTCTCATAACGGTTACCGCCTCTTCCCAAAATCGCAATTTTGCAGGAATTCCTGCAGTACCAGAATTGCGTCTTTATATTTTTTTATTTCCACATATTCATTGGGTTGATGAGCCAGCGCCGGATCGCCCGGGCCAAACAACAGTACCTGCCTGGTTCCGGCAGCATCCAATACCGAAGCATCGGTAAAGAAATTAACGCCGGCTGCCTGGCCATCATAACCATAACCCTGCAGAATTTGCCCAAGTTTCACTACCATCGGATGAGTTTCTTCCACTTCTATGGGCCGCCGGTGATTCAATATTTTATACTGCACGGTCAGGCCGGGAAACTCCAGCGCTTTTTGCCGGGCGGCATCGTTTGCCCGGTCAATCACCATCTCGGCCGTCAGGCCGGGAACCATCCGGATATCCATAATTATCCGACAGGTATCGGGTGTCATATTCGGAGCCACACCACCTTCTATCATCGTAACCTGCGCTGTGGATTTTCCTGAAATTTCATGGGAATATTGGCTTACATACTCATGAATCTGGGTTGCCAGCTGGGAGCCGGTCGTAATTGCGTTGATTCCTTTTTCCGGATAGGCCCCATGACCGGTTTTCCCCTTCACCAGCAATTCCAGCCACAGGCAGCCTTTCTGCACCGTTCCCAGCTTCATCCCGGTGGGTTCGGCAATCAATAGACACTCGCCGTCTCCCAGTTCATTCTGCGCCAGGATCTTTTCTGCCCCCAAACCGCCCCGTTCTTCATCGCAAGTCCCCAAAAACCGGATATTGCACTCCGGCTTCTCCGGCATGTGGCAAAGGGCATATACCATGGCGGCTAAACCGCTTTTCATATCGGAAGCCCCACGGGCATAGATCCGGTCATCTTTCTCCACTGCTCCGGACGGATTGGTTACCCACTCCTGCAGATTGCCATAAGGCACCGTATCCAAATGACCATTCCAGATAATGGTCTTGTGCCGGTTCTTTCCCGGCACAAAGGCAATCACATTGGCATGGGTATCATCAATATACTGAACCTTCGCCTCAATAAAATGCTGCCTGAAATATTCCGCCAGATATTCTGCCACGTTTTTCTCATTGTCAACGCCATTGACTGATGGAATCTCCAGCAAGTTTATAAGGAGTTCCAATGCCGCTTTTTCCATAACTCCCCCATCCTCACAGTTCCTTCGTCAGCCATCCGGCCAGATTCTGGAACAGCTTCTGATAGCCATCCCATTCACAAAACTCCGGTGGTGCCCAGTGCGGCGCACAGTCGGTCGTAAAAGCCCCGGAACGGCCCTCGCCATACTCACCCAGAGCAATAAAGGGATTACCTTCCACTTCGGCGATCACTTCTGCCCCTTCTCGGACAATGGTACGGTTATAACCAAGGATTCTCGGCCATTCTGCCCCCAGTCCCGCTAATATCCCATGATCCTTTACTGTAACCGGGCGGATTCCTTCGCAATGCTCCATCCGGTCGTCAGTCGCCA
>Ga0153996_1000627_pt1 | contig 15799 bp, 14 predicted proteins | sample TSNC080MetaG_FD_104728 | JGI IMG/M metagenome (GOLD analysis project Ga0153996, IMG submission 104728) | Attine ant fungus gardens microbial communities from North Carolina, USA - TSNC080 MetaG | ecosystem: Host-associated > Fungi > Mycelium > Unclassified | place: USA: North Carolina, Lumber...
TCCTCCCACCGTGCTTTGTAGTTGCCTTCCCTTCAAGCCAATTTTACCACAGCGCGGGGCTCCCGCCCCGTTTTCATTACTATTTGTGCCGCCGACTTTGGCGGCGGAATGGAGTTTTGTATGCAAATAGTTTTACTGTCTGGCGGTTCTGGTAAAAGATTGGGCCATTGTCTAACGATGTGTTCCAAGCAGTTCTTGAGACTTCTCACTGACGAACACGGAAGCAGACAATCTATGGTTCAACGCGTATTCGGTCAGATAAAGCCGTCACACCCTGACGTGATTATCATTATCGCTACCAACGCGGGCTGAATATGAGTTGATGTTGCCGAAAGAGAGGAAAATGTTACTAATGAAAGCAATCATACTGGCAGGCGGTTCTGGTACAAGGCTCTGGCCATTAAGCCGTGGCAAATATCCAAAGCAATTTTTGAAACTGGTCGGACAATCTCAATCACTGTTTCAAATGGCGGTTGTGCGTTGCTGTGTTTTATGTGATATTTCTGACATATACGTTCTTACAATTGCCGACTATGAGTTTATAATAAAACTGCAAATTGAGGAACTTGGTTACCACACTGACAGTATACACATAATTATTGAACCGCAACCAAAGAATACGCTACCGGCAATTTATAACGCTGTTATGGTAATTCGCGATAATTGCGGTGATGCAGATGTAGTAGTTGTTACCAGTGACCATCTTATCCAAAGAGCAGAAGACTTCTATAAGAAGATTGAGGATGGAAGAAAGCTTACAAACAACTACATTCTCATTTTCGGCATAAAGCCAACAGCACCCGACACTGGTTTTGGCTACATCAATCCCGGTAAAGCAATTGAATCCGGATATGAAGTCGCTGAATTCAAAGAAAAGCCTGATACTGAAACCGCTACTGAATATCTGCAAAAAGGCTACTATTGGAATAGTGGAATGCTATTGTTCAACACAGCAGTATTTGAACAAGAAGTGAAGTTACAAGCCCCCGAAGTTTACGAAGCGTTTGAACTGCCAACAATAGGTGAGGCATTTGAAACTACCCCAAACATTTCAGTTGATTATGGGGTGCTGGAGAAAACTAACAAGGTCGCCGTTTTGCCTCTTGATATATTGTGGGACGATTTGGGCAGTTTTTCTGCGTTTGTCGACACTTTTGCGGACAGACGTGACTATGACGACAATATAACATTTGGTAATGAAATACTCATAGATAGCTCACGCAACCTGATAATTCCGAAGAAAGATAAGATATACGCTTTATTAGGCGTTAATGATGTAATCGTAGTGGATCAAGACGATGCACTCCTTATCTGTAATAAGGCTAACTCCAAGGACGTTAAGCAAATTGTAAAAGAACTAAAAAGCCGAAAAGATAGCCGAGCTGATTACCACTCAACTGAATACCGTCCTTGGGGTTCTTTTACTATTCTGGAAAATGGGGAGTTTTATAAAATTAAGCGGTTAACTGTTCTTCCCGGTAAGCAACTGAGCTATCAAATGCATTATCATCGGAGCGAACACTGGATTGTTGTAATTGGGACGGCAACTGTTGTAGCTGATGATAAGGAAAATTTATTAATGTCAAACGAAAGTGCGTTCATTCCGGCAGGAACAAAACACCGTCTTTGCAATGATGGCAAAATTGTACTAGAGGTTATTGAAGTGCAGTCGGGCCAGTATCTTGGCGAAGACGATGTGGTCAGACTTGAAGATGATTATAATAGGGTAAGGAGATAAAGCTTATGGAATCAACAGTAAAAAAATGGTTAAGACAATATCGCGAAATTTTTGGAATTGCCAATCAACCAGTCAATCGCGTCTTGCCTCACAAGTGTGCAGACCTACTGATATTAAGTAGCTATCATATAAGTATGATTTCATTGAAATAGCGGAACATTTGAATGGCAAGGTCATCAGGTTGAACCTCTTGATTTTAAACTTGATGGTTCAGAGTGCGATAACGGTTATGTCGAATGTCCTAAAACACCGCAAGGAGCGAATCCTCACTTCAAGTTAAAGATGGGTAAAATGCTTTTAATATCGTTTGGTTTTATTGTATGTAAAGGAGAATAGCATGAAACACGCACTAATCACAGGAATCACAGGACAAGATGGATCATATCTTGCGGAATTACTACTTAGCAAAGGGTATGAGATATATGGATTGTATCGGCGTAAGAGCCGTCTTGATTATGGAAATATATCACATATGGCAGACAAAATATCTTTTATTGACGGCGATTTAACTGATTATCCCTCCCTTGTTAATGCCATAAAAATGAGCCAGCCCGACGAGGTATATAATCTTGCTGCTCAGAGTTTTGTCGGTTCAAGCTTTATACAGCCAGTCAGTACGGCTGAAATAGATGGGCTGGGTGTTGTGAATCTTCTTGAAGCAATTCGCCTTATAAAACCTGATGCAAAATTTTATCAGGCATCTACAAGTGAACTGTTCGGTGGAGTTTCATCTGATGCTTGCGATGAAAACACCCCATTCCACCCACGCTCACCTTATGCTGTGGCGAAATTATACGCTCATTGGATAACAAAAAATTATCATGAGAGCTATGGGCTATTCGCTTGCTGCGGAATTTTGTTCAATCATGAAAGTGAGCGACGTGGAAAGGAGTTTGTTACCAGAAAGATTACAAATTCAGTTGCCCAAATAAAGTATGGTAAACTTGACCACTTGGAGCTTGGAAACCTTGATTCAAAGCGTGATTGGGGACACGCCAATGATTATATTAAAGCTATGTGGTTGATGTTGCAGCAAAGCACACCTTGTGATTATGTCATAGCAACAGGTGAAACGCATCCAATTCGTAAATTTGTAAAACTGGCATTTTCCGATGCGGGATATGATATTAAATTTGAAGGTGAAGGATTAAATGAAGTTGGTATTGACAGCCAGACTGGTAAGGTATTATTGCGGGTAAACGAAGCCTTTTATCGCCCAAATGAGGTTAACGTGCTGCTTGGAAACCCTGCAAAAGCAGAAAGTGAATTAGGTTGGCATCGGGAAATAGAGTTTGAAGAGCTTGTTCGAAGAATGGTAAAGCACGATTTAAAGGTGATAAATAGTGTCTGAAAACTACGGATATCTGTATAATTACGGACGTTGGCTACATAGTGACAACATTCCTACTGAACTGCACGATGAGCTTGTATCAATCAAAGATGATGAGGTAGCACAGCGAGACCGGTTTTGGTGTGAATTATCATTTGGCACAGGCGGTCTTCGCGGCAAATTAGGCGCCGGAACGAACCGAATAAATGAACTGGTTGTCCAAAGGGCTACTTATGGTCTTACCGACTACATCAAGGCGAACAAGGGAAAATCGGTTTGTATTGCCTATGATACGCGGAATAAATCACATGAATTTGCCGAGGTCGCCGCCGAAGTTTTATGTGCAAATGGGTTGAATGTATATTTATTCGCCAGCGTTCGGCCTACGCCGATGCTTTCTTTTGCAGTGCGTGAAAAACATGCTTTTTCGGGGATAGTGATTACCGCATCGCATAATCCGCGTGAATATAACGGATACAAGGTCTATGGCGCTGACGGCGGTCAGATTACCGACAATGCCGCTAAATTGATATCGGAATCAATTAACCTTACCGATTTATTATGGCGTGTTCCACGAATTCCCCTTACTCAAGCACGGCAAATGAAATCGCTTTTTGACTTGGATGATGTTGATACCGCATACTACGAAAATGTAAAATCGTTGGTTATTCGCAAAGAACTTGTTGCGAATAACGCTGACAAATTAAGCATTCTCTATACGCCGCTTCACGGAACGGGGAATATTCCGGTTAGGCGAGTGCTTAATGAATTAGGATTTACAGACTTTTCCGTGGTAAAAGAACAAGAGCTGCCGGATGGCAATTTTCCAACAGTATTACGACCAAATCCGGAAGAACCCGAAACTTTCAAACTTGCGTTGCGGCAAGCAAACGGACAAGATATAATTCTTGCCACAGATCCAGATTGTGATCGTATTGGTGTGCGTGTTAAAACCTCATCGGGAGAATACGCGACAATGTCTGGAAATCAGGTTGGCGCATTGCTTTGTGAATACATCATTTCCGCTAAACGCGAAAGCGGCACACTTTGCGACAAATCAGCTATTGTAAAAACGGTAGTTACCACGGAACTTGCACGTAACATCTGTAATGAAAATGGAATCGCTCTTATCGAAGTTCTGACAGGATTCAAATATATTGGTGAAAAAATCGAGCAATGGCAGAAGAATAAGCAACACATATTTCTGTTCGGCTTTGAAGAAAGTTACGGATACCTTGTAGGCAATTTTGTCCGTGACAAAGACGCTGTTATCGCGGCAACACTTATCTGTGAAATGGCATTATTTTACAAACTCAAAGGGTGGACGTTGGTAGACGCACTTGAAAATTTATATTCCCGATATGGTTACTGCGATGAGCGGCTTGTATCCGCCACACTTGACGGCGAAGAAGGAATGCAGAAGGTTAAAGCGATAATGAAACAATTCCGTGAAGAGTATGTTTCCATATTTGAAGGTAGGAAGATTGCGAAAATTGAGGATTATCTGACAGGTATTCGCGGTTTCCCGAGATCAGATGTTGTAAAATTTAAGTTTGCCGATGGTTGCTGGCTTGCTGTTCGTCCATCGGGTACAGAACCGAAAATCAAGTTCTATGTTGGGGCTGTTGGAAAAAGCAAAGACGAAGTTATATTGCGGCTCACAGAATTAAATGCTGTTGCCAATAGTGCCGTGGGGGGTAATAACGTACGATGGCCTACGATTACTTAATAGTCGGTGCAGGCATATTCGGCGCAAGCGTATCCCGCATTTTAGCCGACTATAATAAACGCTGCCTTGTTATAGACCGTCGTTCTCATATCGCAGGCAATATTTACACGGAGCGTCAAAATGTATTGACGTTCACAAATATGGAGCGCATATTTTCCATACGGATAACAAGCAAGTTTGGGATTTCGTTAACCGATACGCAGAATTCAATCATTACCGACACACTGTCACGGCTAATTATAACGGTACGATTTACAATCTGCCGTTTAATATGAACACGTTCAATAAGCTGTGGGGTGTCATAACTCCCGAACAGGCCAAAAGAAAAATTGCCGAACAAGCGAAAACCGTCATTTACACCGGATCCATAGACGAGTATTTCGATTATTGCCTGGGCGTATTGGAATATCGTTCGCTTAAATTTGAAACGGAAATGCTCAATACAGACAACCATCAAGGCTGTGCGGTAATGAATTATACGGACTCGCAAACGCCGTATACCCGTATACACGAACACAAGCATTTCACTTTCGGTCAGCAACAGCAAACCATAATCACGCGAGAGTATCCCGCTACATGGCAAAAAGGTGATGAACCGTATTATCCCGTGAATGACGAGAAGAATAACGCGCTCTATCAGCGATACCGAAAACTTGCTCAAACACAGCCAAACGTCATCTTTGGCGGTAGGCTTGGAACATATCGTTATTTGGATATGGATAAAGTGATAGAAGAAGCACTTAAATTAACGGAGAAACTCATATGAGAATGGGATAGTCACCAAAACTATCCCGTTTCAAGCAAACCAGCTTGTCCTATTCAAATCTCCATCAAATCCTGCACAAATTATGTAGTGCTAATTTAGCACTATCCCACAAGGTTGTCCCAAAAACATCGCAGCATCCATAAATTACCAAAATATCCCACCCCGCAAGATTGTGGGACAAATCTCCACGTTGTTCTTACGGCGTTGCACCATCCCGGATGGCTAATCCCTGCGGGGTAACAAACCGAAATGGCGTCAACGGTCTGCAGATGAAGGCATATATCCCGCGTGAGGGTGCATGTAAAAAAACTACCGCACAACCAAAATCCGGTTGTGCGGTCAATACTCAAATTACAGATAAGACGTTATACCAAGTGACACGCCACCGTATGTCCTTCGGAAATTTCTTTTGATTTTGGCATCTCCTGCTTGCAGATATCCATACAGGAGGAACAGCGCGGATGGAATACGCAGCCGGAAGGCGGTTTGACCGGGGACGGGACATCGCCCTCCAACACGATCCGGTTGCGCTTGCGCTCCGGGTTCGGGATGGGGATGGCGGACAGCAGCGCCCGGGTATAGGGATGCAGCGCATTCCGGTACAGCTCATGCTTGCCGGCCACCTCCACCAAATGGCCCAGATACATCACGCCGACACGGTGGCTGATGTACTTGACGACGCTGAGATCATGGGAGATAAAGATATAGGTTAGCCCATGTTTTTGCTGTAATTGCTGCATGAGCTTAATCACCTGTGCGCGAACCGACACGTCCAGTGCGGAAACAGGCTCATCGCATACCAAAAGCTTGGGCTTCAACGCCAAGGCGCGGGCGATTCCAATGCGCTGACGCTGGCCTCCGGAGAATTCGTGGGGGAAGCAGTTGATATGGTGCTCCCCAAGCCCGACCTCCTTAAGCAGGCCCAACGCCCACGATTCCTGCTCCTTGGGCGTCCCCATCCCGTAGACCCGGTAGGGCTCCGTGATAATTTTCTTCACCGTCATTTTGGGATTCAACGACGCGTATGGATCCTGAAAGACCATTTGCAGCTTCTGTCTGGTTTCCCGGAGCTTTTGGCCGCTCAGCTCGGACAGCGGCTCCCCGTCGAAGACAATGCTCCCTTCCGTCGGGTCTAAGACGCGCATAATTAAACGGGCCATAGTGGATTTGCCGCAGCCTGATTCGCCCACAAGGCCGAAGGTTTCGCCACGGTCAAGCGCAAGGCTGACGCCGTCTACCGCCTTGACATAGCCCACCGTCCTCTTGAAAAAGCCTTTCTTAATGGGAAACGTCTTTTTAAGTCCCTGGATGGTTAAAATGGCATCCTTACCCATCGTATTCACCGCCATTCCGCCGAGTATCGGCAGCATCTTACCTTGCGCCCGCCGTCGGGCTCATATAGCTCCGGTTCTTTTTGCCGGCAGATGTCCCGCACCAGCTCGCAGCGGGGGGCGAACCGGCATCCGCTGTGCAGCTCCAGCAGATTGGGCACGGTTCCGTTGATAATGTACAGCTCCTCGTCCGTGTTCTCCAGATTGGGTAGCGAGCGCATGAGCCCGCTGGTATAGGGGTGCAGCGGATTTTGAAAGATATCCTTTACGCCTGCGTACTCGACAACGGTTCCCGCATACATCACCAGAACGTTTTGCGCAACCTCGGCGACAACGCCCAGATCGTGGGTAATCAAAATAACCGACATGCCCACCTCCTGTTTCAGCTTTGCGAGAAGCTCCAGAATCTGCGCCTGGATCGTTACGTCCAACGCCGTGGTCGGTTCGTCGGCTATCACCAGATCGGGGTCGCACGCCAGCGCCATCGCAATCATGACACGCTGGCGCATCCCCCCCGAAAGCTCATGGGGAAACTGGTTCATGCGTTCCTTGGCCGATGGGATCTCTACCATCTGCAAGAGGTTGAGCGTACGGCTCGAAGCATCCTCCTCGCTCATCTGTATGTGCAGCAGGATGGCCTCCCGAATTTGATCTCCAACCTTCATCAGCGGATTGAGGGACGTCATCGGCTCCTGGAAGATCATGGAGATTCGATTCCCGCGGATCCGCTGCATCTGTTTCGGGGAATAATCCAGCAGATTCTCGCCCCGGAACAGGATTTTTCCACCCAGGATCGTGCCGCCGCCCTTGGCGACCAGTTGCAGAACCGAAAGCGCGGTAACGGATTTCCCACAGCCTGATTCCCCCACAATAGCGAGTGTTTCCCGCTCCCCCACATGAAAGCTGACGCCGTCCACCGGGACGATCATTTTTCCGCCGGTGCTGGGAAATCCGGTTCGCAACCCCTGCACGTCAAGTAATTTCGTTTCCACTGTGTTACCCTCCGGTTCAGTATTCAATGCGGGGATCAATGCACACATAAATCAAATCCACAATCAGATTGATAATAATGTATGCCATTGCGATATACAGCACAATCCCCTGTATCAGTGGGTAATCCCTTCGCAAAATCGCATTTAAGAGAAGGCGGCCGATACCGGGAAGGTTAAAGACCATTTCAATGGCAATGGCGCCGCCCAAAAGCACGGAAAACGTCATGCCCACCACGGTGACGATAGGAACCATCGCGTTTTTCAGAACATGCTTTAAAACCATTCGGTTGTCAGGCGCGCCCTTGGCCATTGCGGTGCGGACATAATCTTGGTCAACGATCTCCAGAACGCTTGAACGCACCATGCGCGCAATAAACGCGGACTGGGTAAGGCCCAGCGACAATGCAGGCAGAAACAGCCTGTGAAGGCTGCCCGCCGGATCCTGGAAAAACGGGACGTAGCCTCCAATGGGGAAAATCTGAATCTTGACGGAGAATAGCAGGATGAGGTTGAGCGCCAGCCAGAATTCCGGCATGGATACGCCTATAATTGAGAATACCATACTGATCTGGTCGATCACCTTGCCTTGCTTGATGGCGGAGACAATGCCCAGGCTGACGCCAATCAGCGTGGCGATCACCATCGAAACCATAGTAAGGGCCAGTGTGACGCCCAAATGTTCCCCAATTGCCTGGGTTACCGGTTGATTGAGAAAGATGGATGTCCCAAGATCCCCCTTGAGCAGGTTGGAGAACCAGCTGCCAAGCTGCTTATAGACCGGCTGGTCGTAGCCCATCTGCCTGCTGAGCTCCGCCACCTGTTCCGGCGTCGCCTCCGGCCCCAGCATCAGGCTCGCGGGATCGCCCGGGGAAAAGAAGATCAGCATAAAAACTATCACCGCCGGGATAAGCATGGTAGGGATAAGCTGTATCAGGCGTCTGAAGATATATGAAAGCATGGGCGTTATCTCCTTTTGCGGTTGGCGGATGAAGGCCAAAAACCGGGGCTGCCCGGATCCCGCGCAGTGCCGCAGGATCCGAGGCAGGGATTGGGTTAATCCTCCAGATAGCAGTTCCAGAAGTAGGTGAACGGCCCAGCATCCAGGTTCTGCAGCTTGGGGCTCTTGACGGACAGAACGAATCCGTCACCGACCTTGATGAAGGGAACATCTCCATAGAGCCATTTCTCTTGGAACTCGTCCCAGATTGCCTGGCGCTTGGCGGTATCCTGCTCAGAGTTCAGGGCCACGATCATGGCGTCTTTTTCAGCATTTACCCACCAGCCGGGCCAACTGCCATCCAGATGCGGCATTACACCCGGGTCGGGAGTGAAGGTTGTGGCGCCGCTGAAAATATTCCACTCGGCGGGATTGGAGCGGGTCTGGACAATGGTCGCCCAGTCGACTACACGCAGGTCAACGTTGAGGCCGACCGCTTTCATCTGCTCCACCGCAACGACAGCAATCTTGTACATATACGGATATTCTTTGGTGGTGTACCAAACGATAGGCTCGCCGTTATAGTCGGTTTCCGCAAGAAGCTGCTTTGCTTTTTCGGGATTTTTCTGATTGTAAAGGCTTTGGCCGCCTGTGCTGTACATAGGCTGCTCGACAAACATCGCGGAACAGTCGATGCGGTAAAACAGGTCGCTGCCGTATGCCGCCTTCATGCACTCGTCCATATCCAGGCACGCAAGCAGCGCCTGGCGCGCTTTGACGTCGGAGAAGATGCCCTCCTGCTTATTCAGAACCAGCATCGGCCATCTTTCCGGCCGGATGGGGACGGGAATGCTGTTGGGATCGGCTTCAATGAGCTCGTACAAGTCGGTGCTGACCTGCTCGGAGTAGTGGTATTCGCCGGTGGCAATGCCGTCCTTGCGCACGGGATCCTCGGGGACGGGGATGAACAGCAGCTCCTCAAAATACGCGGTCTTTTTACCGAAGTGCCCGTTGGGCTCCTCGGATCTGGCGCTATAGCCCTCGAAGCGCTTCATTTTAACGTATTGGTCGGCCTTATGCTCTACAAACTGGTAAGGCCCGGTGCCGATGAGATATTCTGCGGGAACGCCCTTTTCATCGGCGGCTTCAATGGATTCCTTGGGATAAATAGCGGTCTGCTGGTTGGGGAACGCCAGCAGCGTCGTCACGACGACGGAGGGCTGCGTCAGGTAAATGTCCACCACATATGTGGAGGTTGCTTCGATCCTGTCGAGAATTTTACCCAGGATAGCGCCATAGCTGGTTTTTTCCACCCAACGGTTCAGGGAGGCGACAACGTCCTCGGAGGTCAGCTCCTTGCCATTGTGGAACTTAACGCCCTCCCGCAGCTTGATTGTATACTGGGTGCTGTCCGCGTTGACCGTCGTATCCTCGGCCAGCATGGGAACGCTGTTGTAATCCTTGTCAATGGTGTAGAGCCCCTCGATCATGTGGAACGCGATCTCCTGTGTGGTATACGACGAGGTCATGTGTGCGTCCAGGCTGGCGGGCTCGCCGATCATCGCCACCTTAAGCTGGGGTTTGATCTGCGGTTCCCCGGAGGATTGTGCAGGCGTGGCCTCCGAGCTTCCCCCCGACACTGCCGGGCTTGCCGGACTTGTCGATGTTGTCGAGCCGCCGCCTGAACAGCCGGCGAGAACAACTGTCAACAGAATTGCCAATGTTAATACAATTGAAATTACTCTGCGCTTTTTCAAGATGATTCCTCCTTATCGATATATTATTTCGGTGCGCGTTTTACAGCAAGGGTAGAAAATAACCGGAAAAATGAAGCCGTTTCTTTGCTGCATGCAATGGCAACTATAGCAATCGGAATAATAATGTGGAAAACTCCTTATTCATTCCGGTTGTGTATGCAGCAAAAGGATGAGCCTGCTTTTCCCGTTATTTCTTCCCTTTGCTGTAAGGTTGTCAGGCATTCCGGTTATTTGTTGCCATTGCTATAGAAATTTACCTGGACGGGCGTCGCCCGGCGCACCGTTCTCCACTACAATGGCCCCCCCTACCGCTACATACTGGATACCGGTGGGATGACTGCGGGGATTTGTATAGGTGGCGGTATCAGCGATAGTCTTGGGGTCGAATAGGACGATATCCGCGGCGTACCCCTCCCGCAGGAGCCCGCGGTTGCCCAGCCCAAACCGCCGTGCGGGCTTCGAGGTAATCTTTTCCACGGCGGCTTCCCAGCTGAGAAGCTTTTGATCCCGTGCAAAATCCTTCAGATACTTGGCAAAGGCCCCATATAAACGGGGATGAGGCAATTCTCCATCGGGAAGGCCGTCGGAGGCGGGGATGGTATGACGGGATAAAATCACATCCCGCATATCCTGTTGGTCGATGTGATTGAGCAAGACCGCAACCTCCCCCTGTTCCTCTATGTAAAGGTCGATCATAGCGTCTTCGCCGCCGACTCCCCGCTCCCGGGCGATCTCCTGAATGGATTTGCCCATGCAGGAGCGGTTCCGCTGTGAATCCAGGGACGAGATAATCACATTCTCCCAGCCGCAAAGCATGCTTAAATTATCCTCGTCACCCCAGTCCCCGCTGCGGAGCGCGTTCCTGACGGTATCGCGGAAGGCCTGGCTGCGCAAACCTTGAACCAGATCCTTCACGCCGCCCCGCAGACAGCCGGTGGGGAACAGGATGGACATGGTGCTGCTGCCCATGGTGTAGGGGTACATATCGAAGCCCAAATCCGCGCCACCGTCCATCTCGCTTTGGAGCTGAACCAGGGTCTCCCGCATATGTCCCCAATATTCTTTTCCCACATGCTTGAGGTGGCTGATCTGCACCGGAACCCCGCAGCAGCGGGAAAGCTCCGCCGCCTCGGCAAGGGATTTTTCAAAGCATCCGGATTCTGATTTCATATGGACGCAAACGATGCCGCCCTGTCGGGCTACGGCCTTCCCCAAGCGGTGAAGCTCCGGTTGGGTGGAATAGCAGCCGGGCGCGTACATTAGTCCCAGCGACATCCCCAAGGCACCGGCTTCCATGGCCTCCGCCACATACGCTTCGGCGCGCCGAAGCTGCTGTTCGCTCATCATTTGATCCGAAAACCCGTTTACCGCGATATAAACGGCTCCGTGGGGTAAAAGCGCCGCGATATTCTGGGCCTTGGGAAGTCCCTGCAAATAGGAGGCGTATTCCCCAAAGCTCCCGAAGATACACTCCGATATTTGCGGCCCAAAAACCGGCGCGCTGTAATCCCGCAAAAGCTGCCGGGTCTCTTTGGCGGAGGGGGCCACCCCAAACCCGCAGTTGCCTACGACAACCGTCGTCACGCCCTGCATCAGCTTTGGAAGATTGAGCGGGTCTTGCCCCAACACGATGTCGTCATGTGAATGGATGTCAATGAATCCCGGCGCCGCCATAAGCCCATCGGCTTTTATACACCTGAAAGCGCCGCTTGAGAGCTTGGGGGCGATTTCGGCAATCCTGCCGTCCAGAACCCCGATGTCCCCGCGGTAGGCGGGGGCGCCTGTGCCGTCAACTATGGTTGCCTGTTCAATAATCAAATCCAGCATGGCGGATTCTCCTACTTATTCTTCATGCGCGGATCAAGGTAATCCCGGAACCCGTCGCCAAGCATATTGAGCCCTAAAACGGTAAACATGATGGAAATGCCGGGAAATATGGTGAGCCACGGGGCCACCTGCATGTACACGCGGCCCTCGCTGAGGATATTGCCCCAGCTGGGCATGGTTGCGGGAACGCCAACGCCCAAAAAACTCAGCGCCGCCTCGCCCAGGATCGCATAGGAAAAGATAAAGGACGCCTGGACGATGATGGGGGACACACAGTTGGGCAAAATGTGCTCAACTATAATACTCACGTCCCTGGCGCCGATTGACTTCGCCACCTCGACGAACTGGCTTTGCCGCAGGGACAGTATGTAGCTGCGAACCACCCTGGCAACGCGTGGCGTGTATACAATCCCCAAAGCCACGATCACGTTCAGGATGCTCTGTCCCATAGCGCCCATCATCGCAATCGCAAGGACGATGCCCGGAAAGGCCATCAGCCCGTCCATCACACGCATAATCCAGGAGTCGAGCCTTGGGTAATATCCGGCGGCCATCCCGAAAACCAACCCCAGGCCCACCGCGAATACTACGATGAATAGCGCTACAAACAGTGAGTTCCGCGCTCCGAACAGCACCCGGGTAAAGAGATCCCGCCCAAATTCGTCCGTCCCCATGGGGTTTGACAACCGTGGACTTAAAAGCCGGTCATCGACATTCATCGCTTCCGGCGTGGACGGCGTGAGCAGATTGGCGAAAACAGCGCACAAAACCACCACCACCACGATAATCAGCCCCGCCAACGCCGCGGGACGCCGTGAGAACATCCGCCGAAACGCTTCCCGGAATGATTTCATTCTTTACACCCCAATACTGATGTTAACTCGCCGATTTCCCCGATTACAGGCGGGTTTTCCATTTTGCGCCTGGTAAATTTAAAACCGTGTCCGGTCAAGAGGCTCACCACCGTTGCCCCAGGACGAAAATATTTTTGCTGTGCCAGCTTTTTTACCGCCCCCACCGATACGGCGCCGGTGGGCTCGCAATACAAGCCGAGATTTTTTTCCACCAGGGCTGTCGCCTCCAGAATCTCCGCCTCTGTGAGCGAGAGCATCATGCCGCCGGAGCCGCGCACGCTCCGGAGTGTCAGCGCCCCGTCCCCCTCGTATCCCATCAGCGGATCAAAGATGCCCCCTGCCACCGTGCCGCCCGTGCCGCCCCATCCCTTGACCTGATCCCGGTTGTTTTCAAAAGCCTGGGTAATGGGCTCGCACGCCTTGGCCTGCACACCCACCATCACAGGCATTGCATCGGTCAAGTCCATGGCCTTAAGCTCGGCAAAGCCTTTATAAATGCCGGTCAGAAGGGGCCCCGAGCCGATGGGAACCATGATATAGCCGGGAACCTGTCCCTTCATCTGCCGGTATAATTCATAGGCGACGGTTTTGTCCCCCTCCAGGGTGTAGGGGTTTATGTAGGTTGAGGTCACGTTCACCCAGCCGTACCGTTTTGCGCATTCCAAGGCCATGTCGTAACACCGGCTGAAATGCCCCTTCACGCTGATGACCCGCGCGCCGTAGGACTGTGCCTGCATGACCTTGCCCGGATCGGCGGTCTCGGGGATGAATACCACGCAGTTCATACCTGCCCGGGCCGCGTAAGCAGCGGCGGCGGCCGAGGCGTTTCCCGACGACGAAATCACAATGGATGAGCTGCCCAGCTCCTTGGCGGCGGAAACGCCGACGCTGGTGGGGCGATCCTTAAACGATCCGCTTGGGTTGAGCCCTTCGGCCTTGACAAAGAGGGAAAGCTCCGCGCCCCAGAGCTCCGCAAGCCTTTGGGCCTCCAGGAGGGGGGTGCCGCCCTCTCCGAGAGACACAATATTCTTCGGGTCTTTGACCGGGAGAAACGCGCGGAAAACCCACATATCGCAGCGTTCAGAAAAGGCGCGCATAACGTCGGCGTTTTTGAGCATTTCTTCGCCGTAACGAACCTCCAAAATTCCTCCGCAGCACGGGCATGAGTACCGGTTTTCCAACGGGTAGCAGGTATTACAGCTTCTACAGGTTAAGCTGACGGCATACATTCATTCTCGCCACCTTCCGTGCCGCCACGCCGCGGCGTCCGGCCCATCAGCCTTAATCGTTAAGCTCCAGCAGGAGTTCGATTTCCACCGGAATATTCCCCGGAAGAACATTTACGCCGATTGCCGACCGGGCGGGCAATCCGATTTGGGAACCGAATATGTCTAAAAGGAGCTCCGAGGCTCCGTCCACTACCTTTGGCTGATCGGTAAAGCTGTCGTCGCTGGCCACAAACGCCAGGATTTTTACAAAGGATTTGATGCGGCTAAGATCCCCCAATTGGTGATGCAGGTTGGAAATAATATTGAGCATCGCGCTTTTGGCAGCTTCCCTGCCTTCCTCCAGGGTGAGTTCCGTCCCCAGCTTTCCCAAAGGGTTTCCGCCGTCTTCGCTGGCCGGGCCGGTTCCGGAGGTATACGCAAGATGTTGGCCAAAATAACGAATCGGCGAATAAATACCACCCTTTGGCGTCGCTTCCCGGATCTCATAGTTCCGTTCTTTTAATTTGGCATATACATCCATGCCGATACCTCCTCTGACAGTTTGTTTGGAATATACGATATGCTTTACCCGGGGTGCAGAACCGCTTTTTTACTTGCCCGTCCCCTTATCGGAGCCGTTGCGCAGGATATCCAAATAATTGTAAAGCGTAAATTTTGAGATGCCCAGCACCTCGCAAATTTTCTCGCTGGATTTCGTAATCAGAAACGCGCCCTTGCCATCAAGAAATTGCAGCATTTTAAGCTTGTCCTGCTTCGTCATATCCTCGCATTGCTTTCCCACAATGCACATCCCCTCCTGAATCAAATATTCCAGCAGGTCGGACACGTTGTTTGCAAAGAATTCCTCGCCGTTTTCCTCGTGCTTCGGCGAATACCGGTTGATCTCGCGCAGATACTCCTCCAGCCTTATTGATTCGGAAATATCCGTGTTGACGCATAAAGCCCCTATGATCTGTTTTTCCTCATTGTAAAAATACACAGTGGAGGAGCGCAGGGTTTTGCCGTCCCGTGTGCGCGTTATGTAGTTGAACCTGTCGCCGTTACTCACCGTTCCGCGAATGACCTCCAGGCCGAGATTGCTTCCACAATCCCCCACCTTGCGGTTGGTAATGTGGCCGTTGCGGATATCAATAATTGTTTTATCATAGTCACCGGTCAGGTCGTGCAGGATAATTTCGCAATCCGGTCCGAATTGATGCTCCATCAGATCCATGATTTTTGTAAGGGCTTCTCTGTCCAGGGTGAAATCCGGCATACTGTTATTCCTCTTTTACTTAGCGTTGGCTACATTGTATCAAAAAAATAGTAA
>Ga0153996_1000628_pt1 | contig 15723 bp, 15 predicted proteins | sample TSNC080MetaG_FD_104728 | JGI IMG/M metagenome (GOLD analysis project Ga0153996, IMG submission 104728) | Attine ant fungus gardens microbial communities from North Carolina, USA - TSNC080 MetaG | ecosystem: Host-associated > Fungi > Mycelium > Unclassified | place: USA: North Carolina, Lumber...
ATTTGTTTAAACCCAAGGTGGCCGTATGTATCCAGCCGCTGGCCAAAGGGGATATGTACTGCCGCCGTCATGTCCTGGATTTGATTTTTACGCTTAAAAAGTCGGGTATATCGGTACTTTTACTGACCAACAATATCACGGATACGCTGGATGTGTCAGATCGGCTGCTGGTGCTGACGGAGGGCCGGCCGGTGACGGAGTACCGGAAGGAAGACTTTGATAAGGTGAAGAGATAGAGCAGGGATATGCAAAGCAGCGGGATTTGCGATAGTACAGCGAAACTTGCGTAACGCTGTACTATTTTGTGCAAATACCCAAAGAAGCTCACTTCTCCATGTCAGTCGTTATCTGACTGCATAGATATTTTTCTGCCTTTTCATATATTTTCCTGCCATTCCACTGATGTGCTCCATCAAAAATATCGTGGGTAATCGCCTCCTCCGCATGGAACAGAGCATATGCTTTTCTGGTAATCTCAACTTGTTCGGTTGCATTATCAATCCCCCGGCATCCGTTCAGAGGATCCCTGGTTCCCGACTCTATGACAAAAGGTGTCGGTGCAATAAGTGCCCCTATATCCCCCATGTCGACTGTCTCCCAAAGCTTGGGCACATAATTGCATGAACAGTTTTTATTCATTTCCAAAAGCGAATCCTTATATCCATAAAAATATCCACTGACTCCGACAAAAGCAATCCTGTCATCCATAGCCGCCAGCCACAGGGCCTGCAGACCACCACCCGACAAACCGACACAGCCGATCTTGTCCCGACGGCAATCCTCTCTGAGCTCAATATAGTCAATCAGGCGCATCAGATCCCATACCCAGAGCCCGGTAACTGTCAACCCAAGCCCCATTGCCATGTGGTTAAGCTGTTGACAGCTGCAGCCCATATACTGTTCCGGTCGATCACCCTGCGTTGTGATTTCTCTGCGTGCTCCAAATCCTCTGGCATCCGGGCAGAATACGCAGAATCCTTTTTTTACAAACTCTGTACCATATGTATAATTCTGACATTTTATTGCTTCATTTACTTCCGGTACATCTGTCTTGCCGGCAGTCGACAGCTTTCCTCCGCTTCCATGTCCATGAGCCGCTATTATTACCGGTCTCTTCTTTACAAAATGATCGATGGGTTTTAACAGATAGAATGGCATCAGGACATTCTCCTCCGTCTGAATTAACCATTTTTCTCTCAAGTAGCCTTCATTAAGAACTTCTTCCGTTTCCAAAAGCTGAGGCATTAAATCGCAGTTCTCCAGCTTTTGGATTCCTGTCAGTCTGCGCAGCTTTGTACGGGTGCTTTTTTTCCACTGTGTAAAATCCAGGAGGCTGTTCGCGCTAAACGCGCAGCTCATCCTCTGTCTGTCGTACTTATTTTTCATTGTTTCCAAAGAAGTATAATATATTTCTTCATGATACATCAGTCGCACATCCTATACTAATGATTTTATTTTTTCTATCTCATTGACAATAAGGCCATCCACCCTCATGTGTTTCCATTTGGAGATGTCATCGTCACTGGTATATCCTACCGTTTGTTTAGTCGGGCATCCGGCCATTACCCAGATTTCCCTGCCTTTTTTATGAATATAATCCACCTTTTCCTGATTCGCCCAATCTCCCCAGAGACGGATAATATCTGCGCCGTTTTTGAGAAATTCATCCAGCGCATCTTTGCGTTGCATAAAGGCCAATACCTTGATATTTGGATTGAAATTTTTTACCCGAAACACATCCTCCGTTTCCTGGACACCCATGATCACTTTATCTTCATAACCATACCGACGGATATACTGAAGAATAATGTCCAGTTGCACTTTTCCCTCCTTTATATGAAATAGAATCGGCGCAACACCACTTGATAACACCTCTTCCAGTGTATGGGGATGATATTCAGGTCTTTCTATAAATCGCAGTTTTACAAACTCATCCAGCACTAAATCGCAGACATTTTTATTCGAACCAAACAGTTTGGTTCCATCCTTATCGTGGCTGATAACCGGAATATTATCTTTTGTAAACCGGATGTCCATTTCCACACTGTTCGCTCCTTTCGCCAGGGAATACCTTGCCGCATCCAGCGTCAATTCCGGAAATTGATCCGTTCCGCATCTGTGTGCCGCTAACTTTATTTTCATTATCTGTATCTCCTTTTATGAATTGTTCTGTAATTTAGGGTCCAGTTTATCTCTTAGCCAATCTCCTATCAGTGAAGCATCAAGCACGACCAAAATGATAACCAGGCTAGGGACGATCGTCAGCCACCATGAACTGATCATATAATCCCGGCCTGCGCTGACCATTACCCCAAGCGAAACATCCGGTGGTTGGATACCCAGTCCCAAAAAGGAAAGAGAGCTTTCAAGAAGGATAAAGGAACTCAGCCGAATTGTTGCATTGATAATGAGCGGGGACGATATGTTAATAAAAACATGTTCAAACAAAATCCTCACCTTTGATGCTCCCAGCGCCTGACTGCATTCAATAAAATTGGCTTCCTTCAATTGCAGGATCTGCCCCCTCACAAGCCTTGCAAAACTGGCAAATCCAGTGCATCCGATAATCATAATCATGGTGAATTTACTGGAGCCGAAGATGGATGAACATACAATTGCAATGATGGTTGACGGTACCGATAACCGGACATCCACCAGGAACATGATAAAAGAATCGATCCACCCATTATTCATACCCGCCAACATGCCCATACAGGTGCCAAGAAATGCAGCAATGATAAGACCGGAAAAGGCAATCATCAATGAATTCCTTGTGGCATATACGATTCGGATCGCAAAATCTCGCCCCAGATGGTCTGTCCCCAGCAGATATCCGCTGGTCTTGTCGATAAATGCCGGAAGAGCCAACCGCTCTGCCAGATTTGTGGTTCCTAGGTCAATCGGAAACAGTACTGGTGCAAGCAGGGAAAAGATGAATATCGCCAGAAAACTGATCATCAAAAAAAGGATAAAGGCCGGTATTGTCTGATTATAGTTCTTTCTTTTGTTCATACTTATCCCTTCCTTAAAAGTTATCTCGGATCCGCGGATCCAGTAGCGCATAACTTAAATCAACCAGCATATTGGTGAGGCATACTACAATGGCACAAATCATAATTCCGTATTGAATGACCGGAAAATCCCGATTCTGTGCAGAGGAAATAATCAATGAGCCAATTCCGGGCCAGGCAAATACGGTCTCCACAACCACCATTCCACCTATCAGAGTGCCTATCTGCAGTCCGATGATTGTCACAACCGGGATCAATGCATTTCTTAATGCATGCTTAAATATGACCCTCCATTCTGCAACACCTTTTGCTCGGGTACAGTCCAGATAATCCTGTTTGAGCACATCCAGCATCGAGCTTCTGGTCAGCCTTGCGATATTTGCCAGCGGCCCCACCATCAATACCAGCACCGGCATGACAAAATTAATTGGCTTACCGTAGCCGCTGCTTGGAAGCACCCTTAATTTCAAGCTGAATAAAAATATCAGCAGGATTCCAAGCACAAAATTCGGCATAGTGTACCCGGCTACCGCAAATCCCATGGTAAGCCGATCCAAAAGCGTATTTCTGTATACCGAGGCCATCACCCCCAAAGGTACACCAATCAAAACTGCCAGTGAAAAGGAAGTCACTGCTAGTTTCAGGGTAGCGGCTGCCCGCTCCGAGAATAATTCCCCTACAGGTTTTAAATAATAATAGCTTTTTCCCATATTCCCGTGGAATACATCCACAATATAGTTCTTGTACTGCTCTGCCAGCGGCAGGTCAAGACCCAACGATTCTCTCAGCGCCAGCCGGGTCTCTATGGATGCATCATCCGGAAGCATCCACTGGGTCGGATCGCCTGACACGCGGGTCAGTATAAATACCAGAGAAACAATGAACCATATGGTAATTGCTGCTTTTGTCAGCCGCACAGCTAAAAATTTTTTCACATTCTATCCCTCACAATCATATAAATAACAAGCTGCAAAATGATCCGGACTCACTTCCTTTAATGATGGGCATTCTATCCGGCATTGCTCCATCACCTTGCTGCAGCGTGTCTGAAACGAGCATCCGGGCGGTGGGGCAATCGGACTTGGCAGTTCTCCTTTCAACCGGACTTTCCCTGTGGGGATATCCGGATCAGGTTCAGGGATCGCGTTCATCAGGGCAACAGAATAAGGATGCAGCGTATTTTCAAAAAGCTCCTGTTTCTTTGCCAACTCCACGATCCTTCCCAAATACATGACTGCAATTCTATCGCTTATATGTCTGATCACACTCATATCATGAGATACAAACAAATAAGTCAGTCCGTAATCCTTTTGTAATTTTTTAAACAGATTCAGAATCTGTGCCTGAACCGAAACATCCAGTGCAGACACAGGTTCATCACATATAATAAACTCTGGAGTCAGCACCAGTGCCCTGGCAATCCCGATTCTCTGCCGTTGTCCGCCGCTAAATTCATGGGGATATTTTTTCAAACTGTCTTCAGCTATACTCACTTTCTCAAGAAGCGGTAAAACAATGCGCTTCTTTTCTTCCCTGCTGAGCTTCATATGAATTCTCAGCGGTTCTTCGATAATATTACCAATTGTCATCCGCGGATCCAGCGACGAATACGGATCCTGAAATATCATCTGTACCTTTCGGCGAAACTGCGTCAGGTGTTTCAGATCAACCAGTTGATTTTGATATAAAATCTCGCCGTCTGTGGGCGCCGTCAATCTCATAATCATCCGTGACAAGGTTGATTTTCCACATCCGGATTCTCCAATCAAACCGAGCGTCTCACCTTTATAGATAGTTAAATTCACATCATTGACTGCTTTTACGACACTTTTGGTCTTTTTGAATATTCCCTTATTTACCGGAAAGAATTTTTTCAGATGACGAAGTTCGACCAGAATTTCTTTATGCTCCATCCCGACTCACCTCATTTCCGCTCTGATGCAGCCAGCATCTGGACCAGTGTCCATCGGTAATCTCAAACAACGGTGGTTCCGCCATGCGGCATCTGTCTATTGCATGGGTACAGCGATTGCAGAAACGACACTGCTTGACCGGATAGGTGAATTTTGGCACATAGCCGGGGATGGAATATAACTCCTCCTGGTCTCCGTTCAACCCGGGGATCGTTGCCAGCAGTCCACCGGTGTAGGGATGAAGCGTTTTTTTAAAAATATCCCTTGTCGTTCCCTGCTCCACCACAACACCGCCATACATAACCAGGATCTTCTCGCACATCCGTACAACTACGCCCATGTTGTGGGTGATCAATATCAATCCCATCTTCTTTTCAGCTTGCAGATCACATATCAAATCCAGAATCTGTGCCTGAATAGTCACGTCCAGAGCGGTAGTGGGTTCGTCCGCAATCACGATCTCCGGGTTGCAGGCCAGGGCAATCGCAATAATAATTCTTTGCTGCATTCCTCCTGAAAGCTGATGAGGATAATCATTAACTCTTGCTTCAGGAGAGGGTATCCCAACCATTTTCAACAACTCGACGACCTGTCCCGCCACCTCTTTTTTGCCAAGATTGCTGTGCAGAGACAAAACTTCGCCGATCTGGTTTCCTACCGTAAATACCGGATTCAATGTAGTCAAAGGATTTTGAAAGATCATGGATATCTTTTTCCCTCGGATACCATTCATTTCATTAAGCGGCAATTTAAGGATATCCTGTCCATGAAACAATACTTCTCCGCCCTCAATCCTTGTATAGGATCTGTCCAGAAGGTTGATGATACTCCTGGCTGCGGTACTTTTCCCACAGCCAGATTCTCCGACAATTCCGATAGATTCCCCCTGCTTCAGTGTAAAACTAACGCCATCCACCGCAGGTACCACCGTTGACTTTGAATAATAATAGGTCCTCAAATCCTTTACTTCCAATACATTATCCACCTGATTCATACCCCTTTCCAATGACAGGATTATTCTGTGATCTTGAAGTTATCCGCACGGAAATCCATAGTCTGGGAAGAATACGGCACCCATTCAATACCATCACGTACTGCCCAGCTTTCAAATGGGTAATACAACACGGTTCCCGGTACTACCTCATCCCATATCTCCATCATTTCTCTTGCAAGAACCTTGCGTCTCTCCGGATCGTTAATTGATGCCAGTTCCTGTCCTTTCGCAATGAAATCCTCGTCCATATCAATCCAGTGTTTTATACTTGCTGTTGACCCTGGACCCCAGAGCAGCCATAACCCGCCGACCGGATCAGGGAATCGCATGGTATTGGACCAGTTGGCGGCCTGATGATATTCCACTTTCTCGGTAAAGACTACTTTGGCATTTACACCAATCTGTTTCCACATGTCAACAATTGATTCCGCTGCTTCATTTCCAAAGGTATAGTAACCACTTCTCAGTTCATACTCAATGATTTGCCCTTGATAAGAGGATTCGGCAACCAACTGTTTTGCCTTCTCCAGATTATATTCCGCTGTCGGATAATCGTCAAAATACATATCTCCGAATTCCGGGTATTGATGTCCTTTTGGAACAATCGCTTTTCCGCCCCATAAGGTGTCTGCCAGAAGTTGTCTGTTGATTGCCAGAGACAATGCCTGTCTTAATTTCTTATCATTGAGCGGTTCTGCCTGTGTATTAAAAACCAGAACATGCATGTTGGATATATTCTGGCTTATTACATTCAGACCTTTCTGTGATTCCATTACCGCCACCTGATCCGGAGGTAACTGTGTGATAATGTCTACTTCTCCGGTAATCAGTGCAGTGATACGTGCCGCAGTTTCCGGATATAGAATATACTCAATCTGTTTTGCTGCTGGCTTTTCTCCCCAGTAGTCCTCAAAACGTTCCAGCACAATCTTCTGCGGCGAATAAGACACGACTTTGTAAGGACCGGTTCCGATGGGACGCGCAGCGAATTCCTCATCTCCTACCTCTTCAAGGTAATCAGCAGGAAGAATCCATGCCCCCCAGTTGGACGCGATCCTGTCCTCCATAATCGGGTCTATGGTCTTAGTCGTTAGTGTTATCGTATAGTCGTCCACGATTTCCACATCTTTAATACCGTCCATCAGAGATGCCGCCAGTTCAATTCCCAGCAGTTCCTTCCTTAGGCGATAGAAGCTATACTGCACATCTTTTGCAGTCAACTCAATTCCGTTATGGAATTTGATGCCCTTTTTTAGTTTGAATTCAATCGTGTAATCATCCAGTCTCTTCCATTCTTCTGCGAGCATGGGTTTCTGTACATAGTCCTCTTTTTGATCTGCAAGCAGAAGCGTTTCAAAAATATTATAATGAATACGGATACCAACATTGCCCACTTCACGCATTGGATCCATTTGCTTAGGCAAATCAGCAACACCTATTTTTAAAACCTCCAGTTCTTTTCCCACTTCCGGTATGTCAACTGCCGACGTATCAGCTATCAATGTATCGGCTTCCGAAGCTGCAGGTACTTTTGATTCAGATATATTTCCCTGCGTCTCATTCGTTTTGCTCCCCCCACACCCACTCATGATTCCTATCAGCAACGATGTTGCCAATAATAATGCGAGTTTTCTCATGGATATTCCTCTCCTTCTTTGGTTTGCTTTCTTTTCTGGTTGATAATTTATTTTTATAGGAAAAAAAACAAAAAAATGCACTAAAAAGATATCACCTTAACATCAATGTACAATATCACCAATTTAATCCAATTAATACAGCGCTGTATATAATTTGTGACTTAATTATATCATTTACATTGAGTGGAGTAAAATATTAAGATATAATATGCTCATTAAAAAAAATTATAAGGAGTATACCTATGCAGTTGAGAGATATTCAATATGTGGTTGCCATAGCCAGCCATCTGAGTTTTTCCAAAGCAGCCAATGCAATGTTCATCAGTCAGTCGGCACTTAGCCAGAGTGTCAGACGGCTGGAAATGGAGCTTGGTGTTCCTCTCTTTATCCGGGAAAATAATATCGTCCGGCTCACCGCTGCCGGCAAGATCTTTGTGGATGACGGGATTGAAATTTTACGTATGAGCAATGCGCTGAAGGCAAAGATGTCAGATATCATTAACCTAAGGGAGTTTCATCTGCGCTTAGGTATCTCCACATTTTACAGCAATTGCTATCTGCCCCAGATTATTCCTGCTTTCCGCAGCCAATATCCATCAATAATGCTCGAAATTATTGAAGAAAGCTCAAATGTTCTCGAGGAACTTACCAGTGACGGTAAAATTGATTGCTGTATGATTCCGGCACCGTTGGACAGCGACCAGCTTGATTCACAGATTATATATCAGGAACAGATACTCCTTGCTGTTCCTCCTGACCATCTGCTGAACAAGCAAATAACACCTGCGCTTTCTACCGGTCTCCCATTCATTGACTTAAGCTTACTGGCAAATGAGCCTTTTATCTTTTTGAAAAAGCAACAGAAATTCACTCGCATGGGATTGCGGCTTTGTGAAGAAGCGGGGTTCAGTCCCCGTATTGTATTTGAAACCGTCAACTGGAACACGATTCATTCCCTTGTGGCCCATGGCATGGGAATCGGGTTTGTGCCGGAGATATTGACAGAAACTACGACCGTCGGAAGGAGGCCGGCCTATTATCGTATTATGGCTACCAATACCACCAGACCCTACTTGATTGCTTATCGAAAAGGAGTTCAACTTCCGGCGGCTGCTCTAAACTTTATTGAGATAGCAAAACGTTCTTTTGTTGGCTCTACCCAGGGGAAATAGGTACAGCGCTTTGTAAGCTTTGCTATACTTTTTTTGCAAACACCCAAAGAATCACCCCCTTAATCGAAGAATCGTCCCCTAGGATTAGCAGTTTCCGGGTGCTATACTATTATTAAGCTTATAAGTAAGATACTGAAGTAAGGGAGGAACTGTGATGGATTCGCAAAACATTGTTGAGATCGAACATATGATGAAAAGCTTTCCCGGGGTAAAAGCACTGGATGATGTATCCTTTTCCCTGCGGGCCGGAGAGGTCATGGCATTGCTTGGCGAAAATGGTGCCGGTAAGTCCACGCTGATGAAGATTCTAAGCGGCGTCTACCAAAAGGATGAGGGAATCATCCGGGTCTTTGACCAGGAGATTCGGGAGATGACAACGCAGAAGGCCACAGAGCTGGGAATTGCAATTATCCACCAGGAATTGAATATGTGCCAGCATTTAAGTGTGGCGGAAAACATTTTTTTGGGTAAAGAAAAAGTGAAAAATCTGATGCTGTCGCAAAAGGAGATGAACCAGGAGGCGGCAGCAATCTTGGGACGGCTGAACATTGATCTGGATCCGGCGACCATCGTCGGCAGTCTGGCGGTATCCAAGCAGCAGATGGTGGAGATTGCCAAGGCCCTTTCGGTTAATGCCAAAATTCTGATTATGGATGAACCCACCTCGGCGCTGACATCAAAAGAGATTAATGATTTATTTACGATTATCCGCAAGCTGAAGAGTGAAGGCTGCGGTATCGTATATATATCCCACCGGCTGGAGGAGTTAAAGCATATTGTGGATCGGGTGACGATCATGCGGGACGGCAGATATATCACGGCCATAGACTTTGACCAGAACCGGATGGACGAAATCATTTCCCATATGGTAGGACGTGAAATCAAAGAGAAATTCCCCCGGGTGACATGCCGGAAAGGAAAAAAGATACTGGAAGTTAAAAATTTAAATGCCGGAAGATTGGTCAGAGATATTAATCTGGAGCTGTATGAAGGGGAAATCGTCGGCATCGCCGGGCTGATGGGGGCGGGACGAACCGAGACGACGCGGGCGATCTTCGGTGTGGATGAAAAGCAGTCCGGGCAGATTTTTCTGGATGGCAGAGAGATCCGGATCCATAATGCCACGGATGCCATTGAAGCGGGAATCGTGCTGGCACCGGAGGACCGGAAGAAGGATGGACTTTGTACCAAGTTAAGTATTCGGGATAACATTGCCCTGCCGAATCTGGATATCCTGTGCAGCAGGCTGGGCGTGGTGAATCGCAAGAAGGAACAGGAGATGACCCGGAAAGCGGTGGAGTCGCTGCGCATCAAGCTGGCCAGTCCGGATGCGGATGCCGGCAGCCTGTCGGGCGGCAACCAGCAGAAGGTTGTAGTTGGCAAATGGCTGGCAAGAGATTCCCGGGTGGTGATTTTTGATGAGCCGACCAGGGGCATCGATGTGGCGGCGAAGGTGGAAATCTATCATCTGATGAATGAACTGAAAAAGCAGGGGATCGGCGTGCTTTTCGTATCATCGGAAATGCCGGAGATTATGGGCATCAGCGACCGGATCCTGGTAATGTGTGACGGCCGGATCACCGGTGAGATGGAAGCGGCCGGAGCTACGCAGGACAAGATCTTAAAATACGCCACCCAGTTCGAAAGCAAGATCAGCTAAATTGGCAGATGAAGGAGAAATGAAACATGAATAAGAAACAAAATGGATGGAAGCGAATCCTGGCAATCCGGGGAATGGGACAGGTCATCACGGTAGGGATTGGCCTGGTGGTGATGTGTATCGTCTTCGGGATCATTAACCCGACCTTCTTTTCCAGTAAGAATGTTGCTAATCTGCTGCGTCAGATTGCGCCGATTCTGCTGATTGGAATTGGCCAGTCTTATGTACTGATTACCGGCAATATTGACTTGTCCATCGGTTCGGTGGTGGGCATGAGTTGTATGATTTCCGCAACCTTGATGACCAAGGGGATGAATCCCTGGGTGGCGGTGGTGATTACCCTGATCTGCTGTCTCATCGTTGGGGTGGTAAACGGTGGTCTGGTAGCAAAATGCAAACTGCCGCCATTTATTGCAACACTGGGTACGATGACGATCGCCCGGGGAATTGCCCAGATTGTAAATAATAATTATAATACGGATGCGATTGGTGATAAAGCGAAGGTCTTTCGGGATTTCTTCTACTACGGAAAAGTCGCGGGCATATACAATACGGTACTGATTGCCATGGTGCTGTGGCTGGTATTTAATTTCCTGCTTAGCAAGACCCGGACCGGGCGGCATATCTATGCAATCGGCAGTAATATTGAGGCTTCCAAGCTTTCGGGAGTGAATATTATTTTGACGACCACCAAGGCGTATCTGGTCAGTGCTTTCTGTGCCTGTGTCGTGGGCCTGGTCATTTGTGCAACCAGCGGTATGGGTACCATGGACGCCGGTAATTCCTATGAAATGTATGCGGTAGCGGCTTCGGTTATCGGTGGTGTCTCCACCTTGGGCGGCCAGGGAATCCTGATCGGTACCGTGATCGGTGCGTCAATCTGGGGCGTGCTGCAAAATGGTCTGCAGTTTGCCGGTGCGCCGGTTGCGATCCGGAATATTGTGATTGGGGTTATTGTGGTAGTGTCAGTATTAATTGATGTGATTGTCAGGAGTGGAAGATTCAGTAAGAAGAGCCACTAAGGTATCAGGTATAAGGGCGTAGTGCTTTTATATAAATCTAATACAACAATTATTATAAGGAGGATTTGTTTTATGAGAAGAAAATTAATGACAGCAGTTTTATCATTGGGGGTGATTGCATCGATGTGTGCCGGCTGTAGTTCGAGTGCACCAAAGGAGGCGGCAACTACTGCAGCCACCACAGCTCCGGCAGCAGAGACGACGGCAGCTCCGGCAGCAGAGACCACGGCAGCAGCAGCCGGTGAGACCTACAAAGTATATCTGATCACCATGGATCAGATGGATCAGCACTGGGTAACTGTAGACAGCGGTGCACAGAAGGCAGTAAAGGAACTGGGCAATGTGGATTATAAATGGCTGGCTCCGGATGTAAAAGATGACGCAAAACAGATTGAATGTATCAACAACGCCATAGCCGGTGGTGCACAGGCAATCCTGCTGGCAGCCAATGGCCCGGATGCGGTCACCGAATCCCTGAAGGAGGCCGTGGCAGCCGGCGTGAAGATTGTATATGTGGATTCCGCTGCTTCTTATCCGGCCATCCAGACGCTGGCAACTGACAACAAGGCCGCCGGCAAGACGGCTGGTGAAGAAATGATCACCGCATTAAAAGCAGCTGGCATTGAAGAAGGCAAAATCGGTATTGTTAATGTAAATGCAGCAACCGCTTCTACAGTAGCCCGTGAAGAAGGCTTCCGGTCTGCTTTTGAAGGAACCGGGTTTACTCTTCTGGAGACCCAGTATGGTGAAGGTGATGCCGCAAAATCCAAGGACATTGCAGCTAACTATATTACTCAGGGTGTAGTTGGTATCTTCGGTGCCAATGAAGGTTCTACTGTAGGTGCCGGTAATGCGATTCAGGAAGCCGGCGAGACCGTAATTGGTGTTGGCTTTGATAAATCCGATATGATTATGCAGCTGATCAATGACGGCTATCTGCTGGCAACCATGGCCCAGAATCCGGATGTAATGGGTTATGAAGGTATGAAGACTGCAGTCAATGCGCTGAGCGGCCAGGATACCGGTGCGGAAAATGTGGATACGGGTGTATCTGTTATTTCCAAACAGTAAGGAAATAAAATGAATATTTTAGGATTTGATATCGGCGGGACCAAATGTGCGGTTGTTCTGTGTGACTTGCAGGATGACCAGGTCATTTGGCAGGGCCGGATAGAAGTTGCTGCCTCACCGGACTGGAAACAGGTGCTGGAGACATTGGCAGCAGGTGGCGAATCCTTGATGGTTAAGGCCGGGGTATCCCGGTCTGACTGTCGTATTGGGATTTCTTGCGGCGGCCCGCTGGATTCGGCACAAAAGCTGATCTGCTCACCGCCCAACCTGCCGGGCTGGGATGAGGTCCCGGCAGTGGATTTCCTGCAAACACGGCTGGAAATGCCGGCCCGGATGTTAAATGATGCCAATGCCTGTGCTCTGGCAGAATGGAAGTTTGGAGCCGGAAAAGGAACCAGGAACATGGTGTTCGTAACATTTGGCACCGGTTTAGGGGCAGGGTTAATTTTGAATGGCCAGCTATATTCCGGGTCTTTGGGACTGGCTGGCGAGATAGGCCATCTGCGGATGGAGACTGACGGACCGACAGGCTATGGAAAGGCCGGCAGTCTGGAAGGATTTTGCAGTGGCGGCGGAATTCGCCAGATGGGAATTGTCCGTGCGCTGGAATATCGTGAGAATGGGACACGGGTTTCTTTTGATAAAGGTGATTTGGCCTCAATTACAGCAAAGGCTGTGATCGAGGCTGCCGGGCAGGGGTGTAAAGAAGCGAGGGAATTGCTGGCAATTTCGGGAAGCTATTTTGGCTGGGGTCTGGCCATGTTGATTGATTTATTGAATCCCGACATGATTGTCGCCGGAAGTATCTATGTGAGAGCCAGACAGTGGCTGGAGCCGGCGATGCAGCAGGCCATCCGGCAGGAGGCACTGGCACCGGCGGCCGAAATATGCAGGATTGAGCCGGCCGGACTAGGTGAGCAGATTGGAGATTATGGGGCGGTGATGGCGGCGGTTTATGATTGAGACAGATTTCCAGGTACTTTCTGGTGAAAGATAAAATTTTGCAGAGGCGTTGCAGTGTGATGGGGAAATAAAATCATGCTGTAGCACCTTTTTTTTGTTGTTTCTGAAAAATACACAGATACGTATTGACAATACAGTAAAAGTATTGTAAAAACATAGTAGAGGGACAATTGTAAAGCACGGGAGGTGACAAAATGAGAAAACGATTATTACTGGCAGCCGTCATAATCATGATATCAGGCCTGTCTCACGAATCGGTATATGCTAATCCGGGTACGCAGCTTGACAGTGATAAGCTGAGAGGTGAAATTGAAGTTTTGATCAATGAAGAGCGGGTAAGGTATGGAGTTGCGGAGCTTATCACAAATGACACCCTGGAAGAAAATGCGCAGCTTCGGGCAAAAGAAGTAGAAGAAAGTTTATCCCATACAAGACCGGACGGGAATAAATTTTCAACAGCAATTACAATTGATTACCTGTCGGCAGGAGAAAATATTGCATATCTCCATACTACTTACCAGTTTACGGAAGAGCAGCTGAGCGATATATTTGTAAAGGGTTGGCTTGATTCCGAGGGACACAGAAATAATATTTTAAAATCATCGTGGGGACAGACTGGAATTGGGGTATATATTAATGGAGAGCATATTTATGTTGTGCAGTTATTTGTGCAGGAAAGGACATAATATATCAAAGATCAGGAACAATAATATTCAAAGAGGCACTGCCGTATTTAGAAAAATACATGCTGCACTGCCTTTTTTTTAAAATGTTTCTAAAAACATTCCAAAACGTATTGACAACGCGATCAAAGTGTTGTAAAAACTAGTTAGGCGGTGATAGTAAAGATCACAAATATATGAAAATAAGGGCACAATTTGTATGAAAGAGTTTACACTTTAAAGCAAGTGTCAAAGAAAGGACAAAAAAACAAAAAATTGAATTGTTGAAACGGGCAGACCGTGGTAAAATGAAAATATTAAAGTTAATAAACTTTATAATCGTAGTACGATTTATTTTCGGCTATATTAACAACATAATCAAAAAACACAGAGAAAGCAGGAAGAGGTATTAAATTGAACACAGGTCAACGTTTGAAGTATGCCCGCCGATGCCGTAAAATGACTCAAAGTGAACTAGCAGAAAGTATAGGTGTTTCCAGAGGTGTCATTACCAATATTGAGCTCAGCAAGGTGGAAGCTCCGCAGCCGATTGTAACAACAGCTCTTTGCAATATATTAAAGATAGATCCAAATTGGTTGGTCTTTGGCGAAGGAGATATGGATGCCCAAGTGGGCAAACCGAAAGAAGAGTCGGATATGTCGAAAGATTTAAGTTATGCAATCGAAAGCCTGACAACAGAAGAACAGATGTTATTGCTGGAAATTGTCCGATTGATAAGAAGAAAGAAATAGAATGTGAAAAATCCTTGAAGAATTCTTGAAATTCTGCAAGGATTTTTTTATAGAGGTCTCTACATGCCGACTCGGCGAAAAACGAAAATTACCATAAATTCCCACCTATTTTTTTGAAAAATCTGTTAATGTTTCTTGACAAAGACAAAAATGTAAAGTATTTTAAAAGAAGATTAAGGAATCTCTAATCCTTGCCTAATTAAAGGACCGCCCTCGTTACTTCCAAGACCCATAAGTAACGAGAGCGGACGTTTGGTTTTTAGGGAAATCCAGGTTTGTTCAGATATTATGCCGAACTGTTACATATTTTTGTAACCAATTACATATTTTTTGTAAAAAACACTTGACAAATTTCGACAATTCGGTATGATACAAGAAGAAGATGCGTCTTGATAATACTATAAAAGTGGTGTAAATACAAGTGAAGTTTTATCTGATACTATATTAAGAAGGGATGTGTCTATAAGTTTGATGAAAAAGCAGGAGATAATGCGAAAGCTAAAAGAAGAGATTGAACAGAGTAATGCAAATCAAAAGCGGCAGATTTTACAGATGATAGAACTGATTTATGAGTATAGAGGAGATTTTGACAGGGATAAAAAGCTAGAAGAAGCTTTGGAAAATTTTCTGGAAGAATGATCAGTTTTTGTTACGCTTTTAACTCCAGTAGTTGGTGGTGGAACCAGTACTACTGAGTTTATATTTATCATCAGAAATAACACCATATTATCACCTGAATAGAGTCGTTAACAGAGACTGTTTCTCAATCGCATCTTATTTAAAGAAATATGGATATTATACAGTGTCTTTACATACTCATGACGGCAAAAATCAATTTATAAAAATCCACGAAAAAGCAGCAGAC
>Ga0153996_1000629_pt1 | contig 15697 bp, 10 predicted proteins | sample TSNC080MetaG_FD_104728 | JGI IMG/M metagenome (GOLD analysis project Ga0153996, IMG submission 104728) | Attine ant fungus gardens microbial communities from North Carolina, USA - TSNC080 MetaG | ecosystem: Host-associated > Fungi > Mycelium > Unclassified | place: USA: North Carolina, Lumber...
CTCAGCACTATTGTCGCCATGGGGCTTACCAGCGCTAGTGTTGCGGCAAATGCTGCTTTCAATATTCGTGGCACTACCGTAACCTTCACTCCGGGTAACATGCCATCAGATTGGGTTGATGGTGATTCCATCAACATTCGTAGCAATGGGGGGGATCTCGGTTATTTGAACATACTGGGTGGCAGTATTGTCAATAGTTCTGGCGCCACCATCTGGGAAGGTGGGGTGTTGGTATCTGCATCGACCTGGAACATTGCCGGTTTTCTTACTCTTGGGCAGCCTAATTCTCAAAATACTACCGGAGACGGCACGTTAACGATTGCGGATGGCGGCGTGGTCTTTGTTGGAAGGGAAGTTCGATTGGGCGATTATTCCGGCGATGGTCGAGGCTCCCATGGAACACTGAATATCGGCGCGGCGGTGGGTAGTGCGGCAGCTGCGCCAGGAACATTCAATGCAGGTCTCATCACTTTCGGTTCCTCCGGTAACTACTCTGCCGGTAGCGGCAAGATCATTTTCAATCACAATGACTACAGTGGCAGTTACACCTTCGGGGCCCGGTTTGTTGATACCGTCAGCGTCACTTATCGTGGCGCGATTGAGGTATATGCCGGGGCGACGACACTGACTGGTATCGGTTCCAATATTGGTAAGGTCGAAGTGAATGGCGGCACTCTGGCCTTCGGGCAGAGTGGAGCGTTCACCGCCAATACCGCCTATATAACGAAAAATGGCGGAACGACACGCATCGGTGCGATATCGCAACTCGATGCTGGAACTTTCACTCAGGAGAGTTACGCGACGTTGATAGTGGCGCTCGGCTCGAGCCCGGCTGTCACAGCGAATACCGTCAATCTGGGTGGGTCTCTCGCCATCTCGGGGTTCAGCGGAACGGGAGCGCCCACTCATGCATCCCAGATTCCGACCGCAGAACATACCGTCATCCACTCCAACTGGGGCAATATCACCGGCGACTTCACATCGTTCGGTCTTGAAGGCAGTGTCGATTACATCACCCCGACCGGTCGTGTTGATGGCCAGGACTACAAGGTCAGGCTTGCCCTGTCGTGGCTGGCCGGGCAGGCCGCCGGGCATGGCACATTCACGCTGGCGGATGTTAGCGATACCTTCAATGTCGATAATGTGTCGTTGGGCGACCAGGGCGGAGGCTTCGTGTCGGGCTGGAACGGCGCTACCCTGACCAAGAACGGAGCCGGTACCCTGATCCTGTCATCGGCCAACGGCTATAACGGCGGCTCCGTCATCAACGGCGGCATCCTGCGCGCGACTAACGCTGGCGCGCTAGGCAGTGGCGCGGTCAGCAATAATAGCGGAACGCTGGAGCTCGCCTTTGCGGGCAATCTGGCCAACCCGCTCAGCGGTGGCGGCACACTGAGCAAGACCGGAGCCGGAGCCGTGACACTCACCGGGGGAGGATCGGCCGGTACGGTCAATGTCGGTGGCGGCACGCTGGCATTCAGTCAGTCCGGCACGTTCAGTGTCGGTGGCAATTACACGACGCAGAACGGTGCAGCCACCACCATCGGTGTGAACTCGAAGCTCACAACGGGAGGTGCCTTCACGCAGCAGGGCGGTTCCAGTCTAAACGTGACGTTTGGCTCGAACCTGCCGGTCATCACGGCCAACACGGCTGTGCTGGGTGGAAGTCTCACGGTGAACGGCTTTTCGGCAGGCAGCGCTCCGAGCTCGGCGAGCGGAATTCCGGGGGCGCAATACACCATCATCAGCACCAACAGCGGCATTACCGGCAGTTTCTCATCGGTCAATCTTGGCGGGACAAGCCCGGTCAACTACCTAGTACTGACCAGTGGCGTCGTCGGCAATAACTACAATGTCGGTTACGGCCTGGCATGGAAGGCAGGACCGACCAATGGCAGCCACGGCACTTTTACACTCGCTGCCGGTAACACCTTCAATGTCGATGTGGTGCTGGGTGACGAGACCGCTCACGCCGGCTGGAACGGTAATTCCCTGACCAAGAACGGGGACGGCACCCTAATCCTTTCATACGCTAACAACAACACCTATAGCGGCGGCACCGTCATCAATGGTGGCAGACTAATTGCAGCTGCCAACGGTGCGCTCGGCAACGCCTCCGGCGGCGTTGCCATCGGCACCAGCGGGACACTGGAGCTCGCCTTCGCGGGGACATTGGCCAATGTGCTCAGCGGTGGCGGGAGGCTTGAGAAAACCGACAGCGGAACCGTTGTTACCATCACCGGAGGAGGATCAGTCGGTGCGGTCAATGTCATTGGCGGCACGCTGGCGCTGGCACTTGCCCAGCCTGGCGGCGGCGTCTTCACGGCGAGCAGCTACGAGACACAAAACCTCGCGACCACCACCATCGATGGTAACTCGCAACTGAAGGTGAATGGCGGCGGCACCACCGCTTTCACGCAACATGGCGGCTCGGCGCTGAATGTGACGCTCGACCTCTATCAACCGGTCATTGATGTCACCGGATCGGCGTCGCTTGACGGTACCCTGAAAATCACTGGCTTCAACATGCCGGGTACAATGCCGGTTTCCGCCAACGCCCTGACCTTGACCCATTTCAAAGTCATCAGCACTACCGAAGGTATTAACGGTAACTTCAGTTCGGTCGATTTCGGTGGCCAGGCAAGCACCATCGATTACCTGACGCTGGCGGGCTTCAGTGACGCCCTCAATTACTATGTCGGTTTCGGTCTGAGCTGGCTGGTGGGTGGAGCCGGCAGTCACGGTGATTTCACAGTCGACGGCCAGACCTTCGAAGTGGATGTGGCGCTGGGCAACCAGGCCGGTCCGTTCGCCAGCGGCTGGGATGGCAAGAGCCTGACCAAGAAAGGCGCCGGTACCCTGATCCTGTCTAAGGAGAATACTTATACTGGCGCCACCACGATCAATGCCGGCACCCTGCGGACCGATATCGCCAACGCCTTCGCGGCGAGTTCGGCGGTGACGGTCAATGCCGGGGCGACTCTCGATCTGAACGGCTTCAGCCAGACCGCCAATGACCTGTCGGGCGCAGGCTCGATCTCCCTCGGTTCGGGAACGGCGACGCTGACGGCGAACAACACGACGAATGCCACGGCGTTTTCCGGCAATCTCAGTGGCAGCGGTTCCCTGGTCAAAACTGGCACCGGGTCGCTAACCCTATCCGGTGCCAACACCTATAACGGTGACACCACGATTACGGGCGGCACCCTGATTGCCACCCATGGCGGTGCGATGGGCAGCGGCGCGATCAGCAACGACGCGGCGCTGGAGCTCGCCTTCGCCAGTGACAGCGTGCTGGCCAACCAGGTGAACGGCAGCGGCGCGCTGATCAAGACCGGTCTCGGTACCGCCTCACTGACCGCCAATGGCGGCTCGGCCGGTTCGGTCGTTGTCCGGGAGGGAACACTCAATCTCGCCTTCCCCCCGGTCACCTTCCCCCCGACCGGCAGCATCTTCGCCGTCGCGGGCGATTACGAGACACAGGATTTCGCGGCGACCAGAATCGGCGGCACGTCGAAACTGACGGTGGAAGGAGACTTCACGCAGAATAACAACGCGGCGCTGGAGGTGGAGCTCGGTTCCTACAAACCGGTCATTGAAGTTGTCGGCCAGGCGCATCTCGGCGGCACCCTGTCGATCGTCGGCTTCAATCCGGCATCGGGCGAATTGACGGCGTCCGCCACCGATTTGACATCGACATATTTCACACTCATCAGCACCACCGGCGGCATCACCGGCGATTTCGACCGCCCGGTCAATTTCGGCGGTTTGGCGAGCACCACCGATTATCTCACACTGGCAGGGCATGTCAGCGCCGATAACCTGACCTATTCGGTCGGCTTCGGCCTGATCTGGCTGTCGGGGGCGGCGGATGACAGCCACGGCACCTTCACCGTCGACATCAACGAGTTCAATGCCGATGTGGTGCTGTCCGACCGGACCGATGGTCTGTTCCCTCTCACCGGCTGGGATGGCACGACGCTGACCAAGAAGGGTGTCGGCATACTGGTCCTGTCCGGCGGCGAGGGAGCTGGCGGGCCCGGCGCACCCCGTATTGCCAACAGCTATAGCGGTGCGACCACAATCGAAGCTGGCACTCTGGCGCTCGATGGCGTCGCCGACGTGATCGGCAACAGCTCGGAGATGATCATCCATTCCGGTGCGACGCTGGAATTGAAGGGCGACTGGGGCCAGACCGTTAATGACCTGCAGGGAGATGCGGGCAGCGTCATCGATCTCCTCGGCACGGCGGAGCTGACGGCGAACAACAGTGCCGGTAACGATACCGAATTCGCCGGTGACATCCATGGCACCGGCTCGCTGGTCAAGGATGGCGGCGATATCCTGACCCTGTCGGGGAGCGACAGCAGCTACAGCGGTGGCACCACCATCACCGCCGGCAGATTGATCGCCACCAACAGCAAGGCGCTCGGCACTGGCGTCATCACCAACGACGCGGCGCTGGAACTCGCCTTCGACAACGATGGCGAGATGGTCAACCCGTTCTCCGGCACCGGTACCCTCGACAAGACCGGCACCGGCATCGCCACCCTCACCGGTGGCGGAACGGCGGGCGTGGTCACCGTGATTGACGGCACGCTGGCGTTCGACCATGTCGGCGTCTTCACGGCGGACGGCTACACCACGACGACCGGCGCGGAAACCAGCATCGGTGGCGACGCCCAGCTGATGGTGACCAGCGGCGGGACGTTCACGCAAAGTGTCGGCTCGACCCTGAATGTCGAGCTTGGCTCGAATGAGCCGATCGTGACGGCACCGTTGGCGACCCTTGCCGGTGACCTGGTCATCACCGGCTTCTCCGGCATGACCTCGGTGGCGAAGGCCAGCATGCTGACCGGCACCCTGTTCAATGTGATCCACACGACGGGCAGCCCTGCCAACGGCATCACCGGCACCTTTGATACCGTCCGTTTCAGCGGCGGCATCAGCAGCGCCGACTATCTGACGCTGACCGGGGAAAAGAGCCAGGATGGCAACGACTACAATGTCGAGTTCGGCCTGAGCTGGCATGCGGCGGCGACCGACAGCCATGGTGTCTTCACCCTCGATGGGGTTGCACATACCTTCGAGGTCGATGTGGCGCTGGTCGATCAAGCCGGCCATGGCGGCTGGGACGGCGCTACCCTGACCAAGGCGGGCGAGGGCACATTGGTGCTGTCGGGAGACACAGTCACCGGTACCGGAAACAGTTATAGCGGCGCAACGACGGTGAGCGGCGGCACGTTGCAGGCCGGTGCGGTTTACGCCTTCAGCGCCGCCTCGGCCCACACCGTCACCGCCGGTGGCCGTCTCGATCTTGCCGGTCATGACCAGCGAATCGACAGCCTGGACAATGGCGGTGTCGTGGCGCTGCATGACGGGGATGGCCTGTTGTCACGACGTCTCGGGCGCAGTCTGCCGGTTCCCGGCACGGTCCTGACGGTTGGCAATTATGTCGGGAACGGTGGCGTACTGGTGTTCAACACCCATCTTGGCAACGAGCATTCCGCCACGGACAAGCTGGTGATCGGTGGCAGCGCAACCGGCACCAGCCGGGTGATCGTCAACAATATCGGCGGCCCGGGCGCCCGGACCTATGGCGACGGCATCCTGCTGATCGAGGCGTTCGGTGGCGCCAGCAGCGCCGATGCCGACTTCACCCTCGGCAACCGGGTTGCTGCCGGTGCCTATGAATATGAGCTGCAGCGCGGCACGGCCAATGGCGACAACTGGTATCTGTCGACCGGCATTGGTCCCGATGAGGAGAACGGGATACCCAACTACCGGGTCGAGGTGCCGCTGATGGCGTCGATTACGGCGGTGGCGTCGGATTACGGCTTCGCCATGCTCGGCACCCTGCATGAACGCGTCGGTGGCATGGCGGCAGCGCCGCTGACGCCGACCGTGCAGGAGGAGATGGTGCGGATCGGCAACGGTCGGCAGGACGTCGTGCGGGTGCCGGTGAGCCGGATCACCGAGAGCCAATGGTTTCCCAGAAGCGCCTGGGGCCGGGTGATCGGCGACCGTGGCTTCCAGCGCAACCACAACTTTGAGCGTCGTGGTGCTGATTATGACTACACCTTCGCCGGTATCCAGACGGGTCTCGATGTCTTCGCCCATGAGCAGGCCGATGGCAGCCTTGACAAGGCCGGTGTCTATGTCGCCTACGGCCACGCGGATACCAATGTGAAAGGCGCTTATGCCGGTCGGGCCGGCACGGTGAAGATGGATGCCTGGAGTGTCGGCGCCTATTGGACGCATTATGCGGTGCAAGGCTGGTACTCTGACGCAGTGGTGCAGGGCACCTGGTACGCCACCGACGCCAGGTCGGTCTCAGGCCAGAGACTGAAACCGGATGGCTTCGGTGCGCTGGCCTCGCTCGAGGGTGGCTATGCCTTCGATCTCGGGTACGGCCTCACGCTGGAGCCGCAGGCGCAGCTTGCCTACCAGCATGTCTCGTTCGACGATTCTGCCGACAGCTATGGCCGGTTCAGTCTTGGTGACAGCGACAGCCTGCGCGGTCGTCTCGGCCTGCGTCTGGCCAAGGTATGGAGTGTGATGGATGGCGGTAAGCCGCGTCTGATCAGCACCTGGGTGCGGAGCAATGTCTGGCATGAGTTCATGGGCGGCCAGTCGCTGACGGTGTCGGCGCTGAACGGTGACAACCCGCTGACGCTCAACTCATCGCTCGGCGGCACCTGGGGCGAGATCGGCGCCGGTATCTCCGGCGAGGTCTCCGACAGCACCAGCCTGTTTGCCACCGGCGGCTACAACCGCTCGCTCGACAACTGGGGCCGCGAGACCTGGAACGGCCGGGTCGGGGTCAATGTCCGGTGGTGACCACCTGACCCGAATACAAACCGGCGCTGCCAGCAGAACAGACTGGGCAGCGCCGGCAATTTCCTGACGATGCATCAATATGAGACCAGTCCAATGACCGAGCTTTACCTGTCGCCGGCGCTCTCCGGCCCGGCGACGCCTTCGCCGATCTCCTCTCTGCCGGAGGTTGAGAGCCTGATCTATGAGCGGATATGGAGCGCGCTGCTCGACGGGCGGCTGCCACCGGGGACGAAATTGCCGGAGGAGGAGATCGGTGATGCCTTCCGGGTCAGCCGCACCGTGGTGCGCCGGGTGCTGGTGATCATGGAGCAGCAGCGGATCGTGACGCTGCAACACAACCGTGGCGCCTATGTCACGGTGCCGGGCGAGGCGATGGTGCATGACACCCTGGAGGTGCTGCGCCTGATCGGCGGCCATGCGCTGCACCGCCTCAGTCACACCACCGATACGGCGGCACACGAGCTCATCCGCCGCCACCAGGCAGCACAGCAGCAGGCGGATGCGGCCAACCCGGGCGCCAGCCGCCGTCTCGCCGTCGAGTTTCTGATCCTGCTGGCGCACCTGCACGGCAACGATCCTCTCGACGCGATCCAGCGCAGTCATGCAATGCTGCTCGGCCTTGCGCTGCTGGCGCATCAGGATGCAACGCTCATCCCGGCCTATCACGTCGACCAACAGACAATCCTCACCGCCCTTACTGCCGGTGATGGTGACCGGGCTGTTACGGCGCTTGATCTCTATCTCTCCCGGATAGGCGACAGCCTTAACTTCTCCGGCTATAGCCAGAACAGCTCAAAACTCAGATCGATCCTCGGGGCCGAAGAGGACCGGATTGCGACGGCTCGGTACGGACGGGTGGGACATAAGAGCAGGGTTTACTGCTCGAATTTAAGCTAGCCCGCCATTCGCTCGGACAATCTGACCATTGACCCACCCCCCGTCCGGACCCACCAGGAATGCGACGAGGCTGGCAATATCGCCGGGCTCGCCAAGACGTTCCAGTGGCGGCATCCTGGCGAAGTTCTGCACCTGCTCTTCAGTTTTACCAGCAAGGAAAAGCTCGGTTCCCACCGGCCCCGGTGCTACGGCATTCACGGTTATCCTGCGTCCGCGAAGTTCTTTTGCGAATACTTTTGTAAATGCCTCCACCGCCGCCTTGGTACCGTTGTAGACAGCGTATCCCGGCATGTTCAGCGCCAGCGTCGTTGACGAGAAATTGACGATATGTCCCCCGTCATTGAGACGGCTTGCAGCTTCGCGCAGGGTATTGAATGTGCCCCGGACATTGACCGCAAAGGTCTTTTCGAATGTCGCGTCGTCGGTTTCCCCAAGAAGCTTCGTGTGAAGTATGCCGGCATTGTTCACGAGAACATCCACTTTGCCGAAGGCTTTTTCCGCAGCCTCAAAAAGGGCCCGCGCCTCCTCCGATCTGGAAACATCGGCTTTGACGGCGACGGCTTTATGTCCATCCGCCAATAGTTTCGTCACGAGGTCATCGGCTTCCGTTGCTCTGCTGGCATAGTTGATCACGACAGAAAATCCATCACGCGCCAACCTTGCAGCGATGACCGCGCCGATGCCTCGGGATGCACCGGTGACAATGGCGATCCTCTTGAATTGACCATCCATGTTTCTATCCTCGTTGTGGGTTTCATTGACAGTGAGATAGATAGGTTCCCGGGCAGGATAACTGCCTGGAGGAGCGAGGCGTCAAATAAATACTTCTTCTTGCATTTGCATGAGTGGTCGCCGACTTTCCATTCATGACAATATCTGGAGCCCTTCATGTCCGAAAAAGTTGCCGTGCTGTTTGTTTGTCTTGGCAATATCTGCCGTTCACCGCTTGCCGAAGCGGCGTTTGGGGTTGCTGCGGCCAGAGTTGGCGTGTCGGTTGAAGTCGATTCAGCCGGTACGGGCAACTGGCATAGCGGTGAACCGCCCGACCGCCGCGCTCAGGCTGTCGCGAAGCGTCACGGTGCGGATATAAGTCATTATCGGGCTCGTCAGGTGACGAGGGATGATTTTTCTCGGTTCACCCATATCGTCGCTCTTGATCACCAGAACCTTTCCGCGCTCAGGGCCAAACAGCCGCCGGGCAGTTCCGCCGTCCTCAGCCTGCTCCTCGACCATGTACAGGGATGCGAAGGCCGGGCTGTCGCCGATCCCTATTATGGTGGTGCTGATGATTTCGAGAAGACGTGGTCAGATGTGATGCGAGGAGCGGAGGCATTGGCGAAAAAATACACGGAATTCAGAAAGGTGCCGAAAGCTCTCAAGTAGAGTGATTTCGAGAAGAGCCCTGCAACCTATTCTCCGATGCCGAAATCAGCCAGCAACCGGGTTGCTACCATGCGGAAGCGATTGGTGTCTTCGTGGGAGCGGGCGAGCAACATGGCACCCTCAAGGGCACTTACAATGAAGCGTGCTCTCTCGTCTGCCGATCCGGTGAATGAAATCTGATCCTGCGCCTGTCCCTGCAATAGCACGGTCGTGAGCCAGATTTCATTGGTTTCGAAGAAATATTGCACTCGATCTTTCACAGGCTCCGGCAGGGTTACATAATCCGCCGCCAGCATGCCGCACAGGCACATACGTTCGTCTTCCAGCACATCGGAATAAATCGCCATATAGGCTTTCAGCCGCAGGGCGGCGTTGTCGCTGCTTCTATCGATACTGGCGAGTGCTGCCAGAAAGGTGCTTTGATACCGGTCAACCAGGCGTTCCCCAAGCTTCGCCTTTGTTGGAAAATGATAATGCAACGACGCCTTCGTGACTTTCAATGCGATTGCGATATCCGCATAACTGAAAGCATTAAAACCACGGGTTTGAACGAGGTGCTCCGCTATATCCAGAATACGATCTGACGTATCGGTGCCTGTCAGTGTCGTCGACATCAAAACTCTTCCCGCATATTAGATCCAGGTCACTCACAGCCACGATATTAGCATTTTACCTACTAGTTGACAAATTACCTTCTAGAAGGTAGGTTTTTATGGTGATGAGTCCGAACCATGAGTAGCCGAAGCTCGGGAAGGGATGGTCATGGCACAGCCAGATCAGGACAGGCTCAATACACTCTTGGGAAAAATGGTCGAAGATATTGGTGCGGTCGCAACCGGAGCGCTGGTGGTGCAGGGCGACCGTTTGGGTCTGTTCAAGGCGATGCGTGGTGGTAGACTGACCGCTGCGGAACTGGCTGCACGAACCGGCACCCGTGAGCGCTATATTCGAGAATGGCTTTCCGCGCAGGCGGCGGCCGGCTATGTTGAATACGATTCCGACAAAGACCAGTTCTACCTCAACGCCGAGCAGGAAATGGTTTTTGCCGATGAAGAAAGCCCGGCTTTCATGGCTGGTGCATTCGAAGTCATGGCAAGTTTGTGGATCGATGAACCAAGAGTGAGCGAGGCCTTTCGTTCTGGCGAAGGTATCGGATGGCATGACCACAGCGCCTGTCTGTTCCGTGGTACGGAACGCTTCTTTCGTCCGGGATACAATGCCAATCTTGTCGGGTCATGGCTTCCGGCGCTTGATGGTGTCATGGACAAACTCGAACGCGGAGCGGAGGTGGCGGATGTGGGGTGCGGCCATGGCGCTTCGACGGTTTTGATGGCCAGAGCCTTTCCGCAATCGCAGTTTACCGGTTTCGACTACCACGCCGCCTCAATCGAGAGAGCACGCAAAACGGCTGAGGAAGCAGGTGTCACCGGCAATGTCAGGTTCGAGGTCGCCTCGGCCAAGACCTATCCAGGCACATATGATCTCGTTGCTTTTTTCGATTCCCTTCACGATATGGGCGACCCTTCCGGTGCGGCGGCGCATGTGCGTCAGTCCCTGAAAGAAGATGGCACCTGGATGATTGTAGAGCCGTTCGCACACGATCAATTATCAGCCAATCTCAATCCGGTCGGGCGTGTTTACTATGCGGTTTCCACCCTGGTCTGCACGCCCGCGTCCCTGTCGCAGGAGGTCGGCCTGGGTCTTGGTGCTCAGGCAGGAGAAGTGAAGCTGCGGCAGGTTGTGACAGCCGGAGGCTTCACCAGATTCCGCCGCGCCGCCGAGACACCGTTCAATATGGTTCTTGAGGCGCGGCCCTGACATCTGCCGCAGGAGAGGAGAAAACCCATGCAACCGGTCAGTCTGAAAGCGCTTTCCAGGGCTATCGAGACACGCGATGGCGCGGCTTTGGGAGGTTTTTTTGCCGATAATGCGGTCCTGCTGATCATAGATCAGCTCAATCCTCCGCATCATCCTCGTGAAATCAAGGGGAAAGCGGCGATATCCGCTTATTTTGATGATGTCTGCGGCAGAGCAATGACCCACGCAGTCGAAAACGGTATAGAAAATGATCATCGCATGGCGTTCACCCAAAGGTGCCGCTATCCCGATGGGAAGGGCGTTTTCTGCTCAGCCAGTATCGAACTGGCCGGTGACAAGATTGCGAAGCAGGTCATGGTGCAGGCCTGGGACGAATGAGAGAACAATTGGGCCTATGAGCCCCGCGAAGGCCGTTCAAGGGCGGTTTTCGCGGGGTGGGTATCGCATCGTGCAGTGGTCCCCGTTTTCTGCAAGCGATGTGGCAAGAAAAATTGAAGGGAATCAAGCTGTAAAAAGCAGGGAACTGTCTTGCAATTCACGATACAGCTCTCTTGCAAGTGTGCGCGAAAGCTTTCCGGAAGCTGTGTAAGGCAGGCTTTGCGGAGATATCAGGACAACCTTCGCAGCAATGCCCAATTCTCCGGATATCCTGCCCGAAACCGCTTTCATGAGCTGAGAGCGTTCGTCGTTGTTATCGCTACCGCATTGAACCAGAACGATGATTGTCTCTCCTTCTTCGCTTTCAACGGAGAAAGCTGCGATGTCACCCGGCTTCAAGGGAGCTATCTTCTCGGCGGCAAGCTCTATGTCCTGTGGCCAGATATTCCTGCCGCGCCAGAGAATGAGTTCCTTCGCCCGTCCCGAGACGAACAGACGTTCGTTGATAACGAACCCCATGTCTCCTGTATCCCTGAAACCATCGCGTCTTCTGGATGCCGATGTTGCCGCTTCGTCCTCGAAATAGCTCGTTTCCATATCGGGAGCGCGAATCCAGATATGCCCCGTGACCCCGTCGGCAACCGGTTGTCCTTCGCTGTCGACGATAACCATGTCGATCCCGGGAAGCGGATGCCCGCAGGAAACGAACGGGCGTCCCTTCGGCGACAAGCGATGGGTTACCGGTTTTTTACCGTGCTCATCGAAAGAAATGCCCAACACGGCCTCCGACATTCCGTAACTCGGCAGAAAGCTTTCCATCTTGAATTTGCTGGAAGCGAATGCTGCGGTGAATTCATCCATTTCCTGCGGGCGGATCATATCGCCGCCCAAACCGGCGAGCCTCAGGCAGGAAAGGTCATATTCACGAGGATTCCGCATTTGATGTTGCGCGGCAAGTTGATAGGCGAACGATGGAGCGTAGGTCACAGTGCTGCGGTTAGTGCTCATCAGTTCGATCCACAGGAGCGGATTTCGCATGAACGCTGCCGGCGAGATGTAATCGACGCTGCTGATGCCGAACATTGGCGTCAGGAAAAGTCCGACGAACCCCATATCGTGAGAGAAGGGCAGCCAGGAAAATGTGCGATCCGACGGGCGTGAACGAGAGCCGTATTGCAATATCGAGCCGATGTTACGGGTCAAAGCGCGCTGCGTGATGAGGACGCCTTTCGGGTTGGATGTCGAGCCGGAAGAATACTGGATATAAGCCGGATCGTCCCTGCCGAGGGGAGACAGGTGCCCCGTCGCAGGTAACTCGCGAATCTGATCGAATGTCAGCGCCTGCGCCAAGGAGCCTTCCACTGCCTTCTCAATGCAAACCTTCAAACTTTCTGAACCGATGAGCGCGGAGAGCCGGGCATGATTTGAAAGACCTCTCAAGCTGGCAATATAGGCATCGAGCCCGCCGATGAAGTTCACATGCGGGAGCGGGCATGGCAGCACACCAGCGAACTGGCAGCCGAGGGAGGCGACGAGAAAATCGAGAGATGTTTCCGCAATGATGCCGACCCGCGCATGCCGCTCGAACTTCAGGGCGCTTAGGCGTTTGCCGAAATCGATGGCAAGCTCTTTCAGTCTGAGATAGCTCGTTTCACTTTCGAGTTGCCCGGTATTAGAATAAAAGCAGACGCCTTTTTCCGTATCGGCTGCATATGACAGTCCGTCGATGATAGTTTCGAAGTAATGTTTCTCGAGAATATCGCTGTTCAGCATCGTATTTCACAACCCCGGGGATTTCGGCTATTGCTATATAGACGAACAGGGCAGCTTCTTTCAATTCGGCGGCTGGGAGATGGGCGTTATCCACGTGGACTTTGCCGTTTGGAGCTTCCTGCATTTGGACGCCGCTGTTCTCAAGCCGACGCGAGAACTGCGCGGCCTTGCATCCGATCTTCACGGAACAAACAGTGGAAAAAAGTCCAACGCGGAGATTGAAGTGTCCCAGTTGGGCACTTTTCGCAAAAAAAGCAGTAAAATCAATGATATTTTTAGCTAGTGGTGCCCCTGGCCGGGGTAGAAAAAACATTATAAATCAATGGCTTACAACAAAGTGGGACACTCAAATTCTCTATGTAACTCCACAGTTTTTTGCCTGAAGTGTCCCACCTTTTTCACCCCGGTTCGATGCCGAAAACAACTATCGAGCCCGGTTGACTGTACCGTGCGGAAGAGCGTGTGTGGTGTCAACGCCGACGCACTTCTTAAAACGATATTTGCGATCAATCGTTCTCAGTAGTGATTACCCGCTGAACAGCATTCCCTGTGGCTCCGGTCGCAGGGCGAGACCGGGCGGCGTGATGATCAATTCGGAAACGGATTTATGGCCGCAGCCGACTGTATAGGATAGCTCCACCGCCTCCTGATCGAAGGCGGAGAAGATCGAGCGAACCTCCGGTGTGTCATTCAGGGACATAATGAAGATTCCCCGCAAACGGGCGAACCGCTCTGCCAGTGCCGCGAAGTCATCGCGCGAGAATACATCCGGCCCATAGTCCCGCTCACAACCGTAGTACGGCGGATCGCAATAGAACAGGGTGCCGGGTGCGTCGTACCGATCGATGAACTCTCCATAGGGGAGGTTCTCGATAATCACCCCGGACAGCCGCTCATTCAGATCGGCGAGCATCGGCTCCAGCTTTGTGACATCGAACCGGCCCGGCTCCGCAACCGATACGCCAAAGTTACGGCCCGACACCTTGCCGCCATAGGCGCACCGCTGGAGATAAAGGAATCGGACAGCACGCTCCAAGTCAGTGAGCGTGAGTGGGTCGGTCGCTTTAAGCCGCTCAAACTCCCGGCGGCTGGTGAAGGTGAAGCGGAGCATGTCCATCAGCGGCACGTAATGGCGCTGGAGGATGCGGAAGAGATTCGCCACATCCGTGGAGATATCATTAATGACTTCCGCTTTCGGAACGCATTGTCTGCGGAGAAAGACGCCTCCCATACCGATGAAAGGCTCGGCATAGGTGACATGTGGAACACGGCTGCTCAAAGCGGCCAAACGGGTGGAGAGCTGTTTTTTACCGCCGATATACGCGGCCACCGGCTTCACCGGATTTATGGGTTTTAGGATATCAGACATTGAGAACATTTCGAGAACATGCTACACGCTCATTGCGTACCGGTACGCAGGCGGGTAGCCTTTGATTCATAGCCTGAGGCTTTGCGGAGCGTTCTAGAGAACCGCAGTTGAGGAGTGTTGACGCGCTCCGAGACCCCGCCGAACACGGGCGGAGAATTGGGGACAAAAATGGCAGAGATCTATATAACACTTCTTCAGCCTACCGATAAACTTATCGTCGCTCTGTTTAAGAAGATCGATGAAATGCTCGAGTCGGTAAGTAGAGCAACCGTCAGCATTGCGTCGGGAAGCTATGATTTAGCTGACGGGAGCATTGATAGTATAATTAAAAAAAATCAGAGTCTTATAGAATCTATAGCAACCTCTAGTCTTGATATAAACATCTCATATAATTCATTAAAAATAAAAAATAAGGACACTTATTTAAATTCCCATCCATATTACTGTACTATAAAATTAAAGAAGGGATATGATGGACATTCTCAGAACCCAAATCCGACACATGATTCCAACACAATAATTTCTGTCCACACAACAATTAATAGCTTCCTTATAAAGCATAAACTCCTTCCTATAAATGTCGCCACCTCAATAAACGATGAGCTTTCAGCACAAGCTGCGCTCCTTTCGGCAATTCAAACTTCTGCGGCTGATCAGATTGCTCGCTCAGATGAATTTTTTCATGGGCTTATAGACAGATTCGACAATCGAAATAGCGAACTCGAATCAAAATATCAGGAACGGGTTAACCTGCTTGAAGAGCAATTCAAAGAAAAAGAAGCTTTGTTCGGCAAGGGGGAGGAAGAACTTGAAGCCCGCAGGAAAGAGCTCGATGACAGAGATCATATGCATGCCCGGCGCGCCATACGAGGAGAATTGATCAAAACGGTTCAAGAGCGCCAGAAATCCTTTGAAGTCGATCCAACAACACGACGCCTTCGTTGGCCAATTCACCTAATCTTTGGCCTTCTGCTGTTTGCAACAGGTGTGGGAGCCGCTTGGTCGCTCTATGTGTGGGGAGCATCCCTTAACGACAGTTGGGGACCAATCACCCTTACTAGTGCCCTGAAAACAACCATTTTTACCTTGGGCTTTTTGACAACTGCTGGGCTCTATGAGACTTTTTGAAAATTGTTGCGCGGCGGGAACCGTTATGATTCAAGCGGTTCATGTGGAATGATCAGACACGCAAGCGCCACAAGAACCTCAAGAAGATTTTGAAGCGCTATCCGAGCGATA
>Ga0153996_1000630_pt1 | contig 15632 bp, 7 predicted proteins | sample TSNC080MetaG_FD_104728 | JGI IMG/M metagenome (GOLD analysis project Ga0153996, IMG submission 104728) | Attine ant fungus gardens microbial communities from North Carolina, USA - TSNC080 MetaG | ecosystem: Host-associated > Fungi > Mycelium > Unclassified | place: USA: North Carolina, Lumber...
GTCAAGCAGATATATTTATACTCTATCCCGCTCTTGACCTGATAGGTAAATACAGGTATAATATTATTAACCTATTAGGTAAACACAATCACTTTAAATTGCAAAGGAGTATTGAATATGGCTATAAAACTGCTGGAATTAGAATCTCAGAGACGGGAGGCCATTTTGAATGCAGCGCTAAAAGAATTCGCACACAAGGGGTTTGATCAGGCTTCAACCAACATAATTGCAAAAGAGGCGGGCCTTTCTAAAGCCCTGATGTTCCATTATGTAAGCAGCAAACAGGAACTTTTCCTGTTTGTATATGACTATTTTACCGATCTTATCAACAAAGAATACTTTAAATTAATGAATTTCAGCATCGAAGATATTTTCGACAGATTACGACAATCCTATCTTCTTCAAATTAGATTAATTATAAAATACCCTTGGATCTTTGAAATCGATAAACTCGCTGCTGCGACCAGATCTGATGAGGTTAATAAACACCTGGAAGAACGAGCCCGTCAGAAACAAGTATCATGCTTTGATCAAATATTTGATGAGATAGATGAATCTAAATTTCGGGATGGTCTGAACCTCGAAACATGCAAACAGTTTATCGGCTGGTCGAATATTGGTTTCACAGGTGAAATATTAAATGATATCCGAAATTCAGAAGCTTCCCGTACAGACTATGACCTTATTATTGCAAAGCTTGATGAGTACTTTGAGGAACTTCGGAAAATCTTCTATAAAAACCACGGAGGTATGCAATGAGTGAGACACATAATCCCGTAATCGTCGGGTTTCCTTTACGCGGGGAGTGGCTGGCTCCCAACACACCGGGCAGCAAGGTCCCGAGTCACGGAACCAACCGGTTAGGATCACGGTATGCTTACGATTTATTACAAGTGGATTGGAAAAGAAAAGGCTGGCCGAGTTATCACGTTCACTGGCTTCAATATCTTCTTTTAGGGGTTCCTCTCGATAAATGTTACTGTTGGGGAGAAGAGATATATGCACCTTGTGACGGGGTAATCGTTAAAGCCCAGGATGGCTATAAGGAAAGGACGAGAGTTCATTTACTTTCCGATTTGTTTATTGCCGTCAAGAATGCATATTTCTTTGATCCGGGGAAACACAATCTCCAATCTGCCGCCGGCAACTACATCATTATGAAATGCCGCAGCGATGTATACGCCGGATTCGTCCACCTCCAAAAAGATTCCATTAATGTCGCGGTTGGGCAGAACGTAAAAAAAGGCGATGTTTTAGGTAAAGTAGGTCATTCAGGCAATTCATTTTCTCCGCATTTGCATTTTCAGCTCATGGATAGCAGTGAAATAATTTCTGCAAAAGGACTGCCTTGCGCTTTCGAGCAATATGAATCGTTCAAAGATGGTGAATGGCGAAAAGTATATAACGCAATCCCTACAGATAAAGAACGGATAAGATTGAAAAGGGAGCATTGCTTCCCGACCTGAAAATCATGATAATTTCAAGGTATCCTGCAACACTCCCTATTTGGTGTTTTACTTCTGTCCGTAATAAGCATCAGCCCCATGTTTTCGGTAATAGTGCTTATCCTGCAGTTCCTGCGGAGCAGGCTGATTCTGCGGATTAATCATCTCACAGCGGGCGGCCATCTTGCCGACCTCTTCCAGCACTACCGCATTATGGACCGCCTCGTGAGCATCTTTGCCCCAGGTAAAAGGTCCATGGTTCTTGCACAACACTGCCGGTACCGCATTATAATCGAGATCCCGGGCCTTGAAATCATCTACAATCAAGACCCCGGTATTTTCCTCGTAAGCCGCATCAATCTCTTCTTTCGTCAGGTTGCGCACACACGGTACCGGACCGTAGATATAATCGGCGTGGGTGGTGCCGTAGCACGGAATGTCCCGTCCCGCCTGCGCCCAACTGGTCGCCCATGCCGAATGGGTATGGACGATACCGCCGATCTCCGGAAAATGATTATAAAGAACCATATGTGTAGCTGTGTCAGATGACGGATTATACTCTCCTTCAACTTTATTGCCGGCCAGATCGACTACCACCATATCTGCCGGAGTCAGGTTATCATATTCTACGCCGCTCGGTTTAATCACGAAAAGTCCCGCTTCCCGGTCGATACCGCTGACATTGCCCCAGGTAAAAGTCACCAGGCCATGTTTGGGCAGCAGCATATTTGCTTCATATACTTCCTGTTTCAATTGTTCTAACATCTCTTATCCTCCTGTCCTTCTATTTGAGATAATCCACTGCTGCCCGTTCGATCGGCAGACCAGCCGCATAACGCTTAATAAATCTTTCAAAACCTTCTGCATCAGCAGCATCCGGTTCCACGGTACTGCCTTCCTGACCTGCGAATACCCTGGTATTCAGATAATCGGTGAGGCTTTCCCCCTGTGCTTTATTCTTCATGTAAGAAGCCAGCACTGCGATCCCCCATGCACCGCCTTCACCGGCGGTCTCCATAACCGATACCGGTGTGTTGGTTGCTGCTGCCATAATCTTTTGGCCAACCCCTTTGGTCTTAAATAAACCGCCGTGGCCCAGAATCACGTCAACCTTAACGCCTTCTTCCTTAAGGAGCAAATCCATTCCCGTCTTTAGAGCCCCCAGAGAGGTATACAGATTCACCCGCATAAAATTAGCCAGATTAAACTTGCTGTCCGGCGTCCTCACAAAGAGCGGGCGGCCCTCTTCAAATCCGGTAATGTGCTCACCGGAAAAATAATTGTACGCCAGCAGTCCGCCGCAGTCGGCATCGCCTTCCAGCGCTTTATTGTATAAGGTGCCAAACAATTTGTTCATATCTACATCAACGCCAAATGCTTCAGCGAATTCTTTAAAGATATTTACCCAGGCATTCAGATCGGAAGTACAGTTATTACAGTGTACCATCGCCACCAAATCCCCGGATGGAGTGGTGACCATATCGATCTCTTCATGAACCTTCTTAAGTTCTTTTTCCAGAACGATCATCGCAAACACGCTGGTCCCGGCCGACACATTACCAGTCCTTGTGGCCACACTGTTGGTTGCCGCCATACCGGTTCCGGCATCACCTTCCGGCGGGCAGAGCGGAATCCCGGCCTTTAACCTGCCGGCGGTATCCAGCAGTTTAGCCCCTTCGGCTGTAAGTACACCGGCATCTTCACCCGCTGTCAATACACATGGCATAATCTCGGCCAATTTCCAGGGAAAGTTTTTATCCGCGGTCAGTTCATCGAACTGGCTGATCATCCTTTTATGAAACCCTTTGGTTTCGATATCGATCGGGAACATCCCCGATGCCTCTCCTACCCCCAGGACCTTCTGTCCGGTCAGCTGCCAGTGTATATAGCCGGCCAGAGTTGTAAAAAAGGTTACTTCCGGAACATGCGCTTCGCCATTTAAGATGGCCTGATATAAATGTGCAATGCTCCACCGCTGAGGAATATTATATTGGAACAGATTGGTAAGCCCGGCGGAAGCCTCACCGGTAATGGTATTACGCCATGTGCGGAAGGGCACCAGAAGCTGATCGTGTTTATCGAAAGCCATATACCCGTGCATCATTCCGCTAAAGCCAATCGATCCGATAGTCTCAAGCTCCACTCCGTATTCTCTATGCACATTGGTCCGCAAATCCTGATAGCAATTCTGCAGCCCGCTCCAGATGTCTTCCAGACTATAGGTCCAGATATTATCTATGTACAGGTTCTCCCAATCATGACTGCCGGATGCAATCGATGTATTATCCTCACCGATCAATACCGCCTTAATGCGGGTAGAGCCTAGCTCGATACCCAATGCTGTCTTTCCTGCTGAAATCATTTCTTTTACATCACTCATTTTGATTCCTCCGCCCTTTCACTGTTTATTTTTTATCCGCTGCCCACAGTTGTACTTACAATTCTCTTAGCTGCCGCGGCCGGTTGTACACTGTACAACTCCCGTGTTTATACGGTTTTTTCCTGTTTCTAGCTTACGATTTATGGACCCAAAAGTCAAGCTTTTCACAAAGGAAATATCACCCCTGTACAGGTGATCCGGATAACCAAAAGAGCTGCTGTCAGGAGACCGTCACCGGCCACCCTGCAGCAGCTCTTCATCGCAGCATTTTATACTTCACGTTTATAGAACTCTGACATATCTTCATCTTTTCCGCGGTTCCGGTTCCCCATTACCACACTGGCAATTTCTACGGCCATAATAATAAGCATCAGAATTGTCCAGTTGTCTGCCAGCACCATCGCTCCCGTTATATTCTGGGTCAGGATAAATACAACGATACCGGTAATTCCCATCACAACCGTTAAAATCAGCCAGGCCGGGCGCTTCTTTATCGTTGATTGTCCGTCTTCCGGATTTTCCCGGGATTCATCATCCGGCCCGTCTTCTTCTCTCCGCCGCTTCATGAACGATGCTGCAGTCACGCATACTGCCAGCACTCCGCCGCCGATGGCTAAGATCAGATTAATCAGTGCCCATCTTGCCAGACCCGGCAACCCGTATAATGGTACCTCACCATCACCGGTTGACAAGGTCGGAACTCCGGCATCTTTCGGTTCATGTACTATCTCTTCCCGGCTGCTTCCGGAATCTGTACTGCTGCTGTTACCCGGACTCCTTGTGCTATCTTGGGCGGCTGTGGCGGCATCCGCGGTCTTTGTATCGGAACCGGTGTTATCAGTACCCGTTCTGCCACCGGTAGTTCCGCCGTTATTATTACCGCTGCCCGGTTTATCCGGCTCCGGCCCCGGCCCCGGCGTTACCGGCTCGTCGCGCCACTGGGCATATAAGGTTACATCTGCCGCCGGCATCGTTATGACGGTAAAATTCCACTGCCGCCCACTGCCGTCACGAGCCGTATTCCAATGCAGGAATGCACTCCCGGTTCTGGTTGGGCGGGCTACGCCGGCTGCCAGCTGACCATATACCAGCGATTGGGTCCGAGGTGCTGCACTGTTGCCGCCGTTCAGATCAAAACTCAGTTTATAATAAACCGGTGCCCACTGAGCATATACCGTAATATCTGAATGAACCGCTGTATTGGCATTGAATTTAGTTCCACTGCCGTCCCTGACGGTATTCCAGCCGTTGAACGTATAACCGGTCCGAGCCGGCTGTGAAGGCAGCGCTGATATTGTATTGCCTGGGTGCTGTACTGTCATAACCTGAGGATTTGCCTGCACCGTTGCTCCATTTCCATGAAAGGTTACCACAAATGATCTTTGATCTGTCCACTGGGCATAAACTGTGATATCTTTCGTCACCACCGTATCGCCGTAAAATAATTCCCCGCCGTTCCTTTGGGTGAACCAGCCAAGGAATTTATACCCCGTTCTGGTCGGATCAGCCGGCATTGTTCCGGCTTCGTCAACCGTTGTCGCCGGACTTGTTATGGTAATGTCTGACGGTGGATTCCCTTCTCCGCCGCTATGATCAAATTTCACAGTATAACTATAGCTATTCCATTTCGCATAAAGATCGGTATTCCCGCTTATCCGATCGGCATCAAAGTCCCATACATTCCGGCACTCGGCTTCTTTATACCAGCCCCCGAATAGGTAGCCGCTCCGCTCCGGATCTACAGCCGGTTTGCTCACTGCCGCCCCGTATATGGTCTGTACAGTCTCATAAACGCTTTTAGAACCGTCATTCAGGTGGAATTTCACGTCATACAATGTGGTGGTATCTTTTTCCCATACCGCATATACCGTGATATCCCCGGTTACGGTCGTATCTCCGGTAAATTCGGCTCCGTTATTCACTGCAGTATACCAGCCCCGGAAATGATATCCGGCTTTTTCCGGATCGGAAGGCATACCGCCGGCCTCATTCACCGTCGTGTACGGTGTTGCAACTGTGATATCTGTCGGATTGGCACTGTCTCCGCCATTCACATCAAACTCTACCGTATAACTGTAACCGGTCCATTTCGCATAGAGATTGGTAGCTCCTTTAATGACATCCGATTCAAAATTCCATTGCGTATTACCGTCTGCTTCTTTATACCAGCCCGCAAATATGTAGCCGCTCCGCTCCGGATCTTGAGCCGGTTTACTTACTGCCTCCCCGTATATTTTATGTTCAGTATCATAAACGTTTCTGGAACCGTCATTCAAGTGGAATTTCACCTCGTACAATGTGGTGGTATCCTTTTCCCATACCGCATATACCGTGATATCTCCGGTTACGGCCGTATCTCCGGTAAATTCCGCTCCGTTATTCTCTGCAGTATACCAGCCCCGGAAATGATATCCGGCTTTTTCCGGATCGGAAGGCATACCGCCGGCCTCATTCACCGTTGTGTGCGGTGTTGCGACGGTGATATTGTCCGGATCGTCACTGTCTCCCCCGTTTACATCAAACTCCACCGTATAGCTGTAACTGTTCCATTTCGCATAGAGGTCAGTGGCGCCTTTGACCACATCGACATCAAACTCCCATTTCGTATTGCCGTCTGCCTCTTTATACCAGCCCGCGAATATGTAGCCGCTTCTCCCGGGGGCAGCCGGTGCGCTTACAGCATCACCGTAAATGCGCTTTACCGTTTCATACACGACATCGGTCCCGTCATTCATATGAAACTTCACATCATAAAGCGTCGTCGTATCTTTCTCCCATCTTGCATACACCGTTATATCACCGGTTATAGTCGTATTTCCGGTAAGTTCAGTCCCTCCGGTTTGCGCAGCGGTATCAAACCAGCCGGCGAAATTATGCCCTGCTTTGTCTGGTTCTGCCGGCATTCCGCCGGCTTCCTGTACGGTGGTATCCGGACTTGCCACGACCCTGTTCAGGGGATCGGCACTGTCTCCGCCGTTCACATCAAACCGGACCGTATAGCTGTAGGATTTCCAATAGGCGTATACCGTCTTTGACCCGGTAACTGTGTCACCTATCTTAAATTCCACCCCCTGCCCGTCTTTCTCCGCGAACCATCCGCCGAAAATATATCCTTTTTTTTCCGGATCAGCCGGCAGAATGGTTACTGCCGTATCCGGCTCGGTATAAGCGACAGACGCCGGATCGGCTTCTTTATCGGCGCCGTCACCGTCAAAGGTAACCGTAAATACCCGCGGTTCAATCGTAAAGATATAGGTGCTGGTATTATTATATCCGTCGGTTACGGTAAATTCATATGCGCCGTAACCAAGCTGCGTATCCGCGATGTAGTCTCCCCTGGCTTCCCCATCCATCTCATAAGTAACGGTTAAACTGTCACCGTCAACATTGGCTTTAAAGGACGGTGTGAATTTATCGTGAAATACTGCACCGGCAGCAATTTCTATATCGCCGCCGTCCAGCATCAGCGGCGGAACCTTGTTGATATCTACCTGGAATTCACTGATATAGGACGCATCCAGATCCGGTATTTCTTGATAACGGAACAGATACGTCTGCTGAAGAGAATCATCGGTACTTGCCAGAACATTTCCGGCCGGATAATTCTTCCATGATTGCCCATCATCGTCAGAGTACTGCAGGGTGAATCCCGGGGCGCTTCCGGCGGTTATAGTCACATTCTGGTTTACTTTCGTGCCGCTGACATAGTTCGTGATCCCACCATATACCGCGCTGACCGGCGGCGGTCCCATCAGGGTCAGCTGATAAGTACCGGTTACTGCCGGCGTTCCGCCGGTGTAGCTGATGGCGTATCTTCCAACCGTCGACGGCGCTTCCGCCGGATTGGTAATCGAAGCTGTAATCCGGGTGAGCACCGGTTCCGCTCCGACCGTTTCAGAAGCTTTCAGATAAGAGATATTGACCTGCTCTCTCAGACCCGCCATGTCCGGTGCATCTGCAACCGGCTTGATAATGTCAGGCGCGCTTACCAGATACGGCAGGCCGTTTACTTTCACCTTCTGTGCCGCTGTTCCGGTCTTTCCGTCACTGTCCTGAGCTTCATAAATCACTTCATAAGTACCGGCCTGTTCCGTATTAACACCATTTTCTTTCACATGGACCGCTTTATCAAATGGGATTGGACCGTCAAAATCATCGTTAATTACCGCCGAAGGAGTATAAATATCCCCGACATTGATTTCTTTATCTGCCGCGGTGATCACCGGCGCCTGATTCTCGGCAATTCCGGCCCAGATATATCGGGAAGCTTCGGTGCTGACATCGATGCCGGTTACCGAGCCATCGGTCCGCGCCGCATCGGAATTGCGATAAAAGCTGATATCATTTAGCTGCTTCGTGAAAACATAGCCGCCGGGCAGGGTGGCTTTTACAAACTCAATGTCATAGGTACCGGATGTCAGACCGGTGAACGCGTAATATCCGTTTTGATCCGGTGTGGTGACTCTGCCGATATCACCGGCATTCGGGGCATCTGTGATCTTAATCGTGATATCTTCGCCGGTATAGGCCGTATCCCCCAATGCGGCACTGTATTCACCATTTTTATCCTGATCCACAAATACAAATCCACTGATTTCTGCAATCTGTAACTTCGCTGCCACCCGTTCACCATGGAACCAGCCGTTAATATCCCGATAACTCACCCGGAAGTATGGTCTGAATATATTTTCTTCTCCGGTCAGACTTCCGGCATCTTCATCGGTTACATCAATATCGTACACCAGCTTAACCTTTACTGACTCCCCGGCGGAAAGAACCTCATCGGTTTTCAGAGAGATCTTGATCATCGTAACTTCCGGCCATACCGCTGAACTAAGGTAGGTTGCCGTGGTCTGATAATTGTCGGCATCCGCATCCGTACTGTACGCCACTTCAAATTTATCTGCTTCCATACCGCTTAGACCGGCTGCCTGTTTCAGCGCCATGTCCCATTTGAATTCCTCTTCCTGGAAATTGTCGCCGAAGTCTTTTCCGCCTTTGGGCACCGGTATGTAAGCCACCAGTTCATCCGCTGCATAAGCCGTACGATTGTCCAGGGTTACCAGATAATCGGCATTGGAGCCCGGGGTAAAAATAACCTTGCTGCCTTCGGTTCCATCGTATGTCCGGTAGGCACTGTCATCTTCCGAGGTCAGTTTGATTTTGGCATCGATAGCCACTGCGGCACTCTGAACCAGAGAAAACGTCTGGGTCGTTGAGATTACCCCCAGATTTTCATTCCGTTCGTTAAAATTCAAATCGTAAATATCCGCTTTTACATAAGAAAGGGTCGCCGATGCAATCCGCATTGTGGATTTATGATCGTAAACTTCTTTTTCATCCGGTCCGGTCATGATCAGATCATTCAGAGCAAAGGAACCTGACGTAATACTCTTACTGGTCGTATATTCATAATAAAATGTCAGAGCCCCGTAACCGGTCAGATCATCTTTCATCTGGCCGATGATACAATTGGATGTCCGGATGATCACGACTTTCTGCCCGCTGCGCACGGTTTCCTCAGAAGTAAATGAAACCGCCGTTCCACCCTGTGTAATAGAGATTTTATCCCGATCCACGGACATCCCTTCGGGAATCAAAACATAGATAACCGGATTCTTCATCCGCTGGATGGTACCGTGATATATCCCGCTGTAATTATTCAAAGTTCCCCACACCGGCACGGTATCACCAGAGGTATAGACTTTTCCGTTGGTTCTATCGTTCAGCATCGAGGCGTATCCCGTCATCGTTATCGTATTCTGTGCCTGACCTGTGCTGATGGTTGCCGTTTTATATGCCGGTTTCTCCGTACCCTCGGCATAAATCCGATGTTTCATCTGAAATGGGCCGGCATCCTGATATTCCGTATACAGATTGCCAAACATAACACAACCTTCCGAAGTACTGGTTGCCTGATGATAAGAAGCCGGAAAACTGCCGCAGTTTGCCTGAATCCAGGCTAATGTCTCACCCGCTTGTAAGCCCAGCATCCCCGGCGAAACCCTAACCTTCCTGTTATTGACGGTTCCGGTGATATTCGCACTGCGTACTTCACCGCCGGTGGTTCTATAGTTTACGGTCGTAGACAGGTTGCTGCCGGCCGGCAGATCAAACCCCCGGATATTTAATTCTTCCGGGAATTCATATTCTACTATCTGATCATCCAGCTGAATGCCCTGGCTGTTAGAGAACCGTATCCGCGACACTGCGGTCAATCCCTCCAGAGGCTGACCGGCAGTTAATCCGGGGACAGGAACCGGCGCCACCGTACCAGAGCCGGTAAACAGCTCCAACACATCACTGTCTTCTACGATTGTGATCGTGTAACCCGGTGAATTGGAGGTATGTTCTTTTTTCGTACCGTCATACATAACCGCTTCATAATACGCTTTGGTCAATTTGTAGCTGCTTCCCTGCTGGGCACCGAGATCTTCTCTGAATTGCAGCTTTAAACTGACAGATGGGGAATTAATCCGTACATTCTGATAATAAAATGTTAACGTCCGGCTTTCCTCATCATGACTGATTCCCTTTACGCCGTTATACACTGCACTATCGTTTCCATTAGTCGCCACCGAACTTGTTACACCGATCAGTTTTGCCTGGGCCGGATATGTAATACTCAGAGTATACTCCTTTGCATATACCGTTGAATCGGTTACACTGGGCTTAGTGATGTAAGCGCTCAGACCGGCGGTGGATACCTCCGCATCCATCTTAACATACTGTTCACTGACCGAATTGGTGCTGGAGGAACTGAAGGTTACCGCTCCGGTCAGTGCCGCATTTACCGTTACGGTCTCCGGTTCTGCTGCCGGTGTGAGGTTATTAACCAGTTCTGCTTTTACCACATCGTTTACCGTATGCGGTCCGTAATAGCGGTTCTGATCCGGCTGGATTATAATCTCAAACGGAATGCTCGCCGCCAGATCGGATATATTATATTCAATCGTTCCATAAAGCGCTGTCACACCGCCGATGGTGGTGGAAGCCGGATGGGTTTTTACACTTGCAAATGCCGCAAGTGCCTCCGGCATATTGCCGTCTTTTCCGGGGTAATTGGTAATCGTCATCCCCTCCGGTACCGTAATCCGCAGTACATTACCGGTAACCTCATTCTCGCTGCCGATTCCGCTCACTGTGACCGTCACTGCTTTTCCTGAATTCCAGACCCAGTCACTTATGGTCTCACCATCATCATATACCGTACCGCCCTGGGAAATAGTAATATGATCGGTATCTCCCGATGCCGGTACGATCGCATCAAATCTGTTATCTGCTGCTTCAATTGTCTGCGCGCCTCCGCTTTCCGCACCTTCATCAGCCGGGCCGCTCTCCCCGGCTTCTCCTTCTGCTGTCTCTGTATCTGAAACCGCAGCGTTTGTCTGCCCCGGTTCTATTTCATCGGCGAAAAGGCTGACGTTTGTCCCTGGCACCATGCCCAGGCAAAGTACCGCCACCAGGACATACGCGGTGATACGCTTTATAACAGCATTTCCTTTTTTCTTATCTTGCATCTTGTGCCTCCTAATAGCATCATTTATGTTACTGATATTCGTTATCCGCGATATCACCTGTATCAATCCAGAAGAATTTTTTTACTTCTTCACTGTTCCCGGTCTCATTTTTCCTGATATATGAAATGATATAGCCACCATCTGCCCCCTGCTGATATAATTCCTTCAGCGGATCTTCGATAATGCTTCCGGTTCCGGTATAGATAACCTGCCCGTCACTGTAGCGGGCGATCATCCAGTCCTGTTCCAGATTCTGACCCTGCAGGTCGTAAATCGTTATCCGTTTTGGATTGACATGTCCGCATTCACAATCTCCGCCTGAAAATATAATTACACCATCCGGGATCTCAATACTGTTTAGAAAAAAGTTGATATCCGTCCGCACATCTCCCGCAGCCAGCCGCAGTCTGTGCCTGCCCAGCGGATTTTCCCGGGCCGGAGTAATGATACTGTCTTTCGGAATCACGATGCTTACATAATAATGGGCATCTCCGGCCAGCTCGGCCCGGATGTAATATGTACCGTACCGGTCGGTAACACTTTCGGCAACAAGCTGATTGCTGTAATCGAAAACCTGGACCGCAACTCCTTCCAGCAGCTTTCCGCCGGCAAGGTCACGTCCTTCCCCGTCAATCAGATATAAATTGCCGGATATAGAGGTAGCAGCTTTCTCATTCCTGAAAACAGGGTCTGCAGCGGTGCCGTCCCCGGCCAGACCACTGCCGCTGTTTTCAGAAATCTCATCACCGGGCGATTGTCCTGCCGGCTCATTTATCTCCAAATCCTCTCCTGCGGCTGCTTCATCTGACAGCTGGGGTGTGTCAGTCATGTCGTCGCCGGGATCGGATGAGGGGGCTGTATATGGGGGTGTCTCCGGTTCGGGGTTCTGGTGGATAGCTGCAAGCACCCCGCCGGTAATACATATAGTTGCCGCTATTACGGCCGCTGCCAGTTTCACATCAAACCCAGATGAACCGGCTGTCTCCGGCTTTACAGCGCTTTTTGCCGCTATGGCCATAGGTGGAAGACTCTTAAGTCTGTCCTGGCAGACAGCGATAAAACTATCTACTTTATTTTGGGGAATGGTTCTTCTGGCCAGACCATCGAGTACCTGCTTCATGATTGTTACCGCCGGTACCGCTGACACGATATAGCTGGTATCAATTTTCTCCCCCAGTTTCTTCTCCAATTTCTTTTTAATTTCTTTCCTGCCCTCAAAAATGGTTTTCTTTACCGTTCCTTCGGATATTCCCATAGCCAGTGCCACTTCGGCACAGCTCATCTCTTCATAATAATATAAGATAATCGCATGCCGGCGTTTATCCGGCAGCGTATCGACCACTGCCGCAATGATAGTTTTCATCTCTTCATTTTCGGCATATTCCAGAGGCAGAAATTCTCTGTTTTTTTCCTCGAAGCTCTCTGTATAATCTTCGAGATTTACTTCATCTTTTCTCTTATACCTTTTTCGCATCATCTTGTTACCTTGTCTGGATATAACGCTGGCTAACCATGCGTTAAATAAGCCGGGGTTGCGCAGCCTATGTATGTTCCGATACATAGCAATTACCACAGACTGAGAGAGTTCCTCCCCATCATGCCAGTTTCCCATTATCTGCGTCGACCTCAGAAGTATGCTCCTCGCCTTTACTTTGTAGAGCTCCTCAAAGGCGTTATCCTCACCTTTCATCGCTCTTTCAACTAATTCCAATAACTTCTTTTGCTCTTCATTCATCTTTTGCCCCCAGCGCACTGCAATGATCCGCATCATTATCAGCGCCTATTCTTTAAGTACCTAATGACCGCAATCAGGTTTACTCGTTTTAAAATATTTTTCATCTTACTTAAAGGCATAATATCACTTATGATACTTTTCTGTCTACCTTCGATATAATTTGACAAAAACTTCCAAATTTTTCTCAAAAAAATCAGGGTATGTATTGTCTCTTACATATCCTGATCTTGATAAAGAAGCTTTCGCTATGTATTTTCCCCAGTACAAATCAGCCCGCTGTTATTTTAATCTTTCAAAAACAGTGGCCACACCCATTCCTCCGCCGATACACAGCGTTGCCAGTCCTTTCTTGGCCTGATCGCGTTTCTGCATTTCATGCAGGAGGGTTACGATAATTCTGGCACCGGATGCTCCAACCGGATGTCCCAGAGCTATTGCACCGCCGTTTACATTCACCTTCGACATATCAAACTTAAGTTCGCGGGCCACTGCGATGGACTGTGCGGCAAAGGCTTCATTCGCTTCCACCAGATCCATATCATCAATGGTAAGCCCCGCCCGTTTCAAAGCTTGTTTAGACGCAGGTACCGGCCCTACTCCCATAATCGACGGGTCAACTCCGCCCTGGCCCCAGCTTGTGAGCCTGGCCATCGGCTTCAAGCCATATTTTTCTACCGCTTCGCCGGAAGCCAGAACGACCGCCGCTGCCCCATCATTGATACCTGAAGCATTTCCCGCCGTCACTCTGCCGCCGTCAGGCTTAAAAGCAGGGCGTAACCCGGCCAGTGCTTCGGCTGTTGTACCGGGCCGAATATACTCATCATGTTTAAATTCTACCGTCTCTCTTTTTACCTTAACATCTACCGGGACGATCTCCTGCTCAAACCGGCCGTCGGCTTGGGCCTTAGCCGCTTTTTGCTGACTCGCCAGGGCAAATGCATCCAGTTCTTCTCTGGTGATCTGCCACTGGTCGCACACATTTTCCGCAGTGATACCCATGTGATAATTATGGAAAATATCCCACAGACCGTCGTGGACCATGGTATCAACCAATTCGGTATTGAACATCCTGGCACCAAAACGCGCTTTTGGCATCACATAAGATGCCGCCGACATATTTTCAGTTCCTCCGGCTACAATGATATCTGCTTCACCGGCGCGAATTGAACGGGCACCTTCAATGACTGTTTTCATCCCCGAACCGCATACCATACTGACCGTATAAGCAGGAACCTCTACCGGAATTCCAGCTTTGACAGCCGACTGTCTGGCAACATTCTGTCCCAAACCGGCGGTCAGGATACAGCCGAACATTACTTCATCAACCGTTTCCGGACGAACCCCCGCACGTCTCAGCGCCTCCTTAATGACAACTGCTCCTAATTCCGGAGCCGGCGTATCCTTCAGTGTTCCACCAAATGAACCGACCGCAGTTCTGCAGCAATTAACTACATAAATATCTTTCATTGCCCATTACTCCTTTCTTGAAAAATATATAATAAAAAGTTATGATATAAACTTTTATTAAATAAACGTGGCATTTACTATTACTTCTTTATATAATTGAATAGTAATACATGCCAAAAATGATGTCAATCAACAATCGTTCATAGATTCTATTCCTTTTTGTCATATATGTATTCATTTGATAAGATCATAAAGAGAGGAATTTATATGGATATCAAACACTTTTCTTATTTTGTAACTATCGTTGAATGCGGATGTAACCTTTCTGCTGCAGCCACAGAAATACATATCTCACAATCCGGACTGAGCAAAATCATCCTGTCTTTTGAGCGGGAACAAAATATTCATCTCTTTCATCGATCCAACGGAAGACTCAGCGGACTCACTACTGCCGGAGAGATTTTTTATGCCGCCGCCGTAAATATCTCTGGCTGCTATCATCAGATGCTCAAAGATATCCTGGCCGAAACCGGCCAAAACCGGGGCCAAATACTTATCGGTATTCCCCCCCTGGTCTCATCCGTCGTGTTTTCCACGATTATTTCAAATTTTAATATTCAATATCCGGATATCAAGCTTCAGATCATAGAGGCCGGAGCAGAAGAACTGGCCCGCAGATTTGCGCGGAAGGAGATTGATTTTGCCGTTCTCTTAGCGCCCTCCAATCTGGATCACATCCCTTCACGTGAACATCGGATATACTTCGATAAGCTGGCTGCCTTTCTGTCAGAAGATCATGAGCTGGCTGAAAAGGAGGCTTTGTCCTGGACCGATCTCAACAACCAACCGATCGCTATATTTGATGATTCTTTTTCGATAAACCGCCTGTTAACAAATAAATTTCAGGAGAAAAATGTGCATCCGATTATTGCACTAACCTCTGCCTCCTGGGACTTCCTGCTGGAATCCGCGGTTAACTCCGATTCCATCACGATCCTTCCGATGCCGATCAAGAAATATGTACATGACAGCAGCTATGTCGTTATACCTTTTGAAGATCCCATAGAATGGGAGGTTGTGCTGGCGGAACACACGGATAAAGAACTGACGCCAATCCAAAAACTATTTAAAGATTATGCCATTAA
>Ga0153996_1000631_pt1 | contig 15620 bp, 12 predicted proteins | sample TSNC080MetaG_FD_104728 | JGI IMG/M metagenome (GOLD analysis project Ga0153996, IMG submission 104728) | Attine ant fungus gardens microbial communities from North Carolina, USA - TSNC080 MetaG | ecosystem: Host-associated > Fungi > Mycelium > Unclassified | place: USA: North Carolina, Lumber...
AATCATGTTGCGGCGCAAGAAACAGTTCGTGGGCCACAAGGTGATCGAAACTTATCTGCTGTCCGGCAAGATAATCTGCGGAACCTGCGGAGGGAAATATTGCGGCAATCGGCGCAAGGATGGACGCAGCAAAAATCTGGTCGTCCGCTACTGCTGTAACACAAAGCAGCGCAAGGGGAAAATCGGGTGCTCCAGCAAAGACATCCGCAGAGAGTACATCGAGGCGTTGGTGCTGGACGAGCTTGCCCGGAATATTTTCGATGAATCGCTTCTTCCTGTGATAGCGGAACATTTCAACGAGTACCATGAGCAACGGAGCGGTGGCAACCGGAAGGCGATGGATACTGCCCAAAAGACCATTACCAGGCTGGATAAAGATATCGATGCTCTCATCGCGCTGCTCACAAAAACCTCATCGAAGGCGCTGTTATTAAAGCTGGAACAGTTGGAAACGGAGAAAGTCGAAGCCGAGCAGACTGCCGCTCAATTACAATCCACGCTATCGGTCGAGGTTCTGGATTATCAGCAGATCAAGGCGATCTTCGACGGAGCGAAGAAGATGTTCGCACAAAGCTCGCTGAACGGCCTGCAAAACTTAATTGACACCTTCGTCGAAAAGATAGTATTGTACGATGACCGGGCTGAGATTAAGTTTACCTTTAAAAAAAGCAGCCCATCTCCCAATCAGAAATCGAAAATTTCTGAAAAGAAAATGAGCTGCAATCCGTTGCCCACTGATGACGGTAAAACACCAAAAACACCGTTGTTAAGCCATTCTTACGATGTATCCTCAGCGGAAAATACATACTGGCGTGGTGGAGCGGGTGCAACCATGAGCGAACACTCAAACTCCTCGTTATTTTCCTCGATTTCGTCCAGCAGAATGTCGTCTATCGTGATTGGCCTGTCCCCGCCGTTGAGGATTAACGTTATCCGGTCATCCCACAAGTAAACTGCTCGTAGGAAGATATTGATGATGCCGCGCCGGTTGTTTTCATCGTTGACGTTGCCCTTTTTGAGCGCATATAGGAAAGCTCGGATTTGTGGGGCAGTAAACACAATCTGCTTATTCATCTCGATAGCGATTTGTGCTTGTAATTCCTCTTTTTCCTTTTTGCGCTTTTCAATGCGTTCGGTTATCATCTCAACGGACTGCCCGCTCTCCAAAGCCCTCCACAGGTTCTCAATGGCTGTGTCGGCCTCTTTCAACGCCGTCTTTAACCTCTTAACCGTCGAACTGTCATAATCGGCTTCACAGGCAGCGGCGACGGAAGCCGCGATATTCTCAATATTCTTTTCGGTCAGTAGCTTCCGGCACTCCAAAATCATGCGGTCTTCAATATACTGTTTCCGAACAATCTTTTTCTTGCACTTCTGCTTTTTCGCCTTGTTGCAAGCATAATAGCGATACATAGTTCCTGTTTTAGATGTGCCGCCGTAGCCGGTCATCATCTCGCGGCAATACCCGCAGAAAAGTTTGGTGGTCAGCAGGTATTCTTCCCGGCCTCGCGTCCGCGCAGGGGCTTTTTTATTACGGTCAAGAATATGCTGTACCCGCTCAAACAATTCATCATCAATAATGCGGGGCATCCCATCCGGCGTTTCGGTATCTTTGTATATGTAATACCCTATATACCGCTTATTTCTCAAAAGCCGATGCAAACTGTTTTTGTTGAACTCCTTGCCAAGGGAAGTCTTAACCTTTTTGTCGTTCAGGTACTTCACAATTTCCGTAACGGTTTTGCCGTTGGCGTACATTTCAAAAATCTCACGGACAACCGGAGCAGCTTCCGGGTCAACATGGAACTGTCGTTCTTCATCCACATAATAACCAAGGCCGGGATTGCTGCCGTTACTCAAACATTTTTCCGCATTGATGTTCATACCACGGCGTATCTTCTGTGAAAGCTCTGCTGAATAGTATTCTGCCATGCTTTCAAGTACACCCTCAACCAAAATGCCTGAAGCGTCTTCACTGATATTCTCCCTTGCGGAAATAACCCGAACCCCGTTCTTTTTCAGCTTCGCTTTGTTGATGGCGCTGTCGTAACGGTTACGGGCGAAACGGTCAAGCTGGTAAACAAGTACGGCTTCAAAGGTATGCTTATCGCTATCGGCAATCATCTTTTGAAACTCAACACGGCTGTCCGTGGTGCCGCTTTGGGCGCGGTCAATGTATTCGGCAACGACAACATGGCCGTTTGTTCTCGCATATTCATAGCAGGTTTGAAGCTGCCCCTCGATTGACTGTTCGGTTTGGGAATGGCTTGAGTAACGGGCGTATATGACAATATTCATTTTCTCGCCTCCCCAAGCATTTCAATCAACGTCTGTTTCAGCCGGTCATTCATAGGCGAATTGGGGTCAAAGCACATCTCAATAAACTGCCTTAATTCCTCGTTGGTTTCTCCAATTTTGGGGCGGTAATCGTACAACTTACCCTGCGGTTTATCTGTACGCCCAAAGATATAATCCATTGATACATCGAAGTAATCTGCATACCACAAAAGTACTTTGAGCGGAGGGGAACCTATCGCGTTTTCATAGCGGTTAATACTGGCTTGAGTAGTATCCAGCATTTTAGCGATTTTTGCTTGTGATAGCTTTACACCTTCACGGAGCAAGCGCAATCTTTCTCCGACTTCTTTCACCATATCGCCTCCTTATCGTCCGCTTTATTATATACAATATTCGATTTGATGTCAATATAGATATCGTATAAACGAGGCGCTATGTTGTCGTAGATTTTCAGGTCGTGGCGCTTTTTTGTGCCAATTTACGGAATACCTAAAATGGTGTATGGTAAAGGTGCCTGTTTCAGCAATTTTATCGGCTGTAAGCGACATTGTGAGGCTGGGTAATACCTTTACCCTCAGCACTCCCAATCAGAAAAAAAGACGTTACATTCCGCAAAAATACGCTTGCTCTTTGGACGAGGCCGGGGCGCGGGGTGGAACCCCGCAAAACCTACGGCAAGCATACACCAGCGAAGCCGCTTTTTTTCGTACAATGAGCGAAGGCGACAACGGGGAGCTGGAACTCGTTTCCTTGCTCCCCGTTGTCGGCGCAGCCATCGGACGGAAAAAACAATATCCGTCAAGGGCGTGAGGGTGGAGATTTGCGACAGCAAATACTATCCGTCCCTTTACGGATATTGAGGCGTAGCGGCGGTTGAAAGCGATAAAGGTAATCAGATGCGGCTTACGGGTTTTCTGCGCCTTACAGGGCAAGGAAAGCTTTTTAACGCAGTAAAAACGATCAATTTATCTACGGTCAAGTGTCATGTTTTAGCGCTTTTTTATAGTCTGAAAGACCGCATAAACAAAGGCTTTTTTACCGTCGCTTCAACCCGTTTTAAGAGGCGGTTAGGTTTTATATTACCGGAGGCAAAACGGTATAAATGCAGGGGGAAAGTATCAAATCCTCATAAAGATCAACAGAGGTGCGGTTACCATTGCTGCCCTCGCCTTGTATACTAAAATTCAAGCGACTACCTCTACATGACTACCACCGCTTTTTTCTTTCTTAACGACTATCTGCTTGTCAATACGCTCTTTAAGCTCGGAAACGTGGGATATGATGCCTACTAGCAGGTTGCTTTCAGCCAAGCTATTCAGCACCTTTAATGCTTGTGATAGCGCATCTTCGTCCAGTGAACCAAACCCTTCATCGATAAACATCGTGTCCAAACGGATACCGCCCGCTGTAGATTGTATTTCATCCGATAATCCAAGTGCAAGTGAAAGTGAGGCCATAAACGATTCGCCGCCTGAAAGTGTCTTAACACTTCGCTCAGTTGCATTGTAATGGTCGATAACATTAAGCTCAAGACCGCTTTGGCTTTTTTGATTGCTTGCGTCTACGGCACGTTTGAGTTCATATTGCCCACTCGACATTATCATTAAACGCAAATTTGCCCTGCGGATAATGCGTTCAAAGTAAGACGCCTGCACATAAGTTTCAAGCATAATCTTGTCTTTACCAGATAATTGACCATTAGCGGTATCGGAAAGGGCTTTGACCCATTTCCAGTGTTTCTCAACCCCCGCTACTTCTTTCAGGCGTTCATCGATATGATTCTTAATATTGCCATTTGTATTCAGGTGAGAAACAATAGCCGTCAACTTTGTAGATAGTGCAGCTTTTTTTGTCATGAGTCCCGTTTTTTGATCGGTGAGTTTTTCGATATCTATCGCTTCGGCATCATCTAATTGTTTGGTGAGCGTTTTTATTTGCGTTTCAAGCCCGGAAATTAGCGTCCTATGTGCATCCAAATTGTCTTTTGCAGTCTGAATGGCAGTTTCAAGCTTCTTTTTCTTTTCAGTAAGTAACCGGATATTTTCTTCCGCATCTTTCTTAGCTGCAAAAGCAAGGGCTTCTTTTAGCTTTTTAAGTGTGGATTCAAGCCCGTTTATCTCGGTTGTCAGAGTAGTAATAATGGTTCCGTTTGTTGTAACTACATTTCCTAAATCAACCAACTCTTTTTCAAGGGTTGGAAGGTTTACTTCAATATCAGCTTTCTGTTTGCATCGTTGTTCTTCTTCCACAATGCTCATGGAGAATGAAGCAATAAGTTCTGTAATTCTTGATAACTCCGCAGTAATAGCTTCATTAAGTTTTTCCGACCGCTCGCCGAAAATATCTTTAGCGGCTTTATCAATTTCTTTATCCTTTGATTCCAGTTTGCCCTTTTCCTCGGCAGCCGCACTGCTTGCACCGACAGCATCGGTTTGGGCTTTGTCTGCTTTATTCTTTGCAGTTTCCACAACCTTTTCTGTGGGTGCTTTATCTGAAATATCTGCGGGAGCAGGATGTTCCTTTGATCCACATACAGGGCAAGGCTGACCGTCTTCCAGCGTTTCCGCAAGGATTCCGGCTTGTGCGTCAAGAAACGCCCTGTTTAGTTCAATATAAGAGGCATTCGCCGTATCGGCTAAATCCCGCAAACTGAGATATTTTTCCTGTGCCGCTTCATATGCAACATTTATCTCTGAACGCTCAGACAAAAGCGCTTTAATTCCTTTAACCTGTAATTTTTTGATATTAGCCTTTTCGAGTTCAGATTCTAATTTCAATTTCTTTGTTTCGGCATCTTTGAGCGTGGAAAGCTGTTCTTGCCAAGACTGCTGTTGCTGTTTTTTAAGGCGAATAGACTCTGTCAGTTCGTCTTTCTTTTCCTGCACAGCTTTCAATTGCTCGCCTTTTTCGCCGATTTCCTTAACTGACCTATCAAGCTCATCGTACTGCGGGAGTTTCGCCTGCTCTGTGGCAATGTGACCTGTCAACGGATCGATTTCAGGGTGATGCTTTGTTGCTTCTTCGTAAACAGCCTGTAATTCCGGCAGTTTCTCAGATGCTATCGTCAATTCTGCCTGCGCCTTACTCAAATCGGTGCGGGCTTTGTTATCCTGTTCCGCCTTGCCTAAAGCAGTATCAATCTTCGAGATTTCGTCCTCGACTGCTTTAAGAGCGGTATTTTCAGCCTGCTGCCTTAATTCGTCTTGCTCTGTCAGTTTAATAAGTAACTCTACAACGGCGTCAATGGTCAGTTGTCCATCTTTGGCTTTCCGTACATCTATTTCAAGCACATCGTCTGCTTCACAGACAATACCATCAATGTACTGCTTTATGCTTCTTTGTATTTCGTTGTACTGGCTCCCTAAGCTACCTGCTTCATTTTTCAATCGATATTGCAAGATTTCGTAGTTCTTCGTCTGAAAGATTTGGCGAAAGATTTCCTGCCGTTCTTTTGTGGACGCAATAAGCAGTCTCAAAAAGTCGCCTTGTGCTATCATCGCAATTTGCGCAAACTGTGAACGGTCAATGCCTGTGAGTTCACGAATAGCGGTCGTTACCTGCGGACTGCCAGTTACCAGTCTGCCGTCAGGGTATGTAAGTGTAGCCTCGGCCCTTTGAGCGGTAAATCCGTCACCGCGCTTCTTTGGACGTTGGTACTCAGGGTTGCGGACTATGTTGTATTTGTTCCCATTATAGGTAAATGTCATTTCGACAAAGGTGTCCGTGTCGGGTTCTGCATACTTACTTCGGAGCATTGAAGTTTCGCGGGTTTCACCGCTCGGCTCGCCATAAAGGGCGAAAGCGATGGCGTCAAACAGGGTTGTCTTACCGGCCCCGGTATCGCCCGTGATAAGATATAGTCCGCTTGCGCCAAGTTCGGCAAGGTCTAACTCCGTTTTACCCGCATAGGGCCCAAATGCGGAGATGATAAGCTTTAACGGCCTCATTTTGCATCCTCCCACACTTGTTCGATCAGGTCGTTTAGAAACGCTCGCTGCGTATCGGAGAGGGGCTGTCCATTCTGTTCCTCATAGAGCATATCAAAAAGCTGAATAGGCGTATAACGGCTTACATCAGCTATTCCAGTTATGGAGTTTTCCGTCCGTGTTCTCATATTGTCATATTTAAGGCTCATTAGGTTGGGGTAGATAACCCGCAACTTGCCGATTGCGTCCGGCTGGTCGTTCTCATCGGTAAGAATAATGCGGTAATAATCGTCGGTGTTCAAGTATTGATAGAAATTCCGCGAGGTGACTTCCAAATACTTACCGCGAATTTCCCGCATATCACGTTTGGGGATAAGAGGTATTTCTTGTATAGCAACAGAACCTTTTTGGGCAAGCTCAACCAAAGTCACCGATTTTTCGTGCTCAACCTCCGAAAAAGAGTATTTTAGTGGTGTCCCGCAGTACCTCAAAGATTCTCTCACGATGTTCTGCGCTCCGTGAAGATGCCCAAGGGCAACATAGTCAAACGGGGAGAAGACTTCCGCATCCACATTGTCAGCCCCGCCAACGTTGATTTCTTCCGACTCGCAGGTGGTTGCTCCCGTAACAAATTGGTGGGCAATCAGGACATTCCGTTTGCTTTCGTCTACATTCAAATTCTCAATGACTGTTCTGATCGCTTCCGTCCAAGTGGTAATCCCAGAATCAGGGAAGAATCTTTTGATCTGTATCGGTTTTAAGAAAGGCAACAGAAACACATTCAATTCCCCGAACTCATCTGAAAGCACATACGGCGTGATTTGCCCGCCATATACACGGGAAATATGTACGCCGCTTTTATCCATCAGGCGAGAACCAAAGGCAATGCGGTCAGCCGAATCGTGATTTCCGCTGATAATAAAAGTTTCAATGCTGCGCCGCACAAGCCCGTCTAAAAAGTCGTCAAATAACCGCAACGCCTCCGTGGGCGCAACGGTGCGGTCAAATATATCGCCGGATATAAAGACGGCTTGCGGATTTTCTTCATCGGCGATGTTTAATATGACTTTAAGGATATATTCTTGGTCTTCCAGCATGGAAAACTCGTGGACTGACTTCCCCAAATGCAGGTCGGATAAATGTAGAAATTTCAATTGGCAGTCCTCCATAACGCAAATCTCTGCGGGTGGTATGTATGCTATCAGAACGCGCTTGCGCTTGTTTGGTCAAATAAACTGATGCAATCCTCCTTGGTAGAGTCTCCGAGCTAGTCATTATGTACAGTTACCTCTATGTTCTCTGCTTCAGGATCTATACCCATCATCATATTGTAATGGGCAATATGTCCCGTCTCTTGGAATATCTGCCTGAATATTTCTAAAAACCTCTGAATCATGGTAGTATCTAACGGCGTATAGAAATCCTCATCAAATGAGCTATGCGAGCCGTCATTTATCCATGAACAAAGTGCTTTGCATTTTACTTTATCCTCGCCTTCAAACTTTTTATATAAATCATCCAACGGGATGCTTCCTAATAGCTTGAAATAATTTTCAAGGATGCGCCTGAGCGTATTTTGGATGGTTGCATTATTTCGGGTATCCTTGCGCACTTCGTCCCAAAGAAGCTCATAGGAAGTTTTGATTGGATTTTCGGTTTGCTTCTCAATAGAAGAAATTTTTCCATTCTTCTTGACGAGCCAAAATGTTTCTTCGGAAAGTGCGCCGCTATTTCGTTTCCTGTTAAAAGTCACTTCCTTGTGGAAATATATATTGTGCGTTAATATAAATAATTGCTTGATTGAGCCTTTATTTTCGCGTACATCCTGAATCAGTTCTCTTATTAGCGTACTAACAATAAACAACACATCGTTATCAAGACTAGAAATCGGATCATCAATCACAACGATTTTGTCATTGGCTATGCCTGTTTCATTTTGGCTGCCTTCAAGTGAATGATAGAAGTAGAGAAAAGTTAGAAAATTCTTTTCGCCTTCGCTCAATGTATTTTTTGCATCACTGCCGTCCTCCCTGATGAGCTTGTAAGTATTCGGCTCATCTCCGAGGGTGAGTTTGAAGCTTTTAAACCCGAACGCATCAAGTAAATGATTGATTCCATCTCGTGTTGGAACAATGCTGGTTGTTTGCTTCTCCAATTCTCGCAATTCGGCTTCTTTCTGCGCTTTTTCCGTGTTCTTTGATGCAATCTGGGCATTAATGTTATTGATTGCACTTTCAAGGGCGGTTTTCTGCCGAGTATACTCAGGTATATCTGTCGAAAGTTCAGATATGACAAACTTCCATATCTGAGCAGTTAAGGTTGCTTTTTCACTTCGCAAATTACTGACGATCCGGTTATTTTCAGCAATCTTGGCATTGGTGGCTACAATGAGTTCGGTAATTTTAACAAGAACGTTTTCAAGAGAATCCAAAGTGATAACTTGGCTGCTTTCCTTTTGCTTTTCGGCGAGTCTCTGCTTGTTGATTACAATGATTGAATCAAGCAATTGTTTCTCCGCTTTCAATTTTTCTATATCTATAAAGCTCGATTGTAAATCAATCAATGCCTGTACTTGGCTTTGCAGGCGTTGAGCATCAGTAAAATAATTATCTATCAGTGTTTTGATTGCATTGCTGTCTTGTGTAAAAGTTTCATCGAAATATTCGGATAAGCTCTTGCGGAAGCTCTCGGTGGTTGTCTGCTGACAGAATGGGCATATGCCATCATTCACCTCATAAAACGAAAGTCCCTGACGAACCCAGTCGCTGTTATTGAGTTTCAAAACCATCGCCGCTATATCAACATCGTCTTTGCCTATAATCCGCTTCTTTAATATTGGATTTTTTTCGTGCTGCAATATTTCCGCAGAGCTAATTTCAGTTAGAGGATTGACAGTCGCAAGAGCGTTTGAGAAAATTGTTTTAGCTTTTTCTTCAAGTTCAGCCTGCGTCAAAAGTGTAGCCGTGTTGCCCGTTGATTCGGTTAGCACCTTATTCATAAAGCTGTCTTGGCTTCCGATAAAGCCCCTCATACCTTCGCCGGACTGAGTTCCAGACAGCTTATCGGCATGTTTTTGTTTCATTGCAAAGAACTTTGCTTTATAAGTTTGTGTGAGTTGAGTTAGGCTTAATTTTTTACCGCCATTACCATCTGCCCCTTGTAGTGTATTGTTCAGATTATCGATTTCATTTTGAAGTTTCTTTATATCCTCTTTGGTTATGCCAATTTTATCGAGCGTTTCTTGTGCCGTTTCACCTAAAGTGAATACACCTGGGAGCTTTTGCTGATTGAAATTTCGGACAACGAAATTTCGGTTATACACCCGTGTTTCTAACGGAACTTGGTTTTCCCATGTAATAGAACACGAAGAATAATCATCAGGAGAATCAATTACTCTGCTGATTGTCGTCTTACCCGTACCGTTTGCACCAAAAAGATAGTTGAATTTTTTCAAATCACCAAGAGACTGTGCCCCTTGAAATGTAGCTGTACTGTTAATCTCTATTTTGCTAATCATTTTACTTATCTCCCCTTATTTAACGCTCAGAACCTTATACTCAACTTTCTGCGGTGACGAATTTGCTCAGCTACATTTACATATACGCCTCAAATTATGGCAACGACTCTATCAGCTTTGTGATAGGGGCTTGCCGCATATCATCGTCAACAATTTTCTTAATGCTTCCGTCCGGTTGCTTTTCTACCCTTACTCGACAGTTGCGCGGATTGTCTGAATGTCCAGCGATACATTCTCTTTTTCCATGTGAACGCCCCTGTCCGATATGATGAATTAACTTTACCATATTTTGAGGCAAATTTCCACCAAAAAGTAGCGTTATCGGCGCGTATCTCCTTATTCCGAGGATTAACGGGTTTGGGCAGCGCCCAACAAGCAATTTTCCACGAAGGCTCGCAGAGCCGGGAGGGGAAAATACGGAAGGTGTGTACACACTTCCTATGCTTGTTCCGCAACTCATCTTCCTATAACGCTTGCCACATACCTACAAGAAATATGCCATACTTGTGCCATTATTTATGCGCTATTGTGATATCTAAAATATTTATGACTCCGAGTCAACAATTCTCTTGACATCCGGGAAAGGATATTGTAGAATCATTAATGACCGTAGGTCAATAATCAAATGAGGTGGTATGTTTGGCTCGTCCCGTCAAGAAATCTTCTGAGCTATGGAAACAGGAAATCATGGAGGCCGCTCAAAGCCTGTTCGTTTCGAATGGATATGATGAAACATCTATCAGCGATATTATGATAGCGGTAAAAGGCGCGAAAGGCACATTCTATCAATTCTTTGAAACGAAAGACCAGCTTCTTGATATGCTTGTTGAAAGGTGGGCAAGCGTCTACGAAAAAGCTGTAATTGATATTCTCAATGACAAAGATCCGTCTTTCATAACAAAGTTTACAAACATGATGGTGACAATCGGGCAGATGTCGAGTAAGACGTTAGGCATGGAAGCGTTTTTTCGTCCTTCAAATGGAATAATGATTTATAAATTAACAAAGAGAATGACTGCAACCATAACGCCTTATTTAGCGGAAGTTCTTAAAACAGGCATAGATGAAGGTTTGTTTACATTAGATAATCCATATTTCTATGCGAGCTTTATAATCAATGGCGCATTGGGGGCTTTAAGCACAGGAGGGGATAGCCCAAACCAAAGCATACAGCAAAACCTGAATTTTCTTCCCAAAATCATAGCTAATATTTTGAGGATTGATGCTGAGAAATTATTTGATTCCAGTATGGGAGGGTGCTCTCCATGTTAAGGGAAGGTCTTACGGAATGTCCATGTCCAAAAATCAAATGTAAAAATCATTCTAAATGCGAATTGTGCATACAGCGTCATGCCAAAAAGAGGTCGAAACCATATTGTGAGAGGGAGATTCATAAACGTGAAAGCAAGCGGTAGAACAGGACGTATCGGTGCAATTATGTTTTCAATCTCTCTATTAGCCGCAATTACGGGAGTAGTCCTTACAATTACGTTGCCGGAAAACCCTCTGTTTACATTGTCTAAAACAATACGGATTATTATTTGTGCGGCAATAATATTGTTTTTTGGTCTTATGCTACTGTTTAGAAAACACAAGAGCTTACTTATAACGGCGTCAGTCCTGTTCTGTTTGGTATTCTTTACCGTGATAGGTGTTTTTTCAGCAGGATACCGTTATTATTCCGCTGACCTGCCACAATACCGAGAAACTATCAATATCCCGGCGGTTGGCACTCCAAAAGGGGATATTCTAATCATATACCACCCCGGCGCATCGTCAAATACCCGTAATAGCGTTACTACATTCGCGGAGGCATTAGCTGACGAGGGATTAAATGTAGAAATTGAAACGGCAAACCCTGATTTTACGCCGGATTTTTCACAATATAATTTGGTGGTGCTTGCCTCCAATATTTACAATCGAAAAGTGCGCCCGCCTATCATAGAATTTGTTGAAAACAATGATTTATCCGATGTGAAAGTGTTTACCCTTTTTGTCGGAAATCATAGAAAACGAGTGCAGGAAGAACTTGATTTGTTTATGCCCTATCTTGAAGAAGCTAACGCAATACATATTGGGCATTTTAAATATCCGAAAAATCAGCCTAAGCTGCCGGTAGGTGAATTGATACAGTGTGCGAAAGAACTTGCGGCATCCTTAAATTAATGTTCTCTACGTAATAAAATAACTGCCGGACGGTATATGAAAAAGCTGTCTGATAGCAGATGACTTGTGGCTCATTCCGGCTGACGCGGAGAAGCCCATTGATGGGAGAACTGGGAAGAGAAAAAAAGAAGAAGAATTTTTATAATTTATGCGAAGGATTTTCCTTTTCGCTACGACTACCATTATGAACCGCTCAATACGGTTCATAAGGAGTGGTATAGCTTTTGAGTGATAGTGTACTTCAAGTAAAAAACATGGACAAATTCTTTGGAAAAGCCCAAATACTCCATGACATCAATCTTATGGTTGGCGAAGGTGAAGTCTGCGGGCTGATCGGACAAAACGGAGCGGGAAAGACAACGCTTATCAGATTGATTAGCGGCCTTATGAAACCTACTCGCGGAGGTTTTGTCATCAATACAAACAGTCCGTTTATCGGATATATGCCGCAAAGCTGCCGGTTTGATGATAACAGCAGCGTGGCAAATACCATTGGCCTTTTTGCCGCTCTTAAAAAAGCAAGCGTCGAGGGTAGTCTTACGCTGTGCGAAAAGCTGGAACTGGACACGCGAAAAAAGGTCAAGCACCTTTCGCCGGGACAGCAAAAAAAGCTGCAAATCGTTATTGCCATGACCGGCGACCCTGACTTTTACATTTTAGACGAGCCGACTGCCGGACTTGACCCAAAGGCCACCTTCGAAATGATGGAAATTATCAAGTCAATCCAAAAAGAGGGCAAGAGTATCCTTGTGTCCTCACACATTCTCGGTGACATGGATGAAATATGCACCCATATCGCCATTATCGAGAAAGGACGGATTGTTTACAGCCGCAAATTGGAGGACAGCTATATCGTAAAGACATCACCTGTTCCGATGGATATGCTGGATGCGCTGCAAAGAACGTATCCACTGCAAACAAATGAGGACAATACAATCCTTACTGTGAACGCTGACAAAGATACCGTGTCTGAATTGGTAAAAGAGCTTTCCGCTCACTCTATCGGCATATTTGAAGTAGCGGCGTTCAATGTGAAAAATGTTGTCCAGCAGCAGATTCTGAGGGACGGAATGGAGGGCGAGCAATGAACAGCACTTTGTTAAGGCTTACATGGCGCGATATACGAAAAGTTCTTAATTTGCGCGCTTTGTTGATATGGGGTACACTGTCGGCGCTCGGCGTATTTTTCTTCTTCGCCACAAGCGGCAAAACGACATTGATACAAGATAACGAAGTGGAGTTTATGGCGCTTTTCCTACCGCAGATAATCTTTGGGGCATGGGCGGTCTTATCGGTCTACTTTGACCTTGTATCATCTGACCGGCAGCATAATGTTTTAGACTGTATCCTTTGCGCCGGAGTATCAAAACCTTTGATATTCTGTGGAAAAATTATTACATTAGCGGTTGCGTCGCTGGTACTGTCTTTTGTTTACCTGTTGCCGGTAACGGTAGTGATTGTCGCACTAAGCGGCAGCATGGAGCATTGTGTGGTTTTGTTTCAATATCTGTTACCGCTATGGGGCTACATCATGGTTTACGCAGCGTTAGGCGTTGCCATATCCGTCATAGCGCGTTCCACAAAAACAGCGCTAATAGCGAGTTTAGCAAGCGGCCTTATATTGATGCCACGGTTTTTTATCCTGATTGTTGACGGCATTGGCGCGTTGTTTCAATGGACACAGGCGACAAAGGATGCCGTAAGCCTTATAGCACCGGGCGTAATGATGGAATCACTCGCCCATTATGACGGAACATCGGAGTACGTTAAAACGGCCATTATCTTTACATCCTGCATTGCGGCGTTTTTGGCAATAGCCTTTATCATCTTCTGCAAGCAGGATGAATTGAACTACGGAGAATAAGGAGGGTATCCATTATGAAAAAGATTAAAACAACAGTTTTACTATTTGTGATGTTTTCGCTTTTGATTATCACTCTTACGGGATGCGGGAGCAGCACCAACACGGTAGAAACCTGTGTCCTGTCAAACGAGCAGTACACTGATAAGGCCGATTTGGAAAGCGCGGCGCAGCCGGAGGATTTTGAAGCCGGTCAAGATATTTACGCGAGTGTTCGGTTCATCGAGTCGCCTTTAGGCATGGAGTACACCGGCAAGTGGTATATGGACGATACCGAAGTCAAAACAGAAACCAAAGAAATGATTACGGATAAGAGCGGTATCATCATCTTTACGCTGGAAGCGGATAAAGTAACTGCCGGTACGGTGCGGTTTGAAATCCTGCATGGCGATGATGTATTATTCTCAAAGGAACCGAAAGTATGCTACAGAGGGCAAAGGGCGCTTTCATCAAAGAATATCAATCGTCCAAAGAGAGGGAGGAACGCTGATATGAAGAAAAACAATGACCCGTTTGAGGGCATATTTGATAGCTTTCAGGATAAGGCGCTGCCCACAGAGGAGCAAAAGGAAAAGATGCTTAACTATGTTCTGCTGGAAAACAGGTTGCAAGATAATTCAGTTTTAGGAAAGGTAGGCAGGTGGATTTCCGTTTATCCGTGGCGTTTTGCGTTTAGCGCGGCGGCGGCGCAAGCCGTTGTATTTACCCTGATATTCGGAACGGAATATACAAACCTTGTCCTAAGAATGTTCGGAGGATAATGCTATGAGAATGATTTTACAGGCTTTGAATAAGCCCGTGGATGCGTTCAGGGCTAAAAAGAAATGGGTTGCATGGGGCCTTGTTGCGCTCACAATACTTATAAATACAGTATTTGAGCCGCTCTTACGAGCTTTCGCCGGTACTCTCCATCAAGAGATTGATGTGCTTCATATGCTGCTGACTACGGCATTAGGCGTCTGCACCTACATTGTCATTTGTGGGGTATTCTGGCTGGTATCGAAGTGCTTTGGAAGTAAAACGAGTTTTGGAACTTATATTGACACATGGGGGCTAACCTATTTCCCGACTATCCTTTGCAGCTTTGTCGTGGCGTTTACTGAGGTTTATTTCTACGTTTTTTGGAACAGCGTCATTTGGGGCATGGCGTTCAACATTCTGTTTGTTGGCGTCCTGTTGTGGAAAACGGTACTCTATGTACTTTATCTGCGCGAAGTGGCGGGGCTGAAACGAGGGAAGATGATAGGCGCGTTTATCGTGATAGGTATATTTATTATCCTGCTGGCGATGGCAAACGGGTATGTCGGACTGAAAACGCCGATATTGTAAATGAAAAGGATTATATCGGAATATGTTTAACAGTTCATTCGACCAAACAGAACAGGTATAAGAATTGAGGGGTGCCACGCGGCTAATAAAAAAAAGCCGCGAGATGGCGCACGGATAACTATGCCAATATAGCCACACGGCGGCTTTGAGACATAAATCAAAGCCGTCGTTTCCCGTTTTTCGGGAGGCTTGGTAAACCGCGCCCTTTTTACAGGACACGGCGGCGATCTGGAGGTTGTCGCCGTGTTTTGCTTTGCGCTATTTAAGTGTGGCCTGCGAAAAAAAGTCATTTCAATTTATGGGACAAGCCCGCCCATGAGTTGTGCATATACAGTGTAGCATTATGGTATGTTTCGTTTGGCTGCGCCCGATTGGATTTTATCCAATCGGGCTTTTTTGCGTCTGCGGAAAAATATTTTTCACTTTTTTGCCGCCGACTTTGCCAAAAACCTGTTTTGCCTACAGGTAGGTATGTGAAAGGGGAAATCCATCACCCGCCTTTTGCGGTTGCGAAAGGAGGTGA